>Ga0065711_1039462_pt1 | contig 17829 bp, 10 predicted proteins | sample Hoacrofraction12_FD_59098 | JGI IMG/M metagenome (GOLD analysis project Ga0065711, IMG submission 59098) | Hoatzin crop microbial communities from Cojedes, Venezuela - Epithelial fraction 12 v2 (version 2) | ecosystem: Host-associated > Birds > Digestive system > Esophagus > Crop | place...
CTCGGACAGCGGCTCGGTGGCCTCGTCCTCCGCCGAGGAGGAGGGGAGCGCGGCCGGCGCCGTGGCCCTGGACCCGCTGGAGCACGCCTGGATGCTGTCGGCCTCGGACGGGCGGTGGGAGAGCCTGGAGGGGCTGCTGAGCTGCGAGCCGGCGCTGCTCTGCAAGCGGGACTTCATCACCGGCTTCACGGTGCTGCACTGGGCCGCCAAGCACGGGCGGCAGGAGCTGCTGGCCACCCTGGTCAGCTTCGCCCAGAGGCACCGGCTGCCCGTGGACATCAACGCCCGCACCAGCGGCGGACACACGGCGCTGCACATAGCCGCCATGCACGGCCACGCCGAGGTGGTGAAGCTGCTGGTCGGAGCCTACGACGCCGACGTGGACATCCGCGACTACAGCGGGCGCAAGGCCGCGCAGTACCTGCACCAGGGCACCTCCGGGGACATGCGGAGCCTGGTAGGGGCCCTGGAGGAGGAGGAGGAGGAGGAGGAGGAAGGGGCCGCCGGCAACGGGAGCGGGCGCTGGAGGCTCTCCAAGGTGTTGCCCTCCAACCTCATGAGCTACCGGCTCTCCCACCATCACCACCACCACCATCACGGCACTGGGGAGGATGCTGAGGGCACCGAAGGGGCAGCGGTGCCAGGCAAGGGCAAGGAGATGACCAGGAAGGCCTCCGGCAGCGGGCGGATGAAGCCTCGGCTTAATAAGATCCGCTTCAGGACTCAGATCATCCACAACACGCCCTCCTTTCGCGGTGACACCGAGGAGGAAGAGCACGAGGAGAAATCCCTGAAAGCGTCGTTCAAGCTCAGGCCGAAGTCCAACGTCTTTGGATAAGGCCAGGGAGCAGGAGGTCTGGGAGGTGGGCGCACGGACCAAAGTGCCTGAGGGTGTAGCGCGGCAGGTACGAGCGGGCGCTCACGTAGACTCCATGTGCTCCAGGGAGGTGGGTTCCAAGCATCTTGCTTTAACTCAGTTTGGTGGGGTGAGTGAGCCTGGTGGGTCAGCGGGGCACTGGTGGCTTCCAGCTCCTGAGAACAGCTGCTTCGGCTGGGCCCTCAGTGCCGAAAGGAGAGGCAGCGGGTGTGGGGAGAAACGCTGGGGTGTGTGAAAGCTGCGCTCCTGAAGGCAGGCTTTCGGGTCAGAAGCCTGTGTTAGCGAATCTACTAGGATTAGTGAGTTGAGTGGGGGAAAGAGAAGTGCAAACACTCCACTCTTACATTATGAACCGGTACTATAAACTACTTGCAAACAACTTGCTATGTAAGAAGAACACCTCAGTAATATGCAAATATACTTTAGGTTTCTCTTTAACAGCAATACCACCTGGCATAGTGTGGAGTTGGGTACCCCAAAATGAGATGGTAGATAACGGTTTCCTGTCAGAATCCAAGCTTCAATCCGGCAAAGACTTGAGCCTGTGTTGGCTTTATTCATTGAAAATTGCCTGATTCGACATCATGAATATATATATATATATATATATATAAAAATCCATTGCACTGCAAACAGTGAATAAAGTTAACCACATGCAGAAGTCTCTGCTGTCTGAGGTACTACTGAGCTTGTTTGTCGCTGTTGAAATACTTAATACAAGGTAACGGAAGCAAAGAGTCTTTTTTATATATTTGGTATCTTACGTTTTGTCTTAGGTAAAGCAATTTTATTTTAATCACTGTGAATTCTCAAGTGCCAGACCTAGCGCAGTTCCAGTTATTAAGTCTGGTCAATACTTGTTAATGTGATTTGTGTAATTCACTGCATTTAAAACCAGAAAATTGTGTTGTATGTGTTATCTGTGAAAGTTGTTCTCTTTTAGAAAAGAGCACAGACACCATTGCATGAAACTCCCGTATGGTCCTGTAGTGTAACAGCTACAGGTCTGCATTCGCTGGTGAATTGTGTGCCAATCCTTTCAACTGACTTTGTGCAGAAATGGCGGGGGGGATGGGGGGACACGGACGGGACGGACAACAAAAAATAGGAGGGTGTGTGAATTCGCACAGGAGGTGAGTAACCAGAGCTCTGAAACTCTATCCCTCTTTATCATCCTGAGTGAAGGCAGTATAATGACATCTTCTAGTTAAGCAGTGGCAATGGTGTTTGAGTTCTTCTAAACCTGTATTTCTAGAGAAGTGATAACCAAGGCTTTGAACTGTTGTTCAACAAGCTAGTAAGTTTTAATCTAATTGACGAGCCTATCCGTCTGCTGAAGCTTTCAGAAACCTTGAATCTTGTTTCTCTGCTTTAAAGGTAGCAATTCCAGTGAAATCTAGGAGGCAGATTTGTACCCAAATTCGGCTTTCCTTAAGAATGAGGTATTGAGCTGACCCTGGATCCTGAATGCTGCTCAAGGTAGAAGCTCACCTGTGCTTAGATATTAAGGTATGGCCAATTTCGGTGCAACGTTTGTCAAAGCATGTTTCGAGTTGGCTTCCTCAGAATGCGTGTGCATGTCTGACCGATAACTAACCATAAGTAGGTAGGCTTTGACGTGTTAAGATCCAAATTTGAGACACTGGTCAAATGCATGCTGCAAGATCTAGAACACCTCACAGGTAAACTGTTGCCGGGAGTTGTGCACTTTCAAGGTAACCGCTGTCTGTAGCTGTTGCTGGTGGCTTACGTTTCTGGTAGCGACAAGGGAGGGCAGTGCTAGCGATTCATTGGTGTCAGACTTCCAGTGCAGATAGATTACTAGTTTGTGCACTTTGTGTCCAAACCTAATAAATGACAGTATTTGCATTGGCGTGCGAGCAACACTTAACTGTTTCTGGGAAAAGTTACATGAAAACAAAATTGAATCTCTGCATAGGTGCTGGTCATTACTTTTGTGCAAAAAGACTAGAAATTATACAGAAGTTCAGCTTTAGTTTATAATTTATAATCTATATGATTACAGATTTCATGTGCCTTCATTTTGGGTTGGTTGCCACAAATGTGGTGGATAAAATCAGTCTTGCAAAGCACTTTGTCTTTAGGTCTGTGGGACAGGACCAGAAATTTTCCCTCAGCCCTTCCCTTTTAAGCTGTAAACTTGTACAACGATGGGGTGTCTGAAAGGGCGAGAGGGGGAATAATCATACGAATTACACCGTAGAGCTAATTCTTCTGTAACAGAGAACAGAACTAAATGCCTAAGTCTTAAACGTCCTTCACTCTGGAAGATAGGCTTCTGTAGAAAGGAAGTTTTCTGACTGAACACTTGCAACATGAGCCCTCTTCAGCGTGGCTGCTTCAGAATTGAGAGCATGTTCCATGCAACTGTCCATGTCCAAACCTTTAATTAAAGTAACTTTCTGCTTTGAGAGATTATAGTTCTTTCATATGAACTGTTGAGTGAAGTGGTGGTCTCTTCACATGCAAATTGCAAAGAATTGCACAAAAATACTGAGTCTTATATAGCTGTTGGGGTCTGGGGAAATCATTTGAGGGTTTCAGTGCTTTGGCATTTGGAATATAGCACACTTTGGATTTTAAAAGACTAGCTGGAACATAGTTTTATCTTGCATAATACAGTAGAACTTTGGTAATTACTAAGGGCACTTGAAAAAATGGTAAAAAGATGCCTCATTTATAACTCATTATTTGAAGTATCAAAGTGAAATTGTTTGTCCACTCTGTTCAGCTGTCAATTAATGAAATTTCACCGTACAATCCAAAGGTCTTTGCAAGGTGGGGTGCAACAGAGCAAACATCTCTGTTGTTTGAGATATATTGAGGAATGGCTAGATAACCACTAGTGTCTGTCTGCGCTATGGGACTAAAGCACTTTGATTTCACATTATGACTTGTCACATTCCATGTGGTTACTTTTTATAACATGAGCTAAAACTTAAGCTTTGGAGATAGGAAAGGCTTGATGTCCTTTTTCAGAACATGTACAGTTTAAAGGTACTCTTGAGTCAAATATTTTGGATATGTTGCCTAGAAAGATGTGAATTTGAAATAAAGTTGTATGGTACAGAAAACTGGAGCACTTACTGGTGTCTTTTTAATGGTACGCTTGAAGTACTGAATGTGTTTGTTCACTTTGTATGATGGTGTGTAAGGCAGCAAGACTGTAATGTAAACATTTCATATATTTTATTGTATCGTATGTTTGAAATATTTTAGAGGCCTGGAAGCCTGTCAGATTTTATTAATACGACTTTTTATGGGCGTCTTTTTGAATAGTTATGAGTTAAGAATCTGTAAGCTTTAGTTTTACTGAAATAAAAAGAGCCCATGAATTGTTCATGCTTGAATCGACTTCTGTATGCTGCATACTTAGCTGCTACTTGCATTTTGGGTGTTAAAACTATGTCTTTTGTCTTTTTTATTTTATCATGAAGATGTCTGATACCGTGTAACGCTCAAAGAGTAAGACACGGAAAAAAAATACAGTTGAGTTCGTTGCAAGACAGTAACATTTTTCTTTGGCAGTTACTCTCCAATAGCTCATGTCAAAGTAAATGAAGAAGCAACAATTTTTAATTTTTTTTTTTAGAGAAGTGTGTCTAAATAACGGCCTGGGAGAGTGGCACTGCTTAACTTTAAAATAATGTCCTGACCTTATTTCTATGCAGCTAAATATCTCCGACTCTGGGAAGACTAATACTAGTTTTGGTCACTATGTAAAGGTCAATACCTAATTAAAAAAGGTTTAGGATTAAGGCTTTTTGTAATGTGTCTTAACTACAACTGGCAGCTTCTTTAAAGGGAAGTTTGATTTCATTACCAAGCTAGACTGTGGGCTTTGGTATAAGTAAACATTCTTTGAAGCTGTTGCCTTAGCAAAATATGTGTTAAAACTAGTAAACCTCATGCTGCCAGTAACTGCTCAGAGAGACATCCAGATCTGTGCTTAGGCTAAAAAAAAGCTCGGCTGTTACCGTGCTGGTGGATCAGGATGCATGCAGCTCCAAACCAAGCAACCCCAAATCAGTAGCTGGGGGACAGGGGTGAGGGGGAAGTGTTCTTGGAAGCTTAGGGGAGAGTGGGAGCATGCGGGAAGCAGCTGAGGTGGTGGGGGACGCAGAGGACTCGGAAGGAGAAGAGTCTACGTGAGCCTTGCTGATCATGCAATGACTTGACTAGTTGTTTAGAAAATTGCATCTAAACATATATCCCTTCTCCTGCAAAATAACAATTGAGAGAGATGACTTGCTGAGAGCTCAAATGTAAATTAATGTCTGATGTTAAGTATTTTGATTGGTCCTCTTACCAACATTTCTTAGTGTAGCTAGTACTGTTTGCAAAAGCACAAACAACTCTTGTGCTGAGCTACAGCTGTTGCGGGAGAGTCCTGGTACATTCCGTGGTGGGAATGGCCCCACTTAACTTTAGGCTTCTCGCTGGGAGAGAAGCCCTTCAGCATTGTGTGTATTGTAACTTATTTTTCCGTTGGGTAGAAAGGAGGGGTAAGGGGGCTTACAGTCTGGACTTAACATGCCATGAGTTACGTGGAATGCATATGAACCTGAAGGCAGTAGAATAAACTTTGGAGACTTCATCCAGAAAAACGTAGTTTAGCCATGCATTTTGTTTGCTTGTTGGCGTTAAAGAGGAAAAAAAAGAAGGGACATACTGTCATCTTTTTATATCCTCAGCTGAGTGTGGGGAGAAGGACGAAGTCTGGGATTGATACTGCGGTTTTGGAGACGGACTAGCTTGTCAGTTTGTGTTAAATTGTTAAGAGTTTGGCAGAAAAAAATTGAACATATGATTTTGAATTTCCAATTTTGTTATAACAAAACAACTTGTCTTATCATTTTGCAGCTGTTCCAGGATATCGTTTTTCAGTTGAGCCAAAATTAGTACTGTTGTGTCCCAATATGCACACTTCCTTGGAGAAATGGAGCCAAGCTACCAGGTTTTGTTTGTTTGTTTTTACTAAAACTGTGTTACAGGTCAGGTATTTCATCTTCCATGGTAAAACCTGAAGAAACCCTACTCTTGGATTTATACAAAGAGTTAGGCTGCTAGCGGCAAGAGTTACCTTAAAAACAGGTAATACTTGCATCAAGATGCAAAAGCATTCTGTGTTCTTTCAGCTAGATTAGTCATGCCAGACGAACCACTGTAGTTTAGGTGCACCTATCCTTCTGTATAGATGGCCGTAAGCTGCCTCCTCCCCTAGATTATTGGGAAGCACAAGAAGCTACCAAGTCATATTAATCTGTTTTAACATGCTCTTACTACATTAAAAGGCACTTTGCAAGCCTATAGTAGGACTGTCAAGATGTGATGATGGAAGTCAACAGATCTATGTCCGTGCATGCCTCTGCACTGATGCAGGTAAATAGTTGAAGCTGACTGCTGTCAGTCTAAAGCAGACAGCCTGTAGAAAGCATCCTTGCATCCATCCTTGTCCACGAAGGGATACTTTGGAGACTTAATCTTAAATGTTTCTAACCACCAGAATAATCCAGTCGCTTGGGCTGTATCTAGAGCTAGCCTTAACTTGAGTTGAAACACTGGGCATTTGCTCAGTATTTTTCCCCTGAAGCTAGAGGCCTTTCGCTTTTGCTAGCTGGTTCTTGGGTGCTGCTAGTTATTTCACTTTGCAGTTACCTGGAGTGCCTGAGAAACTGGTAGTAGGACGGGCATAAATAACGGATACCTCTTTTTGAAGCTGGGTGGAGTGGGGTTTTTTCTTTTAAAAAGGAGATAAAGGATGTCTGCAGTATTTGTTCGGGCACAGAACTCCCGTGGGAAAGTTCATGCTAAGGAGGTGCTGTCCTTGTTACTACTTTAAATACAGAAGGACAGAATTAATTGTGCAGGCTATTAAGATGTCCTCTGCTCACTGGATATACACTTGTGTGACATAAAGCCTCCAAGTAGCAGAAAACATGTCTGGAACACTTGAATATATGAGGGCATTTATATTCGCTATTTCTTCTCCTTGTTACCTATCACACAGTGTCTTACTATAGCTTAGAGCTCTCAGGGCTGTGGTGCTCTGCATTTTCATTCATCCCATCTGCACCTACCTCCTTCTTTCCTGGCTACTTCCCTTTTTTTTTCTATTTTTCAGTAGCTTGAATTGCACAAATATTATTAGAGCTATAAAGCTTAGAAAATGGGGATGCTTCAAATAAAGAGATCTCTTTATTAAGAATTAAATGGAGAAACTAAACATAAGCTTTCCTTTTCTACTTCAAGCTTGAAGAGTGGGAAGAACAAAAATTGTTTTGATGATAAGGGTCTCCATGTACAGCGTTCTAATTATAACATAGACAAGAAAAATTGTTGGTGTGCAAATGTAGAAAAAGACCACGCTTTCTCCTCAATGATTGCAGTGTTGTGTACCTTTAAGGCAACACTGTGAATAATAGACCACTTTGTGTAAGAATCACTAAGCATAGTTCACAGGATTTCCATTGATTATTCTATTAGTACCTTTTATGATGGGTCCTAAATGGCAGTTCTGGCTGACCTGAATGCCCACCTCATCCTCCTTTGCAGATGAGACCCTTTTGATCCCTGTGTAGCTGAATCCAAATTCCGGAAAACTGCCTCTCATCCTGTTAAAAGTAGAGGACTGTAACTCTGCAGATGACTAATCATTTTGAAAGTTCACTTCCCTACACACCCTTCGAACTGAATGCCTGATACAAAGAGAAGGGAAGAAAAGAATAACCCACCTCAAACATGCCAGCATACACAGTGAATAAGCAGTACAGGGTAACAGCTCCTTTTTTTTTAATCTCGGAATGTTTTTAGTGTTCACCATTCTACACTGGTGCTCTTCAGGGGTCCTCTTCCACTGCCTGGTTTAAATGCCACAGACCTGTTACTTTAATAGGTCAGGAACGAAGAGGTACGTACTCTGAGAATATTGCTTTTTTCCCAGTGGTCTTTTTAGACAGGAATTGTTACTGTAAGCTACGGTGCTGTTGTTGCCAGCAGGACATTTTATGGTCTTTTACGGCCTCGTGAAGGTTCCGCCTGCTCTTTTGACTTGAGGTTGAATGAAACAACAGGGAAGTGATACTGAAGAAGTGGAATTTGATTGACTGGGAGTGGAGGAAATGTATTAGGCTGTCAAAAATTTTGTTTACGACATCACTACTACTACTGGTTGTAGGCTGGTACCGCTAAATCAGTCAGTATCGCTTAATATCAGGTGGTGTCCAAATAGAAGAAAGAATGTAGTTCCTCACCTACTGCCACTACAATGTCTGTAGCCTGCTCAAATGGTGGCAGCCAGACAGGGATCGTATATAAAAATAGATTAAAAAAAAAAAGTATATACAACAAAGAAAGGGCATATCATTTTTTACTAGATGTTTTCCTACTTTTTCTTCACACCTCACTATGACTCTCCTGGGAGCAAGTCAACTCATTTAAAAATCTTCTAGAACATTTGGCATTTGTGAAATTTCAAATAGCATTAAAGGGATATCGGTAGCCTAAGTCTTCAAACCTACATTCTTAAAACCTAGTTTAAACAACACAATTGAATTCAGGCTAAACTGATATAACATTCCTAGGAAGGAACTTAAGCCCAATTTAGTCGACGAATGTATGTGAAAATCAGTGTGTGACTGCAAGACTGGCTACAAGGCTTTAGCTGGCGACTTGCGTTTAGATCCTGGGCTTGATACCGAGCTACCATAATGACGAGTGCTACAGAAAATCTTGTACTTTGTGTGTTCCTCCACTAATGCTTACAAAGCAATTGCAGGAAAAAAAAATCTCTGTTAAAAAATTGACATTTGAAATTTAGGCTAATTTTGCAGTGTAATTCTAACTATACAGCAGTTAAGAATCTCACTAACGATGCTGCTCCCCATAATCTACTTTTTGATTTGGGGAATGTGAGGAAAAAAAAAGGTGATGGTTGTTATAGGATCCTCATGTTCCTGTTTCATCATAACAGGAGTGTTACCCTACCCATACAGAGCCTCTCTAGATTCTCTACAGACACTACTAAATTGCTTCCAATCCACATACAAGAATGGGAAATACTGCTGCAAAATACACCCAAAAATGATAAGCCTGCGGAAATAAGAGGCACACAAATGCTGTATGAATTGTCCAAGTTAACACAGGAAGGCTGTGAGTAAGTAGGAAATACAACGTATTGTACTTAAAATCTGTTCAACCAAATTCTCATTAAATATTATTACATATTCTCATTAAATTAATGAAAAATTTATTAACTATTCTCATTAAATCCTACAATCTTAAATATGGAATTTATGTGGGATTCAAATATTTGCTAATTTTAGAGTTTTTTGACTAACATCTTTAAATAGTTGCAGTTTCTTTGCTCACATGAATGACAACTTTGCATTTGCTAGTTGACGCCCTTTTTTTTTCCTCCGCCCTGTGGCTTACAATGACAATGTGGCAATTCATGAATGAGTGGGTGACATTAAATGTCACTGTTAATCTTATCTGGTATTGATGTAAAAGGTCTATTTGTGTTTGTTGGCTAAACCCTGCATCTAACAGAAGGCATTTATTAGTTCTGTTGTTAGAATAATTGTTTCTTTAATGACACAGTGACGCTGTATCTGATTGTGCACGGAAGCAGAAAAGACAGCTGATGGAATTACAGTGCAAATTACAAATTGCAGTCTCACAGGGAGATAATAATAAAATTTTAGGGGTTTTTTTTCTGAAAATTGCTCTCTATTACACTAATTTATGTACTTTGCTTCTACTTCACTCCAGAGCTGTGATTAACTAGAACTTCCTTACGATTAACCTTAGCCACACTTTCTTCATGTCAAGTGCAGGAATACATTTGGTGCTGGCACACATCTTCCAACTCATTTTACCAGCAGCAGTATTAGCATCCTGATTGAGCAGGAGCTACGGGACTAATATGGTCATCAAGAAGTTAAATGACTATATTGGTTACTCTTTTTAATATTTTTATAGTCAAAGGAGGGAACAAGGACTTTCTGAGGATAAGTACTTTTAGGCCAACATAAATTTTTATGGTAATTACTCAATAAAGAGCCAGAGGTCTCCATCATTTGCACACCACAAACTACCTCTCAGCAAATTATGGCATTGCAGACCAGTTGTTAGTCTACAGATTACAGAATAACTTCAAGAAAGTACTCCATCCAACTCTTATTTCTTTCATTATATTCTAATAACTACAAATTGAGGTACACGTAACTTCAAAAGAATCATATTAACCTACAAGCCCTGTACCACTGTGTGAATAACCAGCTGCCTCTCCCTGGACTGCCACAGAATGCCTCAAAGCTTAAGAGTGCCTACTCCAGGCTAAAAAGTACCTTCCTTGATTCGGAAGCGCTAAAATACTCGAGAGGATAGTTTGATGTTTTGGGATCCTGGCCATCAGCAAAGTTCAGAAGGAGCAAACCAGCCCCTGGAGGTGGGTTCCTGCACAATTTTTGACAGACTCCTGTTTGATGTTACACCTATGCAGGCCCCCTTGGGCTTCCACAGGAAAGACACTGATTGCCCCTGCCCCGTCCCCATCCTGCTCCCAAATACGTGCACCCACAGTCCTTAAAACACAGGACTGACCGATTGTGCTGGGTGAGGCCCTTTAGCCTGCTAACCCAACTGAAAGCTATGCTGCCACTGCCTTTGAAATGAATTCTGGTGCAGCTGAGGACTTCGATACTTAGGGAGTTTATTTCTGCCTCAGGGTCAAGAGCACCCAAACAGGGATTTTATGAAAGCACCTTTTGACTTGGACAGTGCGAAATATTTCGGAAGCAAAAGCCACAAAGGGACTTGGTTCTTACTTATTTTCTAAAAAAGGTATTGGGAAGATCACACATGAGGCTATGGAGTCTATTCTTTGGGGGAGAACAGCGCGATGGATCTGGATCCTGCATGACTAGCTAAACTAAAGTAATTTTCTGTTTCTAGTTCTGCAATCATCCTCATCGGATCTCTTTTCAAATGTGTTCATTCTCCTCCTCTCCTAGGAATGCCATGGATTTGTTTTTCCAAGTCATTTTCCGGTGTAACCTGTTAGGCACTCTCTACAAGCAGGCATTGGTGTTCGCACTGGGGAGCTTTGAGGGGCAGAGGAACCTAACACTTTGCAGCACAGAAGACTTGTCATCTGCAGCATTCTTTGCAAACTATTCCACAGTCATTAATGGGAAAGAAAAAGGAACATTGCCTGGAAAGCAGTACGGATGACTAAGCAGAAACCTAACACCTCCCTAGTTTTTACTCCAGTGTTGTATCAAGCTCCAGTTCTCCCAAACTCCGATTGTGAAGGTTCGGGAACTGAAGCTCAGAACCCGTCAAGCTAACCTCTGCTCATACAAGATCTACAAGAAAACGGTCAGAGAGCAAGCAGTGAAAATTTCAACTAACCAATTCCTCCTTAATAAATTTTTGTGGTTTTGACCCAAAAAAACTGAAACCAGAAGTAGTCAAAAGTTTAGGAGAACGATAAAAGAACTAAGTATTTAAAATGCCTCTTTTTAAATTATCGGGATGAAGTCTAGCACAGCTGGCTCCCACTTTACTAGGAAATTAACAATAACAATAATCTTCGGTCAGAGCTCTTTATCCTGCCAAGGTTTCCACATTGTTGTAGCCCCTAAACGCTGTTTTGAATTTAAGAATATGACTTCTGGTGGTTTTTTTTTTTAAATCACTATAGAAAGCATTCCATTCTTCAGCAATTTTGTATATGTAACAGTTTTTATGTATTTATTTTCCTTCATACTTTTCTAATGAATTTGTTATTTTCAAAAAGATCAGAGCTGGAGCTCGTGCTGCTCAAGAAGACTCTGTCAAAATATCAAAATTTTCCAAGCTGGACAAGAGGATTTCCTCATACTATTTAATGAAAGATACATGGCTAAATCTCCTTTACTGTTGTAAAAGTCCCAAATTAATCTTGTCTACTCTATCTAGACCTCCCATATAGATTTGCAGTTCTAAGCTGTTCTCTTTACAAGCTTTGCTTGGGCTCCAGAAAGTCCCTTCCCATGCAAATACCTCAGCGGTTCAGTTCTACTGCAGTTCAGCAGCGGTGACTGTCAAGCTGGGACAGCAGCACAAGAGGCAGTAACCACAGCTGGCACTGTAGTGTTTTAAGGAATAGGAGTAAGGAATATCAAGTCGAAAAGAGCAAGACATGCGGAAAAAAATGCGTTATGCCAGCAGTAACCCATACTGATGTGGTTGCATCTGAATGAAACTTTTGACTTTCTTCGTATTATTTCTCTACCTTTTTGAGCTTTCGTGAAAGGGACAAACCCTGCGTATTTGAGGCTGGTTTGTTGACGTGGTGCAAAACAGTGACACTAAGTTCACAGAAACTGTGAGGGAAGAAAAAAGACAAACTGTGAGTAATTCTCAGTCCAAAGGCATAGGTTTCTCTAACACTGTTTAGAGTATGCTTGCCGGCTACTCAAGGCCTATGCTTCTTACTGTAATGGGTACAATACTCTGTGCCCCTGATTGAACTGTTTTTCCCTCTATACTCAGAATATATACATGGAGAAAAAGCCGATGCAGCATTATGAATCCAGCAAAAAAATCATGGACTCTTACAGCCAGGAAACAGATTCCTTTGAGTTACACAACTATACAGCACAATTAAAGTACCTTAGCTCCCAGGTGCTGCAATATGACAGAGCTCTGCCAACCGACATGCTCCTTGCCACTGAACGAGGAGGTACCAGTCCTGTGCCAGCCCCCCGCACACCAGGTGAAAGCCCTCAGCCTCTTCCGAGCGATGGCTCTGGTGCTCGTCTGATGGAATGAAGCGCCAATGGAAATTGCTGTGCTGACCAAAAATAACCCTGCCAAAAAAAAAGGGTGAGCCATTTCTGCCAGGTGAGAATTGGCTCACCAGTCCTAGTCTGAGATTCAGAGATGGTTCAAGAGAAGAGACAAAGCTACGTGGCTGCAAACAGGGCTGGAGGGATTAGGTTAGGACTGATGGAGAGTGGCTGGACTGTCCCTCCCAGCAGTGCCAAACTGCTAGTAATCATCAGATGTAGCGTGCAGCTATACCCCTATGACCACGTGTGCTCTTGGTGCATCCGAAACACCATGTAGTATAGTTTAGTTCAGACCTCTTCTACTGTCATTCCCAGGCTAATGGCAGTTATTTTCTTTGTGGCTTCCACGGTTTCCTTAATGGCAGAATTCACATGGACGTATTTTGCAAGTAGAATTTCCATGCCTTAAATTTGTATCTTACTTGTGCTAATACATTTTCCATCTAGCCCAGCTTTTCCTGCCTGCGAGGACTTCTGTGTTCTGCTTCACAAGACAAACGAAGCATCACCGCTCCCGAGACCAGCAAATGCTTCCAGTGCAGTACCCGTCAAATAGCAGCTCACAAAAGAGTGACCTGATGAAAAAATTATTGTGTAACTGAACGTGTAAATGAAGAGGTTGGTCCCTTAAGTGTGCTCAGAAAGTAATAAGCACAAAGAGACCAGCCCAATCAGAACCACATGGCATGAAGACATCCTAACCGCTTAAACATGCTTGCTTGTAAATGACAATGGAGCCTTGCTAGCCAGAACCTGCTGTACCAGAAGACTAGTTTAGCTGAATACTTGCTTCCTACTGCATGGGGTGATTGCCACCAGAAGGATTTCTGTTCTGAGTTTTAAAGTTGATGTTTCTTTGCTTTGTCCTATGCCAAAATACTTTTTTGTTTTTTTTAAATCCACGGAGTACATAGTCTATTCGGAAAGCAAGCAAACACCACATTACAGTAATATGCCCTTTCAAATAATGACATACTGCCAAAACACTCCAATTGCAAAGTTTCCACTGAATTATATATGAAGATGAGGCTTTATCCTTACTGGCTTGTTTATACTACGCATGCCTTATGGTCACACCTTCCATCGCGTTAGTACAAAGGTGTCTCTGCAGATGGATTCTTCTTTTCAGAAATAAGCATTTCCCCATCAAGATGGTTAACCCATTACAAGGCAGTACAGTTCATGTGCAGATAAGGTTTTAGAGCTCAGACAGCCTGCCCTTAAGAGTAGGAATCCCTCATATATTTTTGGCAAAAATGGTTTTTCCCTCCTCTGTATTAGCTGTTTGATAATAGTCTTGCAAAGACAGCAAATATGACTTTCAGGAAGATCAAGAAGAAGAAGCAAGCTGAAGCATGGGTTGAAAATCAAGCACATAGTGGTCTGAAAATTTGGGGTGAAATTGAAAGGTGAGCATCAGAGCTGCACCTGGGCTGCAATACCGAGGCAGTAGTCATGTTTTCCTAGAAGAATCCCTCAGAGCACAGACTGGAGACCCTCAGTCTCTGGCTGGAGAGAGGCTGGTGCTCCAAGGGCTGACCCAGAGGGAGGGGGGCTCCTGCCCTCTGAAGTTTGCCCTGACTCAGGGCTGCATCTCAGGTGCCAACCAAAAACAGGGAGGGAGTCACAAAAAAACGGGGTTCGAATAGCTATTCCCTAAATCCGTAGATACAGGAAATCTGAACGGGTTACACCAACTGTAAGAGTTTCTGCTTATTTTGACATCCCTATGGAGGTCTCTCCCTCACCAGATTACAGACGTTTCAGAACAAGAGGTTTTGATTTTCTTCCATTGGCTCAAGACGCCTCCATCTGTGCACAGCGCAGGCTGGGAGCCCCAGGCAGATTCATTTTCTCTAAGAGTTCTGCCAGCAAACCAGGGCTGGGGCCCCTCAGGACCCTCACCAGAGGAGATGGGCAGCAGGGCCTGCAACTACTGTCTCCTTACGGCTGTTTGCATCCCCCTCCTGCTCTCTCTTCTTCCCACCTGGAAAGCAACTTATGTGTACCAATGTGGGAATTAAGCTTCAGTAATGCTGCGATGTTTTGTGAATTGGTGCTGGGTTTTAACTGTCTATTCAGAAAAAATTATTTTCTTTTTGAAGAAAATCACTTGTTTCACTTCTGCTTTTTTCAAAATGCAATGCATTTTTTTTCATCTTTCTGGTTTGGTGTTTCCTAAGTTAAATATGAATAACAATGCTTAAAGCAGAAAGAAGAACACATTTTAGGTCAAAGAAGAACACATTTTAGGTCAAACTAAATATTTCATTTATCCTGAAATTATTTTTCTAAAACCTTTTGATTTCACCAGCCATTTCTGAAAGGTTTCTGTTTCGATAAAACTCAAAATTATTTTTTCCTTTCATTTTTTTCTGAACTATCTGTGATTCAAAATATCCATTAGCTTTGTTATCTTACTTCCAGGTAACTTGAATAACCAGGACCTGCTTTCAGAGAAGATTTTTTTCATTACTGTTGATTTTATGCAGAGATTCTTAACTTTCTGATAAAAGAAATTGAAATAATTGAGATACTTCATCTCGATAATGAGCTGAATGCCACCAGGCAGAAGATACTGCTTCTGATAAGTTCTATAGAAAGGATGGTTCCAGCATGTTATCTAAAGCTGAGCTAGAAAGTAAAAGGACATGAGAGGAGATGAGGCATCTTTAGAAATGTACTCATTTCAGAGCAGCCTTTGAAGAATTTGCACTGTCAGTTAAAGAGTACTGAGAATTTGTTGTCCAGAAATCCACAGGAGATGAATTTTAGACATTCAGACTCATGGTATTCCATGTGGATTTAGTGTTTTGCTTATTTAAATTTTTCCATGAACTCAGTTCTTTTCACTGTGCAAGTCTGGCACTCCAGGGCAACCCCCCCTAGCTATTTAAAAAGTCTGGTAATCAGGGACAACACTGATACCTTCTTCACAAGGCTCCGTTTTCTCCTGAAGTTTGTCCCTGTAGACCCCACCTTGAGCACACTACCCCAGGAGGTGGCTCTGTTCTTTGCTACTTTAAGGAACCATTATTTTGCAGAGAGGAGCATGTGGAACGTAAGCTTTGGATGTCAGTGTGTATGCTGCAGGGACTGGGGCTCCTCACTTGAGAGGACCAGCACAGCACTCTTATTCTGGAATATAGCACACTTGAAAAAGAAATAATAATAAATATATGATGAGAAAGGTCATGGTAAAAAAATCATTTTGCCAATACCCATTACACCTAAATATCTAATGTGGAAGAAGAAAAAAGGGATTGTTATCTGAAAGAATTTTACATCTGGAAGTGATTTTGAAAGCCAGTACATATGCCACAGACTTAAAAAGAAGCTAAAAAAAGTAGACAGATGGTCAGTCACCAAATTAGATGCAATCAGAATATGGAAAGATAGTTTATCATATTCCCTCTTCCCCGCTTTTCATGTAGGTATTGGACTTGGCAAGCTGTTAATCTGCTCTGATGAGCGCCTGCCAAAGAGCTGGGAGCTCTGAACACTGGCAGACCCAGCAGAACTTGTAGTTTTCTTCAGGTTTAATCCTGTCAGCCACTGTTCTTGAGGTGCTGAGTGCTCTGGCCTCACTTGGTCGTTTGCGTTCGCCTCCCTGTGCCCATGATTTCACCGTGCAGTAAATCCAGCATGAGGGCTCCTGGGTCAGAACTGCCGCAGCCACACAATGTAAACTGCTGACTTAGGCTAAACTTTTGCTGCCGAGTCAAGTTTTCACAGCTAATTTGTTGTACTGGCAGGGTTGGGTTTTTTTTGTGGGAGATCTAGTATCATCTGTTCCTGCCACTAGAGCTTCATGCTGGATCACCTGCCATCTCCTGCAGCCAGCCCAGAGGCAGCACAAATCCCCTGTCACGCTCCTCCCGACGCCGTGGGACTGGGACCGCATGCCCTTGCCTGATCCACATCACCTCTGGCCTGGCATCTGGCGTGTTCGAAGCCAGATTACAACACCACGTTTTCCCTCTGTGTGTATTACCTCAAGACTGACTGCCTTTCAGTAACAAATGTGCTGTTCTGCTTTTTCATTTCACTTCCCCAGAAGGTTTTGGAGCAAGTCTGTTCATCCCAACAGCACACGGGAGGGAATGCAGTACCTGGAGGAGGGTGTAGGGCTGCTCTAACTGGAGCAGGGGAAAACCTTCTGCACCATTTCCCCTCCCCTTGGCCGTATTTTCGTATCTCTGCTGTCCTGGATTACCACATAACTTCACCCAAGCCTGGTGAAACCCACCTGTCCTGGCTCGGCAGCTCTGCCTCACTGAAGGACGGAGCCGGGGCCGAGGCCTGCCGTACTGCCAGGGTTTGGCAGCTGTATGCAAGCCATGAGCAATAAGGGTGCAGTTAGACTAGATAGCCGACCTGCTCCAACAGCTCCTTGCTTCCAGAGGAGAGAGCCCTGCCCCTTGCTTTCCCAGTCCCTGTTCTTCCCTAGCATACAATCTCACCCTTGCTGGCTGCCTGACCCTTTAGTGAACAGACCTGCTTCCCTGCTACAGACCCAGCAGTGGTTCACTTTTTCTTCGTGGAGCTAATTTTCTGTATCTTAACAAAGTAACTCAGGTCAGAGAAGGGTCAGAGAAGCACTAGTATCAGGCCAAACAACATGGCAGCAGCAAATACGTGAGAGACGGGGAAAGAAGTGAGCGGCGGGACAGGCACAGCAGCACCTTCCTCAACAGATTTCGCCTGTGCTGTCTAACCACACCTTCACCATGCTCCACCAGCCATAGTATACTTCCTAAAACCACCACATCAGAAGCACCAGGGGCTCTCACACGATGCAGTAAATACAGGCTCAGCCAGGATGTAACCCTGGATCTGTGAAGGGCCAGAGAAACACCAGGTTGTGATCATTTGTCTGTGCTTGTCCTCGTCCTGGGACCAGTGCCACTGGCAAAGGAGCCACGTTAATGTTTAACTAGCGTGATTTTCCAAGGGGCAGGATAGAAATTTTCAGTGCACTGTAACCGCTCAAGACATTACAGAATCACAGAATCACAGAATGGTAGGGGTTGGAAGGGACCTCTGTGGGTCATCTAGTCCAACACCCCTGCCGAAGCAGGGTCACCTACA
>Ga0065711_1039446_pt1 | contig 17828 bp, 18 predicted proteins | sample Hoacrofraction12_FD_59098 | JGI IMG/M metagenome (GOLD analysis project Ga0065711, IMG submission 59098) | Hoatzin crop microbial communities from Cojedes, Venezuela - Epithelial fraction 12 v2 (version 2) | ecosystem: Host-associated > Birds > Digestive system > Esophagus > Crop | place...
CCTGAAGCTCTAGCATTGCTTTCTGTTTGAGTGAGCACAAACCTCCACCCTGGAAACCTACTGGCAGGACAGAACTGGCAGGGTCATTCCTCTTGGTTCCTCTTAGCCCGTCTTCCTCTTAGCTGGGCTGTCACAAGGATGGATGGATGTTAATATGGACCTTCTGGGGGCCTGTTTCTCTAGAGTGCTTTTTTGCTGGGACCTCAGGGTACATCAGCCAAGTTCTTTAAAAAATGACAGCTGGGGGATGGTTAACCTGATGTCCCAGGAGTATTGTACCTGATGTGCTAATAGTACGCTTGCTTGCCTGTCTGCTGCAACCTCTGCTTCTCCACTCTCGGTAGTGTTGAATATTTTGGGGAACAGCCAAAAGGCACGCTGAAGCAGAAGGAGGTGAAGGAGCCTGAGGCTTCCAACTGCAGTTGTATTTACGTGTGCAACATGTAGTTGTGTGGGCCGTGTTTTTCAGAAGCAGCTGTCGCACTAGGTGCCCATGTTTTCAGAGTTCATTAAGTAGGTAATTTTTTTGGCTAAAAGGGCTTTTTTCTTTTGTCAGATGGTTCATTCTTTAAACTGGAGATATATGTCAACAGTGCTTATCTGTGCTGAATTTGGCAAGAAAAGGGTTCTAGGCTTTCATTTCCACTGCTTCAAGATGCCTTGTCACTAGACTTGAATCTGTTTTGGATCACCAAAAATATTTCACTCTAAGTGATGGCGTTTGAGTTTTGTTGGTGTTGCTTTTTTTAATTTGGTCAGCCAAATAAACATCATTTTCTGCGTTTGGAGAGCTTTCATGCTGAATACCCAATCTAAAAATATGCAGCCCCTTTAAAGCATCTCAGAGTGTACTTCTAAGAGGATTAGTTGTTTCTGAAAAATCTCCTTCGTTTTGAAGGCTGGAAGAAGTTGTCCCATATAGCACAAGTCAGAGAGACCATCCTGATTGCAGATCTGGGCCTCCTAACCTATAGGAGGTGTTGGAGGGACCCAGCATGGCACAGAAACCTGCTGCAACCTCTGTAGCTTTGGGAAGGGTTTCGTCCTGCCTCAGTCATAGATTCTTGTATTCAGAGTAGAAAGAGCGGTGCCTGCAGCAAGCCGTGGCCTAATCTGGAGTCCAGTTAGGTGATGAAAAGGCTGCTGGTCTTGAGGTACTTTAACAATTCTTATGGGGAAATCTTAATTTGGTTTGATTACCCCAAGCCTGCTATTGCACGTTGCACTGAGTTGTACATAGCCTAGGGGAGACCTGTATGCTAGGGCAGAGGTTCATCTCCCTTACCCTCGTGTCCCCACACAACTGCCTCCAGAGTGTGTTGAGTTGACAGATCCATCCTGGAGAGCAAGACATCCCCCTGACTCCGATTAGTGTGAATGGGTAAAGCTTGGACCCTTGGCCACCTGAGATGTGCTTTGTGTCACAGCCCTGCGCAGAGGGCTAGTTGTGCTTGAGGCTGCGCACCCTTTGTCCCTCATAGACCCTGCTTCAAATTCGATTACAGACTAACAGTGTGAATATCAAAACTCCTTGCTTTTTGCATTTGGGCCAGTACCCCAAGCTGCTGCTGCGTTCCAGACAGTGGTGTCTGGAGAAGCGCTGTCATTCATGTAATTGCTCTGTGGTACACTCGTCTGTGAGCAAGGATCTCAGTCAGGCTTCGGGTCCCTTCTCCTCATTGCAGGCTCTTCATCTTTCAGCTTTGCTCTGCTATGAAACTCTGATTTACGGCGCTGTCTGTGCTAATGGACTCATTATTGTTAAACAGTTAAATACATTCCCTGTGCATAAGATACTTTACACAAACAATGAAGACTGGATAATTATCACAGTAAATCAGACCTCATGAATATGGACAGAGATGTGATTTGTTAGAAGCAGCAGCCGTCTGAAGTCAGTGATGTTTTTGCTGTCGGATGGGGAGCTTGCATTATTTAGTGTGAAACAGAGACGGCGACTAACCTTCCTTTTGTAGCAAAAGCTGATGAGTTTTTATGCCACTTTTAAGCTTGTAGATTCACTTTCATGAGGTTCTGGGCCACCAATAAGGACATCAGTGACATGTCCATCTTCATTGCACGCTGGCTGCACTCTGCTTTTCAAGATCCGCTGTGAACTGGTAACGCTGACCAGAGATCACATCGATGCGGAACAGATTTGAGAGGTCACAAATCAAAACCAAATGCAAGGTTTCGGAGTTCCCTTTTATTTTCTGTTCCACGGGGCCACTTTTCAGAGCAGATGCATGGTTTGCAAGGCTCGATTTATAAAGAAAAGGCTAAAGTTGCTTTACAAAGTAAGCAGGTCCTCAAAGTGAAAGGAAAAGCATCTGTTCAAAGGACATTATTCAGGATATAATAAAATCCGCTTTTTCTGACCACAGAGGGTACTTGACATGTATCATGAGGAAATAATTAAAATTGTGAAGCTGGCTTCAAAAATAGTGATTTGATTAGCTGCCAAGCTCTCTGCCTACAGAAAAGGAATACTGCGTTATTGGCTGGTCAGTGCTTGCCAGCCAAGTCAATGCGCCTGGGAGGGCAGAATCATAGAGAAGAGGCTTTCCGAAACGAATACCGAAGGCCTTATCAAGCTTACTGAGACCATCACAGTAATTAATAGCTCTCACAATTTATATCATTTGATCTTGTCTTGATGAGGCTTATAAAAACAAAAAATCCTTGCAGCAGGGCCAGGGAAATGATGAGATAAAGAGTAAATAAAAGCCAGTAATCCTGGCAGTCCTCAGAGTTGCTGTTCGGTTCAGCATAGTTGGTTTTGCTGCAGATTGTGCCCATCTTGTCCCCAAAGGATCCGATTCAGTCCAAAGAAAAAGAGGCTGAGTGCAAGTTATAAATGTCAATTAAGATTAATGCTTCAAATGGTTTGGAAACACTTGAGTTTCTCTCTGTCTCATGTCCTGCTTCGGCCAGGCACCGAGTTGAACAAGCACCTGCAATTCTGCAGTCAACCACCAAGGAAATTTCTGTTTGCCAGAGCTGTGCTTGGTCGGGGTTTTGAGCTAAAGCGTGAGCTGCTGAATTTTGGTTCCCATGCTTAGAGAGTGTGTCTCTACGAATGGAGTTTGTTCCAGCAATCGCAAAAGCGAAAGCTTGCCCTGAGAAGGATGAGGCCTCGGGGCTAGGCTGGAGTTCTGCGCGCTGTGCATTCAGTTCTTATCATCTTTTCAGCTTCACTTCACACAGTAATTTTCCAAACTTTCCTCGATTGATTAGTGGCACCTCAAGGTTGGTTTCTATCTGCAGCAGTCCATCTGGCGCTAGCCGCTGGTGCTTGCTAATACACGGAAAGTAATTCAGCGTTTGACTTTACTAATTAAAGGAGTTTGGGTTGGAGTTTGGGTGTTGTTTTTTTTCTCGTGGATGATTCTTTCTTTTCTTAACTGACACTAAAGCAAAAAATAACCTGCTCTTCAATGGATTATAGCCAAGAGCTTATAAAAATTTTGGCAGACCTCAAAGGCAAGGATTTTTATGATGAAAACAACTTGACATAATAAAAGAAATTGTTCTGCAGAGACCTTTGAAGTGACCCCAGAAAAAACACTGCAAACCTCCTGTCTCCCTGGGAACAATGAGGAGGTCTGAGTTAATTGCCAGCATCTTTAATCTACATCTCCCTTGTGATTTTTCTCTCTGGAGTTTTAGAATGATTCTGATTAGCTTGACTAGAAGACCTAATTCTGTCCCAAATTATGCTACTATAAATCAGATGAGCGTCTTTGTTACAGCTGATGAAATTATTGTGGCATGAGCAAACCAAGAGGATCAGAATCACCGAACAGAAGACATAAAAAAATCTGGCTGTCCTTTCTCATCCTGCTGGTATCAGTAAGGTGATCTGGGAGTGCCTGACTGGGGACTGCGTGAATGGTGTCCAAGCCAAAGATCAGTGAAGCCAAAATCTGACCTTGTGCTCACCTGAGTGAGCTTTCTGTGAAATCTTTGCAGTGATGGGAGAGAGGACCAGACACAAGACCCGGAGCTTTGGTACTCAGCCTCATAGGTATTAATGGGAGACAAATTATGTATCCCATCCCTGCCCATGCTGTGGGTAAGGTAGAGGACTGAATGAGCAGGCAAGGAGAATCCGACTGGGTATTGTGCATGGGTTAGAGGACATTTCTCTGCCCAGAGTCTCAGCCTTTGTGGGCAAAAATCATTTCCCCATGTGAAGGGGGCAGCATCTCCTTTCCCACAGGGTCTGCAGCGTGTGATTACAGTTGGCAGCACTCTGCAGCACAACCTTGCCAATCATCTTGATTGAACCTTTCAGCTCTTTCCCTGCAGCTGCCAATTTTAGTGTGCCATGTGTCTTGCACATCTCTTTCATCGGAGCAGAATTAGGAAACATGTTTCTTGCCGACTTATCTCTGTTGATAAATAATTGTGTGTTGCGTTTACTGGAAGCTTTGAACTGGTACATTTGGAGACACTGTTTAATATGTCTGTCTGAACAGCCGTGGTTTGAACAGAATTTAATTACTGAGAATGGATTTCTGAGATTGGAAAGCACAAGAAAGGTGCTCCAGGTCCTTGGAAGACATCTACAAGGGGCTTGGAGGGCCAAATGCTGGAGCTGCAGTCAACTGGATTAATCAGATTGGAAAGTGAAGAGAGGAGGAAGTAATTTCTGCTCAGCAAAATGGGTGACATTGCATTCAGGGTGCCCCAAGGGAGGAACAGCAGGCAAAGCAGTGCTGAAAAAATATATCTGTGATTTTGGGACCACAGCAAGAGTTGTTAGCTTTCCCTCTGTGTTTGTCTGGTCTGAGAATAAATGTGGAGAATCAAACTGTGCATTGCAGCAGCGAACCTTGCACCAGTCAGATGCCTTTGACTTGGTTCCAAAAATAGTTAAAGAGTTGAGTTCACGGTGTTATAGACCAGCTGCTGGCAAATTCAAATGGTCTGGTTCTCATTTACACCAAGGCCTTGCTGGAGATGTGCAGCGGGATCTTGGAGTAGGTAAAAATGTACTCGTAAAGTCATTCGGAGCACTTTACAGGACAGCATGAAAGAAGTCCACAGCATGGCGAGAATCAGGCTGTAAAAATCACAGACACTGTGTTTCAGTCCAGACAGGTTGCTGTGCATGTGTGTTGTCCTGCATTTCTCCAGAGCTATTTGATTAAAAAAAAAAAAAAAATTATGACAGATGCCTGTGGGCATGCTCTCTTACAGGATTGCTTGTACTCTCTAATCCTCGGCAGCTCAGGAATCCTTCCCCTAGGTACTGCTGCATTTATACTGGGTGATGAGTCCAAGAATGAATCCACAAAGATGTCAAACAGGAGAACAAAAGCCCAGCAGTCTGTTTATCCCTCCTGTGTCCCTTTGGTTTATCAGTGAGTAGTAAATAATGCAAATTCTAATTACATCTTAAATATTTTGAGAGCCAGATGAGCTTTTTGAGCCCTCCAGAGGAGAAATGTGGTGTGTTGATTGATTCTTGCTGAAAATGCTGTCTAGCATGCAAGAAAAATACCTCTACAACTGTTGGTTGGCCCTGACTCTTGTCTCAGCAGCTGTTTCCCAGGTGGGGAGCTGGCAGCGCCTGCAGAAGCCCAACAGCAGCCCTCAGGTAACTCCTTGTGTGGAGACGGCTCTGTCTTTAATCATTTTAATACATTTGACTTGATTGCCAGCCAAATGCATATTTGGTGAAGAGGTGCATGTAAGATGTTTGGAGTCACAGAATCACAGAATGGTAGGGGTTGGAAGGGACCTCTGTGGGTCATCTAGTCCAACCCTCCTGCCGAAGCAGGGTCACCTACAGTAGGCTGTAGAGGACCTTGTTCAGACAGGTCTTGAATATCTCCAGAGAAGGAGAGTCCCTAGACTCATTTTTCACCCTCCAGTGTGAATGGATGGAGCACCAGCTGTGCCAGCCCGACTCCGAGATGCCCATCCGAACAGAGGGGAAGGAAGGGAGAGGACTTTGAACAGGACAAAGCAGACTGTTGCTTAGTAGTTGGCAGTGATTTGGTTTAGCCTCGTGTCACCTCTCAGCTTGATCCCTCCAGTTTCCCCACGGACCCTCACAGGCGTCGAGCGACAGGCTGCTGCGCATAGCCCTCAGAGGCAAGGGATGAAGCGGAAAAGAACTTTGCTCTCTATAAATGTTGCAACTGTGTTAAAGGAAAGGCAGAAAAGGGCAGTTGGAGTTTGATTGCTTGTCCGTTTCACACCACTGAACAGACTGATCACTGCCTGTGTCTGCCCAGACAGCTTAACCCCTGCTCAGGCTCCAGGGTGAATCACAGCACTTGCATCCACACAAAAAAAACCATGTCTGTTGCTGAAAACTTTCTACCGCAGATTGATCTCTGGGGTTCATGTTGACCAAAAGCGTTCTTTCTGGTTTTGTTAAACCCATGCCGCTGAAAGCGTGGCATTGCTGTCTGATAGCTGTACGTCACTAACCAGCAGCGAGGACGTGATATGAAAGAATAGGTAAAGCGTGTGATGAGGAGCAGGAGAGGTGGGTGCCGTTTGTGTGAATGCAGTCGTCAGACCGCATTGCTCAAAGTCTTTAGCGATGCTGACGGAGTAAAACAGCTGCAGAGGCAATTTGTACCTGCTCCTTGGCGGATCCTCTTTATTGGTTTTTGCGTGGAGCTGTATTCGCTGGCGGCTTCTCGCCCAGCTGCACGGTGGGTGGTGAGCTACGTGTGCCTCAGCGTGGGAAATGGGTTTGAGAACTTGCTGGTAAGACGTCACTGCATTTGACTTTCGGGTGAGAGGAATCAAGAGGAGGTAGTGTTTCTCTTCCAGCAGCCGAAAGTTGATTCAAGGTTCTCTGACGGTCTCAGGGAAACTGTGAGTACTGATGGTTGTGTGGACAGCAATGCTCTCCCCCTTGCAGATGTGGTCATAGAGCAAAGATCTATATCTAGGAGCTTCTTCCAGCTCCACAGGAGAAGAGTGGACAGGATCCTTGTCTGACTTCCCTGCAAGCCCTGTTGCTTCAGGTGTGACCAGAACGTTGTTTTATTCACTGCCTCAACAGCAAGTGCTTTATGGATCAGCTTTTCTGTACATGTCATACAGAAAGACCTCTACACCGGTGACACTTGATCATTTTCTTGTTCACAGCAAGCTAATTCACGGTTCCTTCGCTGCAAACATGGTTTAAATCAGGAACGATGCCACTGAAATTGGAGGCAGGCAGTAATTCTGGGTTTACGCTAGGACCACCAAGACTCACATTAGGCGTAACTCAGTGCAAGTAAATTCAGACAGAAGCTTTGATTTTGAGGGGAACTGTGCTGGAATTTCAGCTCTAGGACTAGTAGCGAGATAGCACTAGAACTCTGGTACGTTTTGTCTAAATAAGAAGTGTAAATTACATGGCAGAATTCACTTTGCTCTGCACACAGCCTGTGTGGTGTTAATTAAATCCTCAGCTTCATTTTCAGTGGAAGGAAGACTGAGAAAACGAGTATGAAATCATTTCTACGTTTAATTAAAGTAACTCTCTTCCATTCAGATGCTTTCCCACTATGATATTGGTGATGCAGTTGTAACGGCGAGCCAGTAGGAATCACAAAGAAACTGGTTTTACAGGGACAAAATTGACTTAAAAACTTAGGAATTTTATGGGTAGCGTTACAAAACTGGGAGCCTAAGGTAAAAGCCCAGATCTCTGCACAGAGAGGCTTTTGCTTTGTTCATAATCTCTCCTTGGAATTTCTTTGCACTGGCTCTGAACCACTGTTTCAGATGTTTTATTGTAATGTTTTATCATTTTAATCGTACCAGATTCCTGTAGAAACCTCAGGCCAGTCCTTTGGTTGCACATTGCTGCTATCCTAAGCCAACTGGGAAAAGAAGTGCGGCAGTTCTGGATGAATCCTGCAAGATGCTGTGGAGTGATGAGTACCAGGCACTATCAGAAGATTGATGATTACTAACTTTTTGGTTGACTTTTGTTCTTACACTTTCTTTTTCTGTCTTCCTGTAGGTTATAACCCTGGAAGGATGGGTTGACATCATGTATTATGTGATGGATGCACATTCTTTTTACAATTTTATATATTTTATATTGCTTATAATAGTAAGTATGAACTGTGAGATGCTCCCATTCCTTGTGCTTGTGGGGTAAAGCTGCTCCGTGGGCTTTTCGCAGAGAAGAGCCAGCTAGGGTTCAGAGTGGGAGACCTTCCTCCCACCATAAACCGTAGTCATGCAGGTTGGGATTAGTGCTGTGGGTACAGATTATTGGCTACAGCAGTCCTTTTTAGTGTCACATGTGATGCGTAGTCACAGCTTGTCAAGCCATATGGTCTTCCCTCCCTCTTACTCTCCCAGTCTTGGTCTTGTCACCTTGATGCGTCCTAACTGTTGTGCCTTGGCCAAGCAACTGCTAATCAGAACAAAAAGTGGAGAGGCTGTAGATTTTCTTTCTTTAGCCTCCTCAATGTGCCAGAGAACACCTCGTTTCAGTGGAGGGCCCTCGAAATATTGAACTTCACCTGAGCTCTTTAAATAACAGTAGTAACAGCAGTGCACCTTTCTGAGGTCTTATGGTGCTGTCATTCCTAAAAACAAAGTGTTACTCACTGGAGGTGCTGGAGGTTGCCTTCAGAAGCTGCTATTCCATGTTAGCAACGTTCTTTTTTTACAATGGACACAACCTTCTCGAGGGGTCTAGATCTGTTGAAAGGTTAAACATTTAAGTCAGGAGGAGAGCAAAGGGTAAAGTACCATGTAGATGTCAGGCAGGACATGGGGTGGAGGCACTTCAAAGTGCTTTTGTGGCTGGATATTCTTTATATATAACCCCATCCTCGTCAATGTGGTTTTGAAGATCTTGGGAAGTCAAACCACCACAGCTCCCGCCAGTGGGAAAGGCATGGATCAGAGCAGCGTGAGAGTTTTCCAATAATGGATAGCGTTCTGAAGCCAGTGATTTTTGAGCCTTTAGCAACAGGCCATGGATAGTAGAGATTTATGCTCCACTCTTTTGAGCCCTTCTCTACATATGGATCATTGCAGAAAAGCCAGAAGGTGACTAATCTCCAAGTCACTTGGAGCTGGGAATGGCACCCTTGCTGATTCTCAAACAGCATCCAGGCTGATATTACGAACTGGAGAACAGCACTGCAAACCATCTCCCAATGGCTTCCCCTGAGGATTCAGCAGACAATGGTCCGGATTAAATCCATACGTTTCCTGCTGAGCACAGCACAGAGGTTTGGCCATGTAGAGAGTGGCACTTTCTTGACGTCAGTCCCTTTCAAGCCTAAGGGCACTGATTATCTGATGCAAATATTTGACATTTGCCTTTGGCTGATTTATGAACCCAAGTGGTGAAAAACCAGTTTGTAGACTCAACAGCTGAGGGAAGGATGTAGACTTGGGTCACTTCACATTCTTGTCCTTGGGACTTCACTTTGAAAACCAGGTATCGCCAAAGAACATGTCAACTCAACCAGACAATAAATCAGGCCTTTCTAGGAGCACTGAAGCTCCTGGAGATGCATTTCTCTGTGTCGGAGAGATAAAAGAGTACAAGGTCACAGATGCATGGATCCTGACTGTCCTCCTCAAAATGAGGGTGCGCTGTGAAGTGGTAGAGGAGGAGAAGAGGCAGTTTCAGTACAGCACAAATTGGACTTCAGACCATCTTTCCTTGCAGGTTGGCTGGGAGTTTCCTAGTGATCTGTTTTGTGGTGGTAACATTGCATTGTGTTCCATACACCCTGCGTTAGCAGCAAATGTCATCGCTGTTGAGCGGAGGAAAGTGGTGAAGGCTATTGTTCACAGCTTTCTTCGCCATTGCCAAGATAATTAACATGGCTTAGGAGCAAATTTAGCAGCCTAGGCACATGTTGACATAACATTTGGTGAGCAGACCCTGAGATTTGGCATGTTTGGAAATCTCGGGATTTCTAAGAACCACACTTCAAGTCCAGACAGCACGTGGTGGAGAAGAGTGTGTCTTGCTTTGTAAAGTCCCTGCTAATTCCTTTCCCTGTGTTTTTTCCAGGTTGGTTCCTTCTTCATGATTAACTTGTGCCTGGTTGTGATAGCAACACAGTTTTCTGAAACAAAGCAGCGGGAGAACCAGCTGATGCAGGAGCAGCGGGCCCGTTATCTCTCCAATGACAGCACAATTGCTAGCTTCTCAGAGCCAGGTAGCTGCTACGAGGAGCTGCTCAAGTACATCTGCCACATCTTCAGGAAGGTGAAACGGCGGACAATACGCCTGTACAATAACTGGCAGAGTAAACGCCGGAAAAAAGTTAACCCAAACAGCACCACGAATGGGCAAAGCCACCGAAGCAAAAAGCACATCACCTCCATACACCACCTCATCCACCATCACCATCACCACCACCACCACCACTATCACATCAGCAATGGGAGCCCTCGAGGGCCGCGCTCCAACCCTGAGATCTGCAACCTGGAACTCAAGGTCATGAAACCTGGAGGTCAATTGATGCTTCCTTCTCCATCACCCAACTTGCAAAGCCCTGCTCCTCCTCCAGATGCGGAGTCTGTGCACAGCATTTACCATGCAGACTGTCATGTCGAAGGACCCCAAGTGAACTGTAAGTCTTCCAATGCCCCTGCAAGCATTAAACTGACTGCTGGACTCTCCAACCATGGCAACATGAACTATCCTACCATCCTGCCTTCTCCAACTAGCAAAGCTGGTTCTGTTCCCGTTCCCAAAGGGAAAAAGAATGGCAATTCACCTGTGGCAGTGGTTAATAGCCCTGTAAATTTGGGCACAGATTCTTATGGGAGGCTGCAGCAACTGGTAGGAGAGCATGGTAAGGAGAAGCAACCTGATTTTCTTTGCTTTTAGGAGAACTGGGCAAAGGGCAAATTCCTCAAGAGTTAAGGTGTTAATGATGGCCATCTAGGGTGCTGAAGATGGAGGCTGTTTTGCAAATGCTGTCTGAACTGAGCGCTGAATCCAGAAGTAGGACATGTTGAGGGACTGAGAGTTTAATTCCTTCTGCCCTTGTATCTGCAGTCATTGGGTAAAGCAAGATACAGGATGGCCTGGGCAGTGAGTTCAGGCCACTGCCAGAGGCCTCTTTACCATAGCTACAAAGCATGTGTTTTTGAGCTCTTCTCATGTGCTTTGTGATATCCTGGAGGTTCTCCCTCTGTTCCCACGCAAGAACAGATCTATGCAGCCCTTGGAATTACAGCTCTGGTGAATGATGGACCTGCTGGCTGCAGCCCTGCAGCAGAGAAGCCCCAGCTGCTGGTGGGAGATGGTACCTTCAAAGGGAAGAGTGGGTGGAAGCTGGTGGAGAAGCATAAGGTATAGGAAACATATGAAGTTTAAAACAGGAAGGCACTGAATGAGCTCAAAACAGACACTTCTAGAAACCCCTGGTTCTGCTCTGACGGGCTCCTGAACCTCTGAATTTCTTTTTGGCAAGGAGAAGAAGATTCAGAGGAAGACCCATGGCCACTGCCAAGTCTTGCTCTGTGCTAGTCCCCAGGGGGTGCATGTGAGGGCAGGAGTGTAGCAGAGCTACAAGTCTCAAGCTTTCACTCTCATCCTTCCCCACGTGTGGAAGAAATGTAGAGATGAGCGTTAGTGCAGATTACTACAGGAGCTCCATTCAATCTGAATGAATGAGGAACATCTTGGGGACTCTCTTGACCTCTGCCCCATCCTGATCTGTACAGACCGCAGCCACACCAGCACTGCTAGTTAGTGTAATTTTATCTCCCTTCACATGTAAATCACCCACTGCTGGAGTAGTGATTACATGCAACACTTAGGTTTCCATTTTGCAAAATATTTCCAGTCGTCATGGCTGGAGCTAAAGGCTGAAAGACAGTCTTAAACCCTCAAGCAGTAAAAAGTCAAGAAAGTCTAGCTTCTATTTTTTAGTCTCTTTAAGCCAAACTCGTCATCTGTTTTTTTCAATGCCTGTGTTTTCCAAAACTGTTTCTCTGTGTGTGCATGGACACAAATATTTATCCTAGTGATGTATGTGCTGAAAAAATACCAGGCCTAGCTTGGGGGGGATCACAGTAAAGGTTGCTTGCCAAATAGGTTGGGTGGTTTGTCTTTGTTAATTTTTTTTTTTTTTTAATTGACTGTACAAAAGGATAAAGTGGATTGTTTATAGAAGTTGCCTTCGGCAGGCATTTCTGTGCTCTTGGGAGCTTAGCAGGAGGGCAGAAGGGGGCAAGGTTAGTTGCAACGTTGTTCCGTCGTTAAGCAAGGGCTTTATATGAATCACTGGTTCATCTTTAACTATGCAAGTTAATGCAGGTTATTGTGAGAATGTGCATTTACCTTGAGATAAAAGCCCAGGCTCTGCAGAAGTCTGGAACTGGGAAAGCAAGGACGAGCAGAAGAGCTGTTGCTTGGAAGGCAGCGCTCAAGTCAGAGGTTTGGTTCTTTGTGCTTGCAGGGGGATCTGCTGCTGGGGTCCTCTTCAGGAGAAGAAAGCCCAAGACCTCAGTCCCAACTGTGACATCTTAGGGCCATTTGAACGACTTAGGAGAGCTTCACGTAGCCTGTGGTTGTTCTTTGAAAGCCAGAGGTTAGGTGGAGTTGCTGTTAATAATGCAGTGGCAGTATCCTCTTTTTACAGAGGCGTTTCAGCCCAGAGGATGCCAGAACGCTTTAAACAACTCTCGTTGAAATTGTTTTGTCTCCTTCAGAAGTGTGGTTGTACCTAGGGGAAGGGGTGGATGCCGCAGCTCTTGGCTGGTGAGCAGCAGCTTACCTGGCCTCCAGAGGAGCACAGGGGCTGGGAGGGGAAGCATGGTAGCCGGGTCTATCTGGAGACCCTGTCTCACGATGTGCCAGTGCCCAGCAGTTCCCCTCCACGGCTCTGGCTCTTTCCAGGCCCTCCTTCCCACTCCAGCCACAGCCCCTCCTGCCACACCAGCAGGGCTGAGTCAGATTCACTTCTGCACCGCCACCGTTTTCATACAGCAAGGATGATGAATGCATCTTCCAGGCTTCAGGAGGATCTTTAAGTGCCAAATAAGCTAGTTTCTGAGGGCGTAGCTCTGCCAGGCCCTGCTCCCAACTCATGTTTCTCCATCCCAGCCTAAACTTGGCAAAGGAGCTGCGTTAAGTCCCTGCCCTGTGCTCAGCGGGGAAGGTGAGGTGAGCTCAAGAGCTCGCCCAACCCTCCTGGCCTCAACATCTTTGGACAAACATAGAGTTATTTCACTTAATTCTCTCTCCACTCTTACAAGTCGACAAGCGGAGTCTGTTCACAGCAACACTTGTGCAAGGAGAGCACAGAAGTGATAATTGAGAGCATTAAGGAGGCATTAGCAGCCAGGGCACTCACAGCCCCAGCTGGAAATAAGGTTGGTGTCTGCTGGGAAAGATGCAGTTGTGGGAGAGAGTATTCTCTTCCCTTCTTTTGTTGTGGAATTGAACAGCATAAAGTACAGCCTGTTCCTCCGTGTTCTTGTGCCCTGCGATGCTGTGAGGTTATTTTAGCAGGCAGCCAAGGAGACTCTGGTATTTTGAAGACATCTGCGGCACCAGTATTTTTCATACAACTTTTAACACTTTGATAGCATTAAAAGACATCTGGCAAGCCCACTACCTCTGCTACCCGTGCTACTGTGGCTGCGCTGCAGAGTTCCCTCATCAGACCGGTCCCGATCAGAAACAGCGTGCGAATGTGTAGTGCTGCGCCGGTGCTGCTTGCGGGTTGAGTGAGGGGGCAGAGATTTCTCATCCTTCTGGTGTCTTTGACGCAATGAGCAGGAGGGCGACAGTCCTCTTCTGCAAGACTGTTTTGAAGGGCAGTCGTATCCGAGTGACATTCAGGCAAGTGAAATGTATTTTGACTCTTGTCACAACCCGGTTTTCAAGCTAGCTGGGGTGCTTTTGTTTTGTTTGGTGCTGCCTTCTCTTTAAAGACATCCTTAAGCGTCAGGCTGGAGTGGCTGGAATCAGCAGCGTTGATGCTGGGTGAGCTCCAAGCTCCCGGGCCCTGAGCCAAGAGCAGCCGCTGCCTTTTGCTTGGTCTCCCCAAAACCTACCCAAGTGTCCCCATCCACCCTCCAGTCAGGGGAAAACTCTCCCCTCACCTTATTTCCCTGAATCTCCAGGAAAGCTTTCGTTGATGCTTGAATGGCATTTTGTAGGAAGGATCCCATGCTCACGTTATTGCATTCATGTTGGGGGTTTTTTTCTGCCATTAATATCTGGTTCCTAAATATCAGGAAACTAGGAATTTGGTTCCTAGATATGAGGAAATAAAATCTGGTTCCCGTTCCACCTGCATCATCATTGTTACACTGGTCCATACCATCCCTGTACCCTGGCTCTGTGAGGGCAGTCAGCATTTCTCCTCACACCGCAGAACATGTGGCAACGTGTTTGATTTTAAAACACCCGGAACACTCGGTCCTGTGCCTCAAGCAAAGAATCCACCTGAGCTTTATTAAAGGCTGAAGGAGGGATGAAGGAGACTGAAGGGACTACGTGACTCTCCGAGCTGTCATCTGTGGTCTGTAGCCACCTTTGGTCCATTTCTACCTCTCCCTCCTCATTATCAGCTAAATGGAAGCACTGTCTAAATTGGGTATAACAGCTTGATAGCGCTCAGACCACCGCTAATGATGTTAGCCTAGTCAGATATAATCAAAAATAATTGAAACTGAGAGGTGTGCCGGTCAGTCTTCCCCCAGCAGCAGATCACAAAATGGCTGCCGCGCTCGGTGGAGAGGGGCCCCTCAGCCCCGCGTCCGTGGAGGGGGCTAGAGGGTGGGTGTCGGGGCCTGGGGAGGGGGAAGCAGAGGGGAAAAATTATTCAAGGCAAGAGTTTCTAGGTAAGATGGATGGCTAGAAGGCTGTATTAGGGTATTATGTTTATTTGTGGATGCGGCAGAAGCTGCTGTGCCCTGGACAGACCCAGCGGGGACACGGGGCTGTCCGCCGTGTCGCGGGTGTGAGGTGGCTGACGATGTGCATCTCCCTTGCAGGTCTGCGGCGGACGCCCAGCCGGCTGTCGGGGCTGAATGCGGCCGGCCCGCTGCCCAGCCCGCCGGGCAGCACGCTGACCTGCGAGCTGCAGGACTGTCCCTTCTGCGCCAGCCTCCTGGACGACCCCGAGTTCGCCTTCAGCGAGTCCGACAGCTGCGACTCCGACAGCAATGGCGTCTACGAGTTCACCCAGGACCTGCGGCACGGCGACCACAGAGACCAGCTCCAGCAGCAGAGGGGCAGGAGGAGGAGGAAGAAGAAGAAACCTAAGGAGAGGAACAAGCTCACCCGGCTGTGGAAGGCTTTTGGCAGCAAGCTGAAGAGGATCGTGGAGAGCAAGTACTTCAACCGGGGGATTATGATAGCCATTCTCATCAACACGCTGAGCATGGGCATCGAGTACCACGAGCAGGTGAGTGCGAGACTGGTCTGAAGAGCCCTGAGGGTCTGTGGTTTCGGGTGCTCCAAGGCATGGCGGCTTGCATGGTGGCTTGGCGTGGTTCTGTCGAAGCCATGCCAGAGACGGAGCAAGTGATTTTCATGAAAGTTGGAAGCACCAAATCATAGAATGCTTTGGGTTGGAAGGGACCTTTAGAGTTCATCTAGCCCAACCCCGCTGCAGTGAGCAGGGACATCTTAAACTAGACCAGGCTGCTCAGAGCCCCGGATGGGGCCGAGGGCCTGATCCTGCAGACATGTGATGAGCAGGAGCATCCTTCCACGTGTGAAAAGCCGGGAAGGTGGCTAGCATGGAGAGTTTAAATGTGTGTGTTAGGATGCAGCGGCTCCGAGCCTGACTCCTCCAGTTGTTTGCTGTGAATTACTCATATGAGTGTGAATTGTTCTGGTGGAAATACCCCGTTGCTCTGATGGTGGTGGTGCATGGCGGACCTTGTAGTGCAAATAACCTATTTGGAAGTTTCTTCTTTGATTCTGGACCGTTAAATAAAGACTTAAACTGTCAGGCAATGTTAAAAGCAACAAAGGAAAAAAAAAAGAGTTAGTTTCTCCATGAAGGCTCCAAAACCTTTAACTTGATCTCATAGGGTGCAAGTAGGTCTTTCATTTAAGTGTTTGGAGGGAGGAAAGAGTAACCGTGTTGTTCCCAGTGCTAGTCTGAGCACGGTGATGGCAGTGCTGGCGGCTGAGGACAGCTTGTCCTTGTTGTTGGCCGATGGGAGCTTGAGGGGCTGTGCGATGGGAGAGGGAGGTGACTCAGCCGAGTGTCTCCACTTGGTCACTCTGGGGAAAGCTGTGCTTTTCTGGGCTTTTCTTTCTCAGAAATACTGGTTACTTTCAACTGTTTTCTCAAGATGTGCTCTTGAATTTCTTGTGCCACCTCTCTATCAGGTGCAGAAAACACATCCCAGTGAGGGCAGGACATCCTCATACTGAGCTTCTGAGAGACGGGCAGTCAAAAATTCATCCAGTGCTCCCCTAGATTCTTCACTGCAGGATCAGGACTAGGTCAGGGTTATTTATAAACCTGTTCCTCCTCTCTGCCTTGGTCTGTCCACTCAGGAGTGAGGAGGAAAGGCAGACAGAGTAGCGTAGGACATCAAAAGGCAGGACAAGAGGCTCTGCATTTTCTTCTCCGTCATTTCCCAGGATTAAGTCCTGCTCGAGACCATGGCACATATTCCTCCAGAGTGCTGCTACTTTATTTTCTCTCCAGTTCTGTGCTTTAAAGCCCCATATTCTATGCTGAGACAGATTTTCTTTCAGAAAAGCAAGTACTCAGCTAAAACACATGAACCTCAGCCATGCAACAATAAATTAGTTCACACAGCAGAGAGTGTCCAAACCCAACAAAGAAAAAGCTGTTGCTGTCAGCTTTCTGTCTGGTTAGTTGTTCCACAACAGCTTTTAAAATTAGGAAATACACCTTGTCAGTAGCCTTTGAATAGACTATTCATTCCTCGTGGCAGCTGCATTTCTGCGTGGATACTCTTTTGTCAGGCGGATACAGCTTTGCCGGTCGTTGGATGTTGCCATGATGGGTGCTGGGGGAAAACCTTAGGCAGGCTGCGGTGAGAAGGCCCAGGGATCGCATGGAGTCTGTCCACAGTCACTCATATAAAGGTAATTTGTGAGAATTACATCCTTGCTGCTAACAAAGGAAAACTGTAGCCGGCAGGTTTATATTGGATTTTACCTTGTAAAAGGTTTGCTTGAAACCATCTCAAAGCCAATGGCAATAAAGATTCTGAAGCTTTTGGCTACAGAGCATCAGAACCCTGCCAGCTTTGCTCGCAGGCACTGCCCGGCGTGGGCCCAATAAAAAGGGAGGAATTTTGAAGTGAGACCTGTAAAAGTTCCTCCACGTGCCTGACTGCAAAGTGTCTCTGATGCGCAGCGGGGATAACGAGCTGTGGAGCTGTCAGAGCCCAGCTTCGAAACACCTCGCCCGAGCACTCTCCTATCAACAGAGTGACCTCCAGGGCATTGCCAGAGGCTGAGACACTATCTGAAAGCAAGAGAAAATGGCTCTAGGCTCCCAGACCGTTTAACATGAAAGTCTGGGGCTTCTGTGAGCAAAGCGGGGTGGTTTCAGAACCCACAGCCCTCCTCATGTGAGAACTGGCTGCAGGACTTCAGGTGGGAGGCTGGCTTTGTGTGGCGATAAGAAGGAGATGCCTGAGCAAAGTTGTCATTAGCCCACAGCGTGGTGTTGGGACAGAGTGGAGGTCAGGTTGGTTGTGGAGTCTCCTTCTCTGGAGATATTCAAGACCCACCTGGACCAGGTCCTGTGCAGCCTGCTCTGGGTGACCCTGCTTCAGCAGGGGGTTGGACTGGGTGACCCACAGAGGTCCCTGCCAACCCCTGCCATGCTGGGATTCTGTGATTCAGAATGGCTTGT
>Ga0065711_1011217_pt1 | contig 17827 bp, 7 predicted proteins | sample Hoacrofraction12_FD_59098 | JGI IMG/M metagenome (GOLD analysis project Ga0065711, IMG submission 59098) | Hoatzin crop microbial communities from Cojedes, Venezuela - Epithelial fraction 12 v2 (version 2) | ecosystem: Host-associated > Birds > Digestive system > Esophagus > Crop | place...
ACCATTCCTGGCCATCAAACCAAACTGTTTGATGCACACAATGAAGTACAGCACATCCCTCAAAATCCATGCTGTTGGAAAGCACTCCCATGCACTGAGATGCTGAGGTGGATGCTGACCCTCACAGGCTGCCAGAAGAGCCCTGTCCCCCTGTTTCACCCCCATGAGGGATTCAGATGAAAGCGGTGGAAAAAAACTGAGGTCCCCCAGTGTTTTTTGAACCTTCTTTTCAGACGCAGAGATGCCTTAAAAACAGACCACCCAGGCAACCTTAGTAGTTAGCCACCATGTTAGTTCCAAGAAATGATTGCTAGACAAGAACATCAACATTCATTCGAAGTCTATGCAATATGTGTAAAAAAAATAGTAGCAATTAGTATGTCAGTTACTAATCAGCGTAAACATTAACCTATTTTAGATCTCTCGCCATACAAGAGCCGTGCCTTCAGAAACACTGCTGGGATTGTTCAGCCACAATGGCTGATTTCCCTCTCAGACTCTCACGAATTGTTTTTTACCCGTTTTCTCCCTCCAGAAAGGTGAGCACCTCGACATTGTGTCATAGAGGAGCCAACTTCAGGTGCCATGGCAACTCTGGGCATTGCTCAGCTGGGACAGGACCACAGCCTGCAAGAAAAAGGGAAGGAAGGCAGCACTGATCTTTATCTGAATTCTCATACTAGTGTTTTTACATTAAGGGTATGTGGAAACAAACACTGTGGGGTTACATGAGGTCAAAGCCATAGTCTAACAACTATGATCTAAGGATGTCTAATGAGAAATCGGAGGTAGCTCAGGAGACAGCTGGGAGGGAAAGGTGAAATCCCACAGTTGCTGTTACAATAAAAAAAAGATCTCTTTGACCAGTTCCTCTCCTTATTTCTGAAAATGCTGTTAAATTACTGCATTCGCTCTGAATTTGCCTGGAAAAAATACACCTAAAAGCTGTGTTCATGAACTTGCAACAAGCTTAATTCATTAAATACTAATTATCTTCCAACTCTTCCACCTGTGTCTGAGACACTGCAGCGGTAAGACTAATTAGCACATTATCGTTAGATGATCTCTCAGCAGTTCAGGCTGGCAATAAGGTATTGATAGTGAGAAGATCGTTGTAACCGGAAAAAAAAGTTGCTAGAACAACTTTTTCTTTTTTTCTTTTGTTAGACAAATAAATAAAGACTAATAATCCATGTGCTTGCCTCTGCTCCCTGACTCACAGGGATGGTCCAGAGCGGGCTCAGGGAGGTCCTTAATGACAAACAGTTTCCATTTGACCTAGTGAGCTGGTGTCTCAGGCTGAGCCCGAAGTCCAGCCAAAAGCTCACACCTCGAATGACACCCGGTGCTCCTTCCGATGGCAACACCTTACGCTGCCCAAGGCTATATTTCTAGTATGAGAGCCCAAAGGTGTGCTCCAGTGTGAACTAATATGAACGTCTTCTATTTTAAATGAACAATAATGAATTTCTATATCTTAATTTAAAAAAAAGAAAGTTACACTTTTATCCTCATGTAATGGCAGCAAAGAATTACTAAGCAGTGAATGCAACTTTTGGAGCAGCCTAAAGAATTTGGCAAGTCCCTCAGCTGAGAAAGGAGTCAGAACAGCTAGAAAGTTGCCTTGCCACACACTTTTCCTATTAAAAAATTAGTATTAATCAAAATGGGGAAAGCACTCTCTGGGCAAGAAAGGCCAGTAACATCCCTATGATTTAGGTGTTACCCCAGGGTCTGGTTTAAAGCAGGGAGATTTAATTTCTGATATTCTCTGCAGATATTGGTGATGGGGCTGTGGAGACACACTTTCACCTCTCCAGAGCTTAGAGAAAAAAACTCTGTCAGGAAAAGTCCTCTGCTCTCTGAGGTCAGTCAGAAACCTCAGGAGAGCTCAGCCCCGTCAGCTTGGGGTCTTCCAACTGCGCTGCAGTATTCTCACGGGCTTGGTGAAGCTGAAATTATCCCTTTTCCCTCCAAACTGGTTTCAACTGCTGGTCTCCTGACATTTTGTGCTATAAAGTAGTCATTTATCACCGCTGTTGTTTCACACCTTCAAGAAGTGGAATGCAAGTTTATCAATTACAGCTACAGCGAGCATCCCTTTTGCTTCCTTTCCTCAGAGGCATATCTTAATTAAATCACAGAACTGAGGAGACTGTGCCATATTTTCATAACCTTTGTGTCTTCATATGCATAACAAGTACACTACTGATTTAAGTAGCCTTTTTTTTCTTCTTTACAGAAAGACAAAAGCAAATTCTATTAATCCTTAATTATATTCACTTTCAGTATTTTGGAGCACAGAGCAATTTGAAATGAATTTCACCATCTCCCTGACCATCCTTCACTCACTCAGCCAATTTCACTTTGGTTTGGAGCTTTGTTTCTTCGGGTTTGTTTCACAGTAGGGCTGGGCAAAGCTAGATTTTCCAAAAAGTTTTCAAAAACTAATTTTTAACCTGGATTATTTCTCTTGTCCATATGTAACTTTTGGTAAAGCAATCAATGATATTAGAAGCAGCTAGATTCATATCTGTGATCCCTTGCACAGAAAACTCCAAAAGAATCAAGGGACAACATCCCACCCAGAGAAAATTACATACACATTTCCCAAAGATCTGATATGAATACCACGGTTTGTAATTTGTGGATTCCTGGCTGGACGAGAGGGGACATAGTTACATCATTACTCCGGATCCGTCTCCCACTTCAACAGTAACTGTTTTCCAGGAAAGGCCCTCAGGTCATAGCTACATTTTCTTCTTTTGTTTCCATTAAGCCTTCTAAATGGATAAATGTTTAGATGTCCTCAGCGTCGGACATGGGAGGACACAGGGAACTGTGGCGGCGAGCGCCTGCTCCACAGCCAGGTACCAGCAGGATTGCAACACCAAAAAAACGAAAACACACCCATTTAATTATACCATGCTTTTCCTTTTTTAGGATGCATTTAGAATTTATGTATTGCTGTTCTATAACCTAGAAAGTATAGGCAGATGCCATCAGAGATCACACTGGACAACAGTGAGGTGAGCATGGGTTTGCACGCCTTTCACTCAAAACATCGAAATAATCTTTCCAACACCAAGTGGGAAAATGTTAGCAGTTGTGTATTGATTTCTTCCTGCCCTTGTGCTGTGAGTTTGACAAACCACAGGAGGAGAGGCTGGTCTGTTTCCAGCCACCCGCTCATCTCAAATCCCCGGCTGCCGGTGCNAACGGTAAGGGCAGTGGCAACGCTGGGTTNTTCATCCCTGGGTCTCAGTCTGAAACCCGGCAAAGCACAAGNCAANGTTTGGAGAGTGCGCAGGACTGGGGCAGCTCTTGGAGATCCNGTGGCACGAGAGAGGGTTTTCTATTACCATTTTTCTGGGAAATGNCACCAATTTCTCTCCACCNACCTGAAGCCTCGTTCCTTTTGTTGTACCCAAGGTTGTCATTCTTATGAAATGGAGAGAAGCTGAAAGGAGGCAGCAACAAGTGCCAGGCTGCTGTATAGTTTTTCCATGCTACTGAACAGCTGTAGGTTAGCAAAGAGATGAGTGAAGGGACTCCCAAACACAGCTGAGTGCTGGGGTACTCTCAAGAACAGAATCACCCCCTACATATACATATCCTATACAAAAGTCATAATTAACTCGCGTAGAACTTCATCATCAAGGCAAAGGTAGAGCTGGGGCAGGAGGATGCTTTGTTTCACATCTCATCCCTTCATCTCAGCCAACATAAAAATGGAAAAAGAACAGGCAACAGGTTTATTAATTTCCTTTCTGCTAATGAGGTTTTAAAATGCTTTTTTTTAGTTTGAATAATTGGGACCGTCAGTGGGGTAGGTCATCAGATCTCCCATCCACCTCAGACGGTTCCCTGAAACAGCCTCGAGTCATATCTGTGAAAAAGTTAATCAAGCCAAAATGTCATGAAATTTAATAACTACCACAGAAGAGTTTTTAAGTTCAATATGCCACTAATTACGCTATTTTCCAACAGGAAATATGCCTTATGGTAATTAGACCAAGTACTCTTTTCAGTTATACTTGGCTATTTATTTTTATTTATGCCAGTTTTACTCCTCCCCCAGTCTGGGAACAGCTCTAAAACTAAGCAGGCCCCCAAAGCTGATCTAATTACACATACACATGGCTTTGCCTCAGGTGTGCCCTCGCTTGCTTACGCTCCCCAATTCCCCCTTCATTATGAGACTTTCTTTCTATCCCCCGACATGTCCTGCGGGTGGAAGCTCTTACCTTTCAATCTGACATCGGAGATAGATTACTAATGGCAGCCACTGACATTTATAAGTATTTATAATAAATATATTTGAATAAAATTAAAGCACAAGCACAAAGACAGACAGGCTTCAGCATCTTTAAGGCAGCAGACATCACACAATGCTATTTCCAACATTATCACTATCACCCAATAGCAGGTATAAATGGTTTCAGGCAGCTTTAAAACACCAGACAAAGGTTTCACCATGAAAATACTTTTAATAGCAACTGGCTATTCACAGACAAGTGTGAATCCTGTGTGGCTTTGTGAATTTTAAATGACTACATCTGATGTTCAGAGCAGAGTTAAAGCCAACACTAAGCATATGCAGTGAGGCTAGGAAGCATAGGGTAAGGAAGAACACAAAATCTATATCCCATTGATTGGAGTTTCTGTGTTAAACACTTTATTCTACAATGCAGCACGACAAGGTTGTACCCTTCTTTTCTAAAAAAAAATAACCTCAACGCAAAGCATAGAGTTCAGTTTAAACAGGTATGGGTAGGCTGTTACAGTGCTGACTGCAGAAAAATAGTGTATTATCTCATATGGGTTACAGGTGTTTTAATTAAGTAATAAACACAGCACAGAAGAGACACTCGAGGGCAATAAGCACTTTTCACCTGTTGAACCAGTCCAACAGCGAAGCCGCCCTTTCTACCCCCACCTCGGAGAGCTGCAGAACCCACGGCAGGGATGTGAGCAGCAGCGGGCAGTGCCCCAGGACAGACTCCGGCCTCAGTACCAGTGACAGACATTTTCTTGGAGTATTTTTCCCTGTTACCTTCAGCTTTAAACACAGGCCTCCAACAACTTCTGCCCAGGCTCTACTCTACCAGAGCTCAGCTTTTGCCTGAACCTTCCTTTTCTTCACCCCGTCACACACAGGTACCTCCCTTTCACCCTAAATCGTCTTTGCTGGGACTTTACCACTGCTGCATCACAGTCCTCCTCCGTCTCGTGTCTGCTGCTGGGATTTGTATTTCACATGAACGGTCTGAAGAAATATCTACGATGTGAGGAAAGTCATGAGCGAATGCCTCCTTCCACTCATCCCTGCCATGGGGTGACCGACATCCAGTTCATGAGTGGTCACTGCAGCAGAGAGACCACTTGAAGTCAGACATTACGCGCATGACTGAATTTTAAGTCTATTTAACAGTATGCAAGTCTAGAGTTTTAGCCCTTGAGACAGTCAGCTGAACTTCATCTCCTTCCCAAATGCTGGAATAAATGATGAAAGAAACCGTTTGCAAGCACCAACACCCCAACCAGGAAAAGAAAAACAGCCAAAGTGAGTTTGTCATCAATAAATTCCATCAAATCAGCCTGGTTTTGTCTATGACAAAATGAAAGCTCTTGTAGATGGGAAGGAGACAGCAGGTCTCCATGCTGTGACTCCAGGAGATTTGTGATACTGCCCCGCTTGTGAGGAACAGGCCAGGGAAACATAGTCTGGATTCAATGACCAAGCGAGGGCAAAAGTGAACTGAGGACTGAAATTATTTTAAATTTTGGCATGCATTAAGCTGGGAAGAACTGCAGGTAAAGCGTAATGCATAGTGTTGTCCATCAGATCCATGAGGTTCCCAGATTCCCTGGGAATATCATTGCTCTTTTGCTCTTTTCAACTGCAGACAAGGATTTCTTTAGATACTTTTAGGGTCAGATTTAGCTGAAGTTTCAAGGTTAAAAAGTCTCATTATTCCTTGTGTTCCCTATTCTATATGCTCAGCGTAGAGCTGCTCAGCTGGCACCTGCAGAAGTGCAGAAGAGCTTCCCTGTACAGCGAGCCTGGGCATCGCAGGCAGGAGACCCGGCAGCTCTCTTCCCAGGGACCACAGGATTGTAAAACTGTGTGTGCTAGGTTAACACAGTCTCTGAAATCTCCACAGGCTGAGAGAGATGGAAACATAATTTAAAAAAATAATTCTCTTTGACCTTGACACAGAGGCTGAGTTTGATGTCCCGCATAGAAGGGTGCTGGAGGCAGGGACCCTTCCATCCATGCCTGCCCAGGATAACATTTTAATGTGATGTTAAAAACCGTAGTTCTCATCTTAGTGCCAAAGAAATAGAGCTACATTGGTGTAGAAGAGAGCAGCAGCAAGCCTGCATTAAATTTAACTGGAAAATTATTTCCAACTGTATTATTTCCTATTTTTCCTACATCAGCTCTCTTGTCAAAGGGTGAATGAGGCTGTTGTGTGCTGTGTTGGGTGCTGGACTGAGCTGAGGAACAGGAGAGCAGGATTCATGGCCATCAGGGCAGGACTCCAACACCAGAGTCCCTCAGCAGTCAGGGACCTGAAGCTACCAACAGCTGCACAACGGCATCACCCAGTAGCTTACGGGCTCTCAGGCATGAAAGACCTACCAAGTGGCAGAGAGATATTAATTGGTTCCATTGGTTAATAAGTTTTAAGCACAAGTAGATGTGACTGCGTCTGTGCTAGCTGTGACCAGGAGGACTGCCCCAACCTCCATTTCACCATCTGCTTTCATGAACGGCACTAATATGAGACCATTGCAGGAGATGCAGCACACCTCTACTGTTCTATGCAAGCAAAAATTTGATGGACGAACACACTGCAGGAAAAAGACCCTTTTTTCCACCTAATCAGTTTCCGCATTTTTTCAACAGTATTTATTAAGGAGACGGTTTCACGACATGGCTGCTGAGGCACCACCAGCCTTGTGCTACAAAGTCCTGCTGCACAGCACGGAATTATTGTGCAACGGGCTAAGGGAGAAGGGCTGGAGCTGTCAAGCGACGACTCGGAGAATTTCAATTATGAGCAGCCAAAAGGGATCTTTGTTGTCTAAAAGAAGAGACATTTAAACTCAAAGCTCAAATTTCATTGAATTTTTGGCTGTGTCCTCTTTACTCTTCTGCACATTTGTCATGTATATTTTATGAGTACTTCATCAGAATTTCAGGGAGATTTTCTCCAGTCTGAAGTGAAATACTCCACGCTTGGTTTTATGTAGTGTTATGAAAACTTAAGTATTTAGACCATGGTTTTATGTTTAGAATCTGCATTTTTAATAGAACTTTTCTTATATGCGCAAAGTTTACTCTCTTGCAATCTTTTTTAATTTCATTTTCAGTTCTGAGCTATTTAAACTTCTTCTTTTATATGTGGCAGTACTTGCATGCTATATCATTTTTTCTCCATAGACGTCTGCATAATGCTGCAAGGAAGATGTACTTATTAGTTGACTTTTATTGGAATTATGGGTAGTTTTGGAAATGTGGTTTTTTTTCAATCTTTTATGAATATTTTCATTAAAATCTCTGAAAGTATCTTGGAATGTTTCATTACTATTTTAGTGCATTAAATGCAAAGACAGCATTTTCAAGGTTTAGTAGCTTTTTTTAATGCAACTTTTATTAAACTTCTATGAAAATTCACATAATGGGATTTTCAAAGTATTTTTTTTCCCAAAAGTACAAAATGTCCCGTATGACTCTAATTGCTTCTATCTCTGCCTGTTCATCTGTAATTTGGGGTTTAATATTCTAGATCACAAAAAGCCTCTGCTTGAGGGAGGAGAAGCAGAGGTCCACTGCCTTGGCTCACTAGATTTTCACTGGCCCACCAAAATGCAGAAATAAGATCCATTTGTGAGCCGTCTACAGTCATTTCACAATAACACTGGAAATTTTTCAAGCGTATCTGCTTTTTCTACTTGTGCTTCAATTGCACGAGTCTGAACGTACATGGTAGCTGGGCAGATACTTGTAATGGGTGAGCAAAGCAAAAACGATGGCCACAAAGTCCATTCCTGGCTGCCAGAGCTGCTGGGCAGGCAGAGGGTTCAGCAGCCACCTGCAGGAGGACTCTAGGCAAAGGGTGAGATAGTGCATCTGACCTGCTACGGCCATTGCTATCAGCATTGTTAAAATGTATGGGAATCTTTTTCACCAGCAGGAAGATGCCTGGATACTAAAACCTCTTTCAAAGTTGCCTTGATAAAAGACTGGGGACTGCACCCCGGTGGCAAGTGTACTTTATAGATAAGGAGTGCTGTGCTATCAGTGCTTTGAAAATGATGGCCCCAAGCAGGGCATTGATCAAACTGGAGAAAATTTAATTTAAACATGGCCTGTTGTTATGCTGCTCAAACTTAGGACAGAGATGCTTTTTGAAAGGGAGAGGAAAGGGACATACCTTTGGCGGATTGTGGAGAACCTCTCAGTTCTTACCAAGCCAAGACTTCAGATGGTTTCCCACCCTTACTCCAATGGCGTGAACAGCACCTGGAGGATAGGAGGAGAGGACCCTATGGCCATGCAGTTGTTCATCCTCAATCACCAACACCACACTCGGGAACTCACTGTCTTTCAAACCAGTCTTGCAAACCGTGGTTTCTCACCAGCAAAAATGCACAACAAATAGCATCACATGGATGTAGGTCCGCACACCAAACAGACCGTATCACCAGGACGACGAGGTTATACATAGACTCAGTGGTCAGCATAATGAAGCTTCACATTCTTCTGGACCCTCCAAAATCTAGTATTTTTCATTTCTATAATGCATTATCTTATTGGGCCTGTGCTGCCAACAGGAAAAAGAGAAGGGCAATCCAGGTCGACTGTGCGCATATCTGTAACGCTGTGCAAGCCACAATAACCTTCACAGTTAAAACCTGGTAAGGGACAGCCTTTCTAAGTTTTCATGTAATGCAGATATGATTCCCTTTTTTTACATAATTTAATTTGCATAATTTGCTTGATATTGCAGCCTTTTCATGGTTTATATATTAAAACAACTTTTTCTCTTTAATAAATCCCAGTGTAATATCAATGCCCAAGAATTCTATTGAATTAGACAGATTTTTTTCTCACACTAATAAGTATGAGAAGCAGTCCAATTTTTATGACATACTAAAGTTTAGATTTAAAATTTTAAACAACCGAACACTAAATTAAATTTTGCATTTAGTAGAGATACAAATCCCATAACCAGTAGTATTAAGTCTGTAGAGGTTTGACTATATTGCTTTAAAGAACCAAAAGACAATTATTGGCAAAAAGTAATTTCAGCTTTAGTGTTCCCTGGTTACACAGGGTTGTGTTATAAAAGAGATGAGGATGTTTTTATTGTTTTTCTCTTACCTTGATGTCAAGCCTATTGAAATTCTCTATAGCCACACATTTTATGACATAATGTTTAATGTCTAATGCAGACACCAAACAAAATAATTTAAAGAGATGAGATGATATGATACATCACTCTGTTTCTTCTTCCATTAATACAGCAAGGTTTGCTCCTAATATAAGCCATTTTAATTAGACAATAAAGTCATTGTTCTGACCTCTTGGAATTGCAGTCAACTTAGATTTTGAGAAGCATGGGAGTAACAGCCCTGCTGAGGAGCCATTCATCACAAAACACTGCAGTCTCCCCTTCCATGGTCCTGCCTTTCCTTTGGAGCAATTGGAGAACAGACCAAGGACAGGTCAGATGGAGCAGAGTACAACAAACCTGCTTCCTAGATGGGGTTCACTATATGACACTGCTGACTTTCTCCACCTGACATTTAGTCAAGAGCACCCTGTGGATCAAATTTTCTTCAAGCAAGCTGGTTACCAAAATTCCTCCTGTAAGGTACAAAATTCTCCACCCACATAGCTCATACGCTGCAACACTAACACATTATCTTCTCTTTCAATAAAGATCTTGACCCTGCAGCATCACTGGCAAATTTTTACAATTGCTTCAGCAGGGAAAAAAAAAAAAAGAAAAATAAAACAAGATTTCTTACAATGTCAGTAGAAGTTCTCTAGACGACTGCATGCGGAGTCTCCGTACTGCTGCAGCTTGACAGCATCCCCAGGCGCTGCCCAGCGGAGCAGCTGGTGGTGGGAACCTGGCCAGGATCTGCACCCTCTCAGCTGCACAAGGAATCAAGAATTAACACCCCAGGGAAGAACTGGTCCGTTAGAAGAAAAATTGTTATCTGACAAAGCTTCTGGTTTATCTGAGCGACAGGTGACTTCCAGTTAACCTCACTCTTTTTTTCAGCTAAATAGATATGGATTCTAATGAACTAATGAGAACACAGCTTTAAACTAAAGAGCCAAAGAGAAATAAGCTCAGGATCCAAATCTAGGTGCAAATCTTATTAGTGAGGCCCCTTTCTAGCTCTAAACCCTTTCTCCAGCACTGTTTCAAGACCAGACAGAGCGCACACGGCTGCGTGGGAGAGATGCTTAGCTTATGGGGATGGAAAAAACCAACAGAGACTAAGAATAAACTTAGAATATATTTTCAAGTGATGTTTTTGCCTCCTGCACTCATTTTAGTAACATCCTAAGGCTCCAGCAGAGGTGCACAGTTAAACAATAATGAAAGAAGAAATCTTCCCATAACTACAGACAAAATCATTGAAGCATGAAGAAACCCAACCCCACAACACCCACAGCAGCGATGCAAAAACTCCGCTTTACAGACCCGCACCACTTCCATACTGGGCCAGTGCGAGATCGCCGTCATTTCCATGCAGCAGCTGTATACGGCCGATGGATTTATAAATGCTTAACAACAGACGTGGTGAAATTTATACCAGTCTCAACACTTTTTCATAGAAACCTTTTCCTTACAACCCCAAAACCTCAATTTTCAAGCTGTAATTTGTAGAGGAGGGTCACTTTTTCAAGGATTTGTTGGATTGCCATTCAAATGCATTCAAGAAAACTCTGCAATAAAGCAGGTTGTGCGGAACATGCTAATATTGAAGGTGAAATGAAAAACAGCAATGAACATGAAATATTCTGAGACAGCTGAAAATAAATGGTTTGCAGAAAAGTCAGTTTCAACAAACTTTAAATGTATTTTTCACTCGAATTGTATTTCAGGGAGTACTTTGATTAACATGTCATTGCATACGGCAGACTTGTCAGTGCGTGCAGATACGGATCGGAGTTCTGTTGGTTGTGAGGAAGTGAGGTCTCCAGTCACCTCTAGCAGATGCTGCCTTTTCCCACACCAGGGAAGCTCCAAGCGCCTCCTTAGCCCCAGCTCCTACCACAATTTGCTGTGTGCTGTGTATCGTGGCAAGCTGTTTAGCTGCACTTTCAGTCAGGATTTCCAGCAGTCATCAGGAGCCATGAAATCCCAGCCTTCAGGACCACAAAACCAGCCCAGCTTGGTCCCNGGGAGNCCGNGTAGTGTGTCACCAACTTTCTTGAACTTTTGCTGTGCGCGAGAGCTCNGGGAAGAGGAAAGCCTTCTGCCGATAGACCTGAAAGGTTTATGCTCCTCCTTAGTAGCCATGCTCGGAGCTGGACTGCCTCTAGCCTGTGTACTGCACCCACAGGATCTTTGTGGTTCCCCAGGTGCCCCTTGCACCATGCCAAAGTCCTGGTCTCTTCTTCCCCACAACACCCAAGAGCCCCACATGCTACCCAGACCCACTCACCTTCATGTGGAGCATGGCAGAGCTGATAACCATTACAGTTTCTTGCAAAGATGTCTCAAAATGCCACCCAGAAAAAAGCAAGCATTGCAGTGTTTCCTACAGAAAGACAATTTTAATTGTCTATTGCAGCAGGTAAGAGGTTAACTGTTGGTCTTCACTTCAGCTGTGGAAGTCTTACCAAAATGGTAACGCACTGACATCCAGCTTCACTGGAAGCTCGCAAAGACATACAGGATGGTTCTCATTCAAAACACAAAACCTCTATGCCTGGGTTTTCAAGAGTGATTCATCACCTCGATTGTCCGTGGTGTTGAGATACTTAAAGTGAAAATTTTTCAAAGCTTCTTTGTGATGTTTCTAACAGGATGGTTGAGACCAGAGGCATTACAAGATCACCTGCTCTCCACTGGAAAGCACAGGTCTTCTACTCCCTGCACAAAGTCTCTGTGAAATAATTTGCAGAACCTACGGAACAAAACACAGGGAAAGAAAAAAGCAAAATAGAATGGACTGAGCTAGGTCCCAACAACTGGAACACTCAGCTAAGCAAGTCTGTTCAACGAGGAAATGGCATTTTTCTACAGTCACTGCTGTAACTATAATCTCTTGAAGAGAACATACATCCTTTTCACAAGGTTAGTCCCAGGGAAGCTTGAAGCAGAGCACAGGAGTGATAGCTTATTACTGCTAAGGCAAACGAAACCCTGCTCACTCTCCCTCTAGGCAGAGCCTCGCCCTGACCATCCCTGCAGGAAGAGCTCCTGTGCAGAATGACTTCAAGATGCTCTTGGTGTGCACTCATCGAGCCAGAATCTGCAGTGATTTTCAACAGGGTTTATTCTTGGAAAACTTGCATCTAAATCATGAGCCACACAGCTCACGTCTTGTGTTATCGGCACCTGCCTGAAGTAGCAGATGCTTTTGTCAGAGCTTGTCTGCAACGGGGAAAATGTCCTGTGCCGTGAGAAATCCTCAATACAACGAGCGCTGCCTGGACAAGGGCATCTCCTGCTGGGGTTGGCCACCGGCAGCCAGCACAGTCCTAACAGTGGCATGTGCTTCCTCAGCCGACACAATTAACTACGCTTTCATTAAAGGGCTGATGAGGCTCCAAATGCAAAATTCACAAACTTCATGAAATACGTTCACAAAATCCCGTATCCACAAAGTAAGGCACCGTTGCATCTTCAGTAGGCACAGCATGAAATTCCCACTCCAACCTAACGGCCGTCTTCCAGCCACCTCCACTCTCTCCACCCCGGTGGTTGGAAGATGACCTCAGGAAGCCGTCTGTGGGAATCCCCCCTGCCACCCAGCCTGGGGCTGGTGGGGCTGCCCACCATGCCTCTAACACTGCACGGCTTGCCCATCCTATCACCAACTCTGAATAATAAAGACTTCTATTTAGCAAGTAAAGTATTTATAAGCGCTACAGAAAATCCTGCAGAATGAGTTAAAGCACAACGCAGGCTGGTCTGTAACCGTGAGTGCCTGCCTTCTTGCGGATGACAAGCATTTTTATTTCCAAGCAAGCTTCAGCACCAATTTTCGCTGAACCCAGACTGAAGGCATTTGAAGTCAGTATTCTGAATTTGAGACAGGCATAGCAGCAGTTATCCTCAGCCGGCTTAAATATTTATTCCTTTGGCTGAGCTGCTCATTCTTGTTGCAGCTTTTACAATTTTTGAAGAATTAGAAGAGTGAGGCGATCTTAGATGAAATTTTGAAGCAAGAAGTATTGTAAGATGCTCCTTATTTTCTCTTTGCAGGCTGTACAGCCTTTAACCCCACAACCTGCAGGTAGTATTTTCTAGTTAAAGATGCCTTCATAAACTGATACCTTTCATACTTCTGACATGGGGCTAGAAGCAAGGTTTTACTCTCCACACTGCTACGCTCAGCACCGTGGATCCTGAGCTCCCAACACAGTCCAACTCCCAAACTTTGTAGTGCTGTGCAGTAGAATCCTCCAGGCCACTTCCACCTGCCCCAGAGGAGACAATCTTGTCCCTTCATTACAAGATTATTTCCAAAGGAGAGGGGAGAAAAGCACGTTCATTTTTCTGGAGCGGGAGGATGGATGAGCCTCCTGCTCTACAGCCGGGCACTGAAGGATGCACTTGTGCCCAGCTCGGAGAGGACAGAAAGCACAGAGATATTTCTCAAGCCCCAGGTCGTTACATGCAATGTTTCAGACCTAAACCAAATATAAGGGATATTTGCAGAAATAGGAGATAATTCCTACTAGTTTTCAAAATACAGGTGCTTTTATCAAGCTGTTTAATTTTTTTTATATTTAGGCAGATATTATCCTCAAAACATGTTCTAGAAATCGTGGCCATATATACACCATCTACCTCATTCATTGATAAAACCAAATCGGTCTTTATCCTCCACGCTCATCCCAGACCCAGTCATACCTCTTACAGGTGAAGTCATTTCTTCAATCACAGTGTTAAATGTTTTTATTTAGCCCTGAATTTGAGGGACTGGAGGTAATACTCACCAGCCAGGGGATGTCTGCAGAAGACGCTGTCCTTTGAATAATCTGGCCTCGTGCTGATCTTTTTGCAGTGACTAAGGCACAGTGAGCCCTTCCAAAACTCGTCTTCAGCTGTGGATGTTGGACATATAGCCACAGGATTTTTCTTTTTTCAAAAAATTTCTCAGCCTTGTATGGTGCAAACAAGCTATTTGAAGGTTTGACACGTTTCTGAAAAATCTTCTGTGGAAGTCTAGAGATGCTCAAAGAAAGTTAGTTAAGCACAAACAAAAACACATGCAGCCTCCCGTGACACTAAGGAATTAATATTGCTATTTTTAGATAAATGTTTGAGTACATATTTTCCTTCAATGAAAATAAGATCAATTTTTAATTTTCTTAGTATATTTTACAGGGTAATTTACAGTATTCTCAAGTCTTTTAACTCATCTATCACTTTAATACAAGAGTAAATTACATATGCAGCCTGTTATCAGCACTTTGGAGGAAGAACTGCCTGGACTGCCATAGTATGAACTGCGTTAATATTATCACTAATAATGCCGTCTTAGAAATCTCTAAATGAAGGTACATAATGATGGAAGCACTCTGTCAGAATCACATTTTTCATCGCTGTGGGCAGTGGTATCAAATTAAAAACACGCACTAAATTCTATTATCTGGCAGTTTATTTAGCAATTCGCAGCTTGAAAACACAGCATGCTTGTAATTCCTTAGGATGAACATTGCAAAAAACAAAAAGCTCTTACTTTGTAATTGCGCTTTAAAGGCAAAACCGAAAAATCCTCACAGAAAATAAAGCACTTCAAGCCCCTCTCCCAAACAGATTTTCTCAAGCCTGGGGAAAACTTTAATTCAGGCAAAAAATTTATGAAAGATTTGGAAACCTTCACTTCTGATGCTATCGCTAGCTCCCCTACTCCGCAAGCAGCTTTATGGCAACCTACTGAGAGCATGAGCAGCACTTTCCTCCAAGCCAGGTATTTGCAAGAAATCAGAGCTGCTGGCTCATTTAGCAGCTACCCTGTTTGCCCGGGAGGTGGAAGCTGAAATGGAAGCCAGTGGGTGAGCGCTACTGAGAAGGAAGAATTACAAAAGAGGCCAAAAATTACTTTTTCTTTTTGTTAATTATCTGCTGCTGCTCTGGTTTCTCACCAGTTTTCCTTGCCGTTTTTCCCACTGTTAGTTTCAACAGACCCAGTGCCCAGAGCCCATTCCCACCACCTCGGTCTCTCCACCCAGCCACACACCTTCACTTTGGGGCCAGAGCAAATGCTCCTGCAAAGCTGGACCTGATGGTCTCCTGGTGCAGAAAAATATGTGATAAATTTTTAACTACTCTCCACCAGTTAATAAAAAAACAAGTGCTAAGTTATCCAAAGTAATTGCCTTTCCTTCGTCCCTGTTACTCGGCCGTAAATCGCACTGATCTGTTTTTACAGAAAAGGTGCTCCAAAGGCACTTTGCTTTGTACCAATTTGGTGACCCATCAACTGTTTCAATTATATGACATTTTTCACACTGGAAGTCATGAATAAGCATACCTTAACATTTTTGGTATGATCCTGGTCAAGCAGTGTTAACATTTCACATAGTTTTTCGTTCAACGCTTACATTCGATACGTCCTGCCATGGAGCTGCAGCAGAATGAAGTGTAGCTGAAGTCACTTAGCCACAGGGCTTTACTTTTAATTTACATCATGGCTCTTTGACCCCAAACTGATTGCCGTAGCAAACCAGACCGTATAATTGGAATAAGTGTCTGTCTTGTTCATGATTTGGCAAATATGACAGTCCACCAATAGTCCGAATTAAATGTAGGTATTTTGGCAAATCACTGTCTAACAGCTGCTCTGCCCAGCGCCATGAAGTCTCAATATTGATATGCATTAAAAACACTTCGGTTTATTTCTACTCTAATTAAAGCACCAGGACTCCTCTTGGATTTCACAAAACTCTGCTAGAACCGTGCACAGAGCTGCAGACAACTCAATAACAGCCTCAAATCCTATTTACTGTTACCTCTGAAAACAAGGAGTCATCCCTTCTATTTGTGAAGGTCAGGGAACTCCAGTATGCTAAAACAGTCAATTCATAGAAGACAGATGAAAAGCACGGTTACCAGGGCAGTATTTCAGTGCGAATGGATAGGGAGGTGAGGAGCCATGTCTTTGGCTCTGAAATCGCAGCAGTCTGCTGCCAGGGTGGTCTACATGAGGTGCACACCGCTACTGTGCCCACCGGGACCAGGGGCTGGGTTTTGGTGGGTCTTTCTTCCTTGAACACCCCTCTTCTCGCTTAAATCTGCAACAGGATCTGCACTGAAAGTCAGCTTTGCCAGAGGCAGTGGTGGTGGCTGGAGGAGAGCCCCTGTAACCTGTTGATATTCAAAGTTCTTGGTCCTCCTGCCTCTTGCCAGGGAGCCCAGGACAGCTCAGCCCCCGAACACGCTTCCCAGCTGCTCCTGACCTGGTCTTCCCTGAGTGCATCTTCCACCCAGCAACGTGGAGCATCCCACGGGACACCACGGAGCCTGCTGCCCCTCTGCCTCCCGCACTGCTGGCACAGCCCGAGGGATGTATTCCCTGTGAAAGACCGACAACATTTTTACTGTTGGATCAGTTCTATTGCACAGAAATGGCTGATGGTCAAAGAACGGACCACGTAATTTGTTTACTGCTGCTTCAGGCTAGAAACATTCATTAGAAAACAAACAATTGCAAGAAATCTGCAATCTGCAGCGTATTAGGAATATACACATTTTAATATCCCTTTGATAATGCCTTGTAGCTTCTGTTTGTAAATACTTGCTGTTCTCCTCAATCAACTGAACAGCAGGGAACAGCCCCGGGCCGAGTCCGTGCCTCTGCAAGGAAAGCTTTACCCAGCTCTTGCTGGCTTTTCGGGGTGTGAGGGGAGCTGCACACCTTCGCCAGCCAACAAGCCACGTCCAGCCTCGGAAAGCGTCAAGCCCCTGAAGCAGGCAGATTGCTTTGTGCCCTTCTTCCTCAGGGCTCCTGCTTACTTGAAAGAGTCAGGACTGTGCCAGAAAAATTCAAATTCATCTTTTTTCCAATGTAATTTCAGTCCTTTCATAACTCCTCATCTCGAGTACTACAGAGTCAAACTCTGATTTTTGCGGTATCACTCTAGACACAGACCGCCAGCTTCTTCCCTCTCAAATCCACCTCGTAATTTGCCGGTGTGTTCAATTACCTTTTTGAAAGACAAAACAGATCGATGCAGGAATGGAGAACATAGCTAGACTCTCAGTGTTCAGATCTTTGCACAGATTTGTAGCACCTTCACATGCAGAGAGAAAGATATTCAGATTTACCTGCAGAATTTTTTGCATTAATCAGTCTATTCTGGCCACAGAAAAAAAAGGCGTTTTCACAGGAAAAAGAAACCAAGTGCATGGCATGACTTGTCAGGCCTCTGGGAAACAAGAACCGGAGAAAACCCGAAGATGCCAGGAACAGCATTGCCCCTGAGGTTTTGTTTCTTCCCTTGGAGACGCCAAGCAGCAGCACCCTGCGTGCTCAGGGTGAGAGCTGGGGCAGAGCCGCGCAGGCTCCAGCTCTCCCACTCCCCACCCCAGGACACACACGTCTGCAGTTC
>Ga0065711_1039463_pt1 | contig 17827 bp, 12 predicted proteins | sample Hoacrofraction12_FD_59098 | JGI IMG/M metagenome (GOLD analysis project Ga0065711, IMG submission 59098) | Hoatzin crop microbial communities from Cojedes, Venezuela - Epithelial fraction 12 v2 (version 2) | ecosystem: Host-associated > Birds > Digestive system > Esophagus > Crop | place...
CCGCCGCAGCCACGTGGCGCCGCCCGCCGGGGCACGCAGGCGCTGGGGCCCGGCTCCGGTTACAGCGGGGGAGCGGGGCAGCCCCGGCGCAGGGGACCGGGCCCGGGGGCAGGGCCCCTGCGTCCCCCCGCCGGGACCGGGGCACCGAGACCCCAGGAGAACCCGGAGCGGAGCCCGTCTCCTCGGGTGGCGGGGAAGAACGGCTCCCCTCCCGCTGGTCCTAGCGCCCGGCCGCTCTCTGCCTCGCCGGGCCGGCACCGGGAAGCTGCTGCCAGTACCCGGGAGAAACCCACTCTTCTTTGCCTCAGATGGCAGCCGCCATCAGCCCCGGTGTTTGTACTCGTAATTGCTGTAAGGGAGATGCAGGGGAATTACATAGGCATGAGAACTGATCTGCATCCTCCCAGTGACTTAATTACCGGGACTGAACAGTAATGAATCCATTACATGATGGATTTTTCTGCGCTCAGTGCACGCGCCACAGGAGAACGTCGCAGGCTGCCCTCTGCTAACCTTCCTCCCACCGGCATCAGAGAGTAACACCCAGTAACTGCTAAGGCACCCAATAAAGCCAGAACGTACGGATTCTCGGCTCCTGTTTGTGCTGTGGGGCCTCTTAAGGATCTCTCATTTTAGGTGGCTTTTCCCATCCAACAATAGTTCGGTTTCTGAGCTAGGTCTTGTAAACTGTTCAAAGACGGAACTTCTGTTAAACCCACGACTCCAATCATCTATAATCAACCTCTGCCAAAGAGGCAGCTGTTTTAAAAATTGGATTTTATTGCTTTGCCTCTACTGCTTTACTATCGCTTTATTACCTAGTGGCAGGATAACAAAATGCGACTTCCCCTTCAAACCAACATCTTGCCTGGGAAATAATTTTCAAGGAAATCAGCACAACCGTCTAATGACATCAATTAGGCACAAGAAGCTGAAGAGAACACACTGCGTGTTAGCGCTTTCTTCAACAGCAGTAACTTTATTGCCCACAGACAATGCAAACATCTTCCACACTTGCTGCAATCCAGCAAGTTACCTACTTAACAAGGTTCACAAAAACTATTTATTTCAGAAGTACCCTATTGTTCTTTGAGCATATTCTCATTTAAGGTGTTTATTATTGCTCAAATCTACAGTCTGGTTGTGATTGGCCACTCAGTCATGAGATATGCAGAATTAAAGATGATACAGGACTTTCAGGAACTCATTTTTAATTAGAAAATATACCTGCTTGTAGGATAGAAAACAATCCAATATAACAATATTTGAATTTCTGAGTCCAGACTTTCTTTGGGCACAACACATCAGGATTAACTTCAAAGCAGAATGGAATATCAATAGAAAAAAAATACGGTACAATGATTTTGAGAAATAAATCTCAGCACAGATTAAGTGTTCAAGTGTTCACACTAAGGATGCTGTAGTGTCTTCTAAAAAAAAAAAAAAAAAGAACAACCAAAAAATAAATAGGAAAAAATGTCATCAGTATTACACCAAAGAAAAGCTTAGAAGGCAAAAAAAATGAAAACATCTCTACTAGTCCAACACAATTACTCCAAACAGTGCATCACTGACTGTCGTTCTCTTACTCTGTTAGGGCACCTCCCCCAAAACGGGGATCTCCTCACTTCTCTCCAACGAGAGCAAATGTCCTTTCTTCCAGAACCAGGTCCTTTCATATAACAAATTTTTGAAGGAAAAGGAGGAAAAAGGTGTAGCCAGGGCTCAGACTTGCCTCTGTAAAGCTTTTCCTAGCTGTCAGTATAAAAGCCAGGGCCAGGAGACCTGGCTGGGAGCTTTCGCAAATGAACACTCTCACTTTACCTCTCGATAGAAGGCGGCTGCACAAGTGTTAAATTTCAGTTCGTTGCAATTTTCTCCCTCATATCCTGTCTAAAAAAGGAATTTTAATTTAAAGGCAACAGTAAACCACACACATACGTAAAGAGAAAGTTTTGCCATTTTAAAGTCAGTACACCAAGAAAATCAGAGACAACTAATTTCTGGGACGTGCGACTAAAAGGTGAAACTCTCGCATTCTGACTGGGGTACAACGGTTTTGGTGTTCATGTGGAAAGTAACACTGCTGTGCCTGGATTTGATACACCAGAAGCCACATGAAAAAGTAACTAAGAAATGATTTAGTGGGTATTCTCAAGAGAGACATTTAGCACCACGGAAACAGAGGGACCTTCTTCCCTCAGAGGCTATAAAATCCTGCTTTACAGTAATATAACACTGCATAATCTCAATTCCACTTGTTAGTGCCAAAATGATGCATATCTCTTACAAATGGCCAAATTCACAAGCAAAACATTTAAACCAGAAAATTGTTTAGTTCTACATTTATTGCAGATATTAAAAGATTAACAATGCTAACATGTTTACTTACACTAAAAAGAAATGTCAGTTATCCAACAACATAAGCATCTAATTGTTACTAGCTTAGCACTACTGCCAATTTGCACGGAACGGAAACTAGCAAATTGCTCTACAAGATTAATGGCAAAAACCAACCAAAAGACAGTAGACACACCACTGAAGTTAGTTAAAATGTTCACTGAAGCTTGCAGTCTTCATGGAAGAGAGCCTGGAACTAAAATAACAGAAAAGAAGCTAGTAAACTTTCAACAAGGCAATGTATCTGCATAACAAATGTTTCACATGTACAAGTATTTAAAATTGTCAAATCAGAGCTGCCTGCAAAAGCAGGTCAAAATAAAAGGAAATTCCTCTTGCAAAAGGAGCGTAAGGTCATCTCTTGGTAAAACAAGATAAAAGTGGCAAACGGTAAACCCACTTGAGAGCAACACTGGAATCTCAGCACCAGTACTGCTCTGCTGGTATCCTGTCCAACATTAAAGTTTGGCACAAGAAAGACAGACCACACTCCAGTCGTCCAGGGGAGCAGATTAAGATTTTCCCAATGTTCACCTTTATTCTCAAGACAACATTATACTTCTAAATTGAATTGCACTCAGAAAGGATAGTACCATTTTCCAGTCTGGATGCCAACAATCCTCCCAGATCGGGTAAGCAGGCGTTGAGCAAGTGCACCCTGAACGGTACTATGCCCAACAAACTCGGGTTAAACCAGAGCAGTGCAGAATGCTGATCTGGGGCTGAGAGAGTGGATTTCTACACTACGCTTTGCCACCTGCCTTTCTGCAAATAGCGTAATGTATATAATCAAGAATCTTTCCAAAATGTAAATGTGAAAGAAGAGGTGAACTGGAAGCTGGCAGGGAAATAAAAATTGCGAGCAGCAACACCGGCAGCTTCACCAATGAAACTAAAAGAAAAGCTAACCCATTTGAGTGGGTCTGAGAAATAAATCAGAGGCCAACCATACTGGTTCCAGAGTGTCATTCTAAACCAGACTGCGACTGAGGTCTCCTTTTCAAAAGGCTGAAGTTTTACACTGTGTAACTGCCAATTAGGCACAGGAAAGAAAGGGGGGCAGTGAAGAACACCCAAACAGGAACTTAACAGGTGAGCGTACACTGCCAAATACTGCAATCGATGATCCTGCAAGTAGCCTGTGGTCCAAAACATTTTAAGGATTTTAAACATCTCCAAGTAAAGCCTATGAGAAATATCTGGGCTATCAAATGTCTTTAATCAAGTGTGATAACCAGATAAACTTATTTGTATTTATAGCCTTCATGCTTCAACTTCTTGTAAAGGTGAAGACACATGTGATGTGCATGGAAGAACAGAACTACCAGCGTATTTGTCTATACCTGCCATTGTGGTTTAATTTAGTGATCATGTGCTTCAAGACAACTACAACTAAGTGATCAGAAAAATGCACCGTGACGTGATTTTGTTTCTCACTGTTTCAAAGACCCATACAGTAAAGGAAAAAAAAACAAAACCAAAACACAAAGCTTGCATTCATAAACTAAAACTGGTTGTTACAAGCAAGGAAAAGTCTGTTGCTATAGAATGAAAATGAAGACACTCCCTTTCAACCAGCCAGGTTTGTAATGGAGAAAGAATATAATTTTGTTCTTTAACCAGCAGGCACAGGCAAGTTGATAACTGAAGAACACATTTTCTTGCATATTTGTCAGTTAGGAACTTTAGATGCTGCCACATTACTGTGGGGTGCCGTTAGCGGTGTACCACAAGCTCTTTGCTCTGCCAGACGCATGGTGCAGGATGGAAACATCAGCAAGACAGCACTCACTCCTAGCAAGCAAAACATGCGCCAGCTCAAGATGAACTCTTGAAAGAGAATGTCAGTGAAGCAGGTTTTGGTACTATAACATTCAAGTGAAGACTTCAGACTAGTTTTAGAAAGGTAAGGATGGAGAATGAGTACGCTACAAAGTGCAGTATTAAATCCTGTCCCTTTCAGTAATCCAGTCACAGATCCCTTACTGATGGGCAAGTCAGAAAAACATGAACGATCAGACCTTGAATGTTTATTTGTGGTAACACCGCTAGATCTTTCAGGTCATCAGAACTGCTTCACCAAGCAGTTAGGTAATGCTTTTTTCTGAAGCACAATTAATCCAGTCTTCTCTTTCAGTACATTCTGGAACAGTCCTTCGAAAGCACAAGCTTTTTGTTTTATTTCTTGGGATTTTTCAATAAAAGAACTCTGCAAAGCAAATACTTAATAGAAATAGAAATTACTCTCTAAACTGATGATCCACTTCCAGATGACTTCCAAATATCTGACTTCCAAGTATTTTCTTTAGTATTTTTTGCAGACGCACGAATTGCATCTGCTTGTGGCTTAAACTCATATGAGAAGGAAAGAAATTATTCAAGAATTTGTTGGAGAAGAGCTGCAAAATCGTGTAAAAACAAAAAGCACACTTAAAATATGTACTACTTGTTCATTGCAATGAAAAACCTTGGGAGCCGAGGCTTTCAAGGAAGTGTTTAGTGTTCTCAGACTCAGACAAACTCAGTTATTCATCCTACGCTTAAAAGTCTAGAATCCTATACAAAGTAAGCACACAGGTAGAGACTCTTCTTAAAATTCGTGCATGGAGGGAAGGAAACTGCTTTATGCAGACTCCAGAAGTAGATCAGAAGACTAGCCCATCAATGAAGTGTCGTAAAATAAACTCTGAACTGCCTTGCAAGAAGATCTGAATTTGAGAAGATTCTTGGCTTCAGAAAGGATCAGAGCCAACCCAGGCTAGTCATATTTTTCATGTTGCTTATTCTGCTTTTTTGGTAAGCCATCTCATCACAAAACAGGCAAACTTGGCCAAAGAGAGAGGTAAACAGGCACTTCCGAGAACAAAATCAGTTGTTTCTTCCTCAGAAGATGACATCCAAGTTGTTAGCTTGCACAATTAAATACAAGACTAACTTTAATCTTGGAAAATGTTTTAATACATTAATATTCAAGTCCACTACTATAGAACAAAGCGTTCTTCATACTGGCATACTTTGCCGAAGATCTTTCACACAGCAGCCTTTGCATATCCGTGCACTTTCTAGCGAGCGAGTCTCTTATGTCAAACCTAGAAAGTAAGATTTGGGGTAATTCAGCAGTTCAAAACAGTTCAACGTAGATCTGGATTTTCACAAAATGCTAAGAAGCCAGATGCACTCACGGAAACTGTAATATTTTCTTGGTAAAGGAAGACTTAAAAAACCCTGGTATTTTAGTGTTTGCAGGAATTCATAAACCAGACGTGTCCATTGCACATACCTATTTACTTGCTCTTTTCTGCCTGTACATTTGTATCATTCTCTGACGGAAAACATCAAATGCATCTTCTTTATTTTCTTCCCCTGCAACACCCAAGCCCTCCCCTGCAGAGGTAGCACCCCTAGGGAGCAAAATGAATAGTTAGAACACTCTGTTTCTGTTACATTTGACAGTGTGCAGAAGAGATCTAAACAACAGCTTCCAACACAGACACAATTCAAGTGGAAAGTAATTCTGCTTCATTTGGGGGAGAAAGGGAGCAGAGGCTTGGTACCTGACATACCAGATCAACTATAAAACAGTTCCCACCTCCCATTACACATGCAAATACCCACCAGAAGAAAACGCTCCTATGATATCAAGAGAGCAGTGAAGATAGTCATCTAACATCAAAATCTTACGTGAACTTTAACCACCTCATTAATGGTAGATAGGATCCTCTGTTGAAAAGATAGCAAAACAATGCCTTGTTTCTCACATTTCAAAAACAACAGAAGTCAGGGACTTTGAGGAATGAGTAGGAAACACCACGTAACTCTGGATAAAGGACAAAATTTTTACCGAGGGAACATAATGCTGCTGGCTTAAAATTTCTAGTATCCAAAGCAAGCTGCAGTCTTGTAGGGCACATATCATAGACAAAACCTGGAGCTCCTGCCCTTCCACGAAAAATGAGTCATTGACTCGTCTCTCTTCATCCATACATAGCAAGAGAAGCAGACAGGCCTCAACAATACCAAAACAACTTTCTTCCCTGGAAGTAGATGGATGGCATGACCCACAAGAACACAGAGATACAAATCTCTAAAAACCGTCTCCTACTCCAGGCTACGTGCACAGAACAGAGACATTACAACACTAAGATTAATGAAACCTCTGCCACAGGAACGATCCTCTGTGCCAGTTTTATCCTCCAGGTCAGTTACCTTAGTATTATCTGTCATAGACTTCATTACATGAAGTACAAAAAAATTTTTAGATTGCCCCACGTACTGGAACTGGAATTGCTGTGCTATCAGGGTAAAATCTGAGGACCTTAAGAAAAAACATTCTTATCCAATTTCTGTAATAATAGGTCCACTTAAGCCAAGCAGATGGTTGTGCAATTCTAGAAGAATATTCACAGACTCTGAAAAGCAAATTCAACTTTACAGTCCACAGCAGAAACCCTGGGTGCAGTTTTATTTCAAACAGTACTCACTTGGCAGCTGTATAATCAAGTTAAGTTACGTTTTAAATTACAGTTAGAAGTAGTCACCTAAAAGACCTCGCAAAATGTTGCTTTTTTTCTCCATCTTTTATAGTGTGACCTGTTTGACACAGACTCTCTTCACTTGCTGTTTGCATTACACAACTGCTTCATATTTCCAAACAGAAGGAACAGATTTTTTTCTATTTACATCCCAGTTCCTCTTCTAGATTACTTTCAGAATACAAAAAAAATCCCAAAGACATGAAATAGTTACTCAGAGGAGGGTCTGTCCCATAACAATGTTCTGCCTTTGAGTGTAGTGGTGCGCTTTTTTTAAAAAAAAACATCTCTTGAACCATAGAATTGGTCAGACCCATAGCTGTGACAAATTACTTCTCAAGACAGGGAACAGCTCACAAGACTAACAAGAAACACCATTTAAAATTTCTGGACCCATCATTTGCATGAGTCGTCAGACGGCAATTCATGTATCTTTTACAGTAACACACGTCAAAATCTCCTTAAACCTGCAAGTATGACTTCCTCTCACAGCCAAAGACAAGCTTTAAGGTTTCCTAACAAAAAAAGGCCTCAGGTTTCTTTGTGTAACAACTGATGTGCCTGAACACAACAGGTTCAGCTATCCGTGTTCTATAATGATCAAGATACGCTCTACACTAGAATTGGAGTGTCTCCAGTTATTAATCCCATCCTGTTTTGTTCAGAGAATGAGATTAGACAGCATGTGGACTTTTAAAGAAGTCATCAACAGAACAGCTGGTAGTTTTCAAGAGGGGAGGAAAGAGTAGAGGCTACAGATTACCACACGAAGAAACCCCCTGCACTGTATCAAAGCGACTAACAAGAGAAAGCAAAGTGTTAAATTGCAGTGGTTTCATCCCCACTGAGATTGTCCTAAAGCACTGTCCAAGGAATGACTTTGATGGGAAAGTAAAGAGAGGTGCACACCACAAGAATAATCAATAGTATCGAGTTCTCTCAATGTTACAGAACAGGTCAGCAAGTTGTTGTAAGAGACACAGAAAGCAGTTCTTCACAACTCGCTGCACGTGCCTTTACAAGAGTGACATACCAATGGACACAAGCTAGAAAAACCGTATTTTCTCATATTAAAAATGTAGTTCTTACAGATGGCCAGAAACTTTTAGAATGTGGTGAGCTAACTGTCAGATGAGATACGATTAAATAGGTCATGATTAGCTAAGCAGCGAAACTTCTGCCAGGAGCTAGAGAAACAAAAAAAAAAAAATTACTCATATATTTTGTCCTAAGAAGTTTTGATGTTAAAACCCAAGGTTCTAACAGGGTGAACATGGCAGAGCTACAGGCGAAGTAAGCTGCTTTCTCATTGTCTGTTTGCTGTCGAAGAAGGAAATATAGAAAACGTTGTGAAAGCCACTGGACCACAGGGAGCACTAGGGGAAAAAGAAAGCAAACAACCAGAAGTATCCCACCAACTAAAATGACCAGTACTGTCCAAGGCATGAAGAGAACACAGAAATCCCTGGAGAAAGACGACTGTTAAACCACAGACTACGTGTGTGGACTTAGAGAGCTTGTTATATGGGTTCCGAGAGAAATAGTTTCTGCCTCCTCATTCAGTCAGAGTTGAAGGAGGTATTCTCCATGCTGGCAACAGTGGACACTGGATACAGCAACTTTAAAAAAGACAAAATGAAGACTCAAAACCAAAAGTATATTTTAAAGGAAAAAGCATACTTACCTTCCGGCAGATGCACTTACCTCTTTCAGTATGCAGTGGAATGAATCACATAATTAGACTGAAAATAAATTTGTTGCCTAAACCTAGGAGTGCTGTGTATGATGTTTCTAAAGTCTGTTTATATATTATGTACCTGGCATGGTAGCAAGGAGATCCCAGGATAATACTATGTGTCAAAGAAATTAAATGCACCAAACAAAAAGAAACACCTCCTGAAGAACAGGGGCACTCATCTATCTTTAGAAAGTGCCCGCACACTGCAGCATTCACGCTGCAGCCATCAGTAATGTCAAACTGGATGGCAAGAAACAGCCACCTTCCAGATCAGACTTTGCCCAGCCCGGCCAGAAAAACACGTGAAGTGTCCACGCTCAATTTTGCTGAGAGGCCAACATGAAGAAGGAAACAAAACACTGAACTGGCCTCATCTAGGTGGGCTAGATAAAGATAGTTACTGTTAGAATCCCAGCCGTTTCCAGAGCTGTCAAATTTCTGCAGTGTGTTCCCATTACATACACTTTTACAGGCTCTCGGATTCCTTTTCCTCGTGTACCAAGGCCATGTCCTTCTTGCCAGCCCATCTTCTGAAGCATCTGGAAACCCACATTCCTGTCTGTCAGTTTCTTGTGTGAAAAGTCTAAGTCTTTTGGTTTCTATGGAGAAGAAAAACAGAAAAACAAAGGGGTTTTTGTTATACAGGGAGATCATGTATTAAAAATCCCTCAAAACGCAACACACACATACTCCCCCCCACCCCCCCCGGCCGAGTGCCTTTGAACTTCTGGATATATAGAAATAATCTTCTAAGCACCATTTCGCTGGCCACATTGAAGAAGTTTATCAAAGAGCTAAAAATCTGCCTGCACGTTAAAAAAAATTATACATTTCAGGTCCTCAAACTGTTTACTTGCATTATTAAGATAGCAAAGAATACACCTTCATATTTTAAAAGGTAGTTATATTTTATAATAACAAATACTGAATGATCTGATGACTGAATCACTATTACAAATACAGAAGCATTCAAATCGGATTTCACAAATTTTGGAAAATCATAACATATTTTGCAGACAGCAATGCACTTTTTTTTTAAACATTAGACAAAATTAACACACAGCTGTTAATAGTGCTCTAATCATAAAATGTTTAATTTTTACACAGGTAGTTAAAAGGCAACAGGAGGCATGGCTCTCCTCAGATTTAGTCCAGTCTTTCTCATGATCAGGCTCTTCAGGTTTTAATTCTATTTTATGACAGTGACACCTTTTCAGAGGCTGTCTCTTGCAAAGACAGTTGATTCTCAGAACGCAATGGCAAACCAGAAGAGTTCTTTACCTTCTTCTTCTTTGTAACTGGGCAACCACGAGGCCTGTCATAAGCAATTCTGACAGGTTCATGCACTGCAAATCAAATCAATGACAAAATTCAGCTGCAAAGAAAACCAATTAAATACAGAACTCCTAAAGTACATCTCAAGTGGGACTCTAACTCAATGCCTTGGCCTAAAAATCAGAACCCTCCAGAAAGATCAGAATAAATAAAAAAAAAAAGACATTTTTTCCACTCCACCACAAAAAAAGGTAATTAGTAGATGCATGTATCTGGTTTTGGACTCATCATGCCAATAATACACTGATGGATAATATACTACAAGGACTTTAGATCTTTCATATCCCTGAGCTTCTGTAATACTCCAACAGAAAACGCAGACTAGACTTAAATGAGGGTATTGTACATCATTTTCACATCACAAATGACAATCTTCACCAAAAAAAATCATTATGCAGAGACATTTGTTAAAGTAACTGCGGAACACATATAATCAGTTGTAAGCTACTTACCTCTCAATTCTTAGAATATCATCACCAACCCCCGCTGTGGCCACATTGACAAAATTTGACAGGCCAATCCAAAGCCTAAATATTTATATTTAGTCAAACACTCAAACTGTGTTCAGTGCTATACTCAAGTCTGCTAGACCTTCCATACACTGATAAAATAAACTACTACTGTGGGGTTTTTTAAGCAGAGAGAGGCTAACATTCACATATACTCAGGGAATATTTGAGCAATTATATTTGACCCATACTTTGCTATTGCATTATAACACAAAAACTGTTCGACAATTTCCTGAGATTCTCCTTTGTCAGTTTAAATGAACGTTGCATTCAATTTATATTAAAGAAATGTAATTCTTTTAGCCATTAACAATCAGTAACAAAGTACACAAAAAATGAGGAATTCTGTACCAATACCTACAAAATATCTTTGAAGTAACACTCACCTTTTGGCTCTTCTATGAGGCAAATCCTTTTAGACGCAGGAATCATACCAACTTTCAGAGACTTGCTGCTGATTCGTTTGCGAGGAAATAGGGTACCAGGAGCAGGAGTCGATGCCTGTGTCGACAGATTTGGTATAGCACCATCAGATGAGGTGGCTAGCTGCATTTCACCTGCTGAAATTTCCTCTCCTGTTTTGGAAATCATTTCTTCAGCTAGGTTTTCCACACTTCTACCTGCTGAAATGTCATCCTCTTCACCCTCCTCTGCTTGCTCCGTTTCCATTTCTTCCAAAGGCTGGGAGACATCCTCCTCAAACTCGGCTTCCTCCTCATTTTCTTCTTCCTCCTCCTCTTCTTCCTCCTCTTCCTCTTCTGAAATATCCAAATTTCTCTCTTCAGGTTTAGCACTTTCCCCAGCATCAGTCACTTCTGACACAGCACTGAAGTTAATAGATGGACATAACTCATAGACTTTCATTCGGTAAAATTTGAAAGCAGAACTGTTTCGATCCTGTAGAAACCTGAGCAAAAGTAACAGTGAAAATAATATCAGAAAGATTTTCTTTAGCCAGCATGAAGCAAGACATTAGAAGTAAATCTCCTATTAATTTTCTGAATGCTCATTCCAGGTGTGTTTTTGTAGAACTGCAGGATTCCCTGACAACATGTACTAAGAACAGCAGTCACTCTCCTCAATTCTTACAGGCTGCTTTTATCAGCACTTCTCAAACTGTGTTGTAAAGAAAGCAGTACGATTATCTTCATTATATAGATGGAGAAACTAAGACAAGATGCTAGCTCTGGATGACCCAGAAGGCAAACAGCAGACCCCAGAAGAGAATTCAGGTCTTCCAAATATCAGTCATGTGGTCTATGCAGAAATAGGTGCATTGATTCCGAGAGACAGAAGAGAGAACAGGGCTCCATTTTTGTTAGCACAGCATGACTAAAAGAAAAATCTGTGCTAATTTACACTAGAGCACTTCGGCCATCAGCCACTGTAATCAAAGCCTCACTTAAAAAAATAAGAAGAGCGAAAACACTTTGGCAGAACATCGATTCAAGATGCAACGTGATTACTTAAGATATAGGAGAAAAAATACACATATCGGTACATGCACGCATTTGGGAGAAGGTTTTCTTTCTTGGGTATTTTGGATATTCACCATTAATGGAGGTGCTGGGCAGGACAACAGGGAGCATTGCTCAAAATCCTGTGTTCCTAAACACATTGAATAAAAGCATACATCTCAACAAATAATAAAAGGAAATATTTGGATTTTTCTTACTGGGCCATTTGCACAGATAAACGTGTAGGTTACTCACCAAAGGTCTGGGTTATCTGCACTGTTGTCTATGCTGAACTGCTCAATTTCTGGTCCTACCTGAGCAACAAACTTGGCAAGCTTCTCAGCAGTTTCCATTGTTTTAGCATCCACTGCAAGAAACAGAATGTTCATCACCTACAGCTTCACAAGAAATCTGCATCACTGGAAGCTCAATACAGTCGAGAACTGTCTACTTTAGCAAAATAAATTATTTTTAGAATTTCCAGCAGAACATTTCATGCAATTCTTTTCTCATATAATGTGCAATTTAAAAATCTAATCTTGGATCTTCACTTACCATCAGGAAACTGAGAGGACAATGGTGGGAAGAGTTCAGGTGGTGCTAACAATTCCTCAGAACCTGCCCGTTCTTCCGCTGGCAGAGACACCTCCGAACTGGTGGCACACTGGGAGGATGACGTTGCATCGAGGGAAGAACTCTTCTCTGACAGGCTGGTTTCTGATACAGAAGGCTTCGACTGGACCGAACCTTGCAGGTGCTTGTCTTGGTGCTTCAGCACTGTACCAGCTGAAAGCACTGTCTGCGTCCCGATGGTTGCTCGTCTTGCCTTCCTTCCTCGAACAGCATGCTGTGTGGTAACGCCAAGCCTTTTTCTTTTAAATAGCCTTCTCTTAATACTTGCTACTTTCCTGGCATACAACATGGCCCTGACCGATTCTGTTGCAGCTTCTTCTAGTGTTCTGCCCTCGCCGCCCGCTTCCTTTCCAGACGATGTCTGCCTTTGCATTTCTGATAACTTCAGTCTGTAATACTTGTATTCTAGACTATCTTCATCAGACAAGAACCTAAACAAAATCATATAAATACAATGAAAGATTCAGCTAAAAGCACAACTAATCTCAAATTCTCAGGCCAGAAACTCAGTTGCAATGGATGCCTTTTTCCAGGGGTATACACAAGTTGCTACATTAACGTTAGGCTGCAAAGGTTTTTCTCAGAATAACAGCCAACTCCACTTCTAAAGCAGTACGTATGCCAAGCAAATAAATGATGGAGAGTTTTGACATAAATCATTTGGCTAGTAATTAATCAGCTATGCTGCAGTTCACACACGAAGAGATACTGTCATATTAAAAGATCATTACACTTGGAAGTGTCTCGGCTTTCCTTTTCCAACATTATTCATAGAACACCAGATCCATAAGTCTGTTACCTTCCTGCAGGTTAACTACATTTGCTTACTATTTTCATCTTGTAAGCGTAAATTGCTTTTAACATCTTGTATTTGGATTGACATACAGTCATTTTTGACAGATCAAAAGGAACACAATCTACTACACAAAACAGAAGCAACAGGGCAATTTCCAGGGATATCAGGAAGCATAATTAGCTGAGGAAACATTTTCAAAAAGTCTGATTAAATGTACAATCGACTTTGATCTTACACCCACTGAATGAAACACTGAATTTAATTAAATATATTCCAAATATCTTCAGCAGAAAGTAGTATGACAACATAGTGTTCAAACACACCTACCAATATTCAGGACAGTCCTTCTGAGCATTTCTCTCTTTGGCAGACAAGGTTCCTGAAACAATGCTATTCACTAGCTGTTCAATTGTCTCTACAACTTTCCGATCAGCTCGCTGTGGGACTATAGGAAGAAATAAAATGCAGTTGTTGTATTATTCTCGTCAACAGAGTACCAATACATCATCTTTGTTATTCTTTGACACACTGACATTTGCAATTTTTCAGCATGTATGAATACAAAAAAGGCTGCACTGAATACCAGAATAAATTACGAAAACCTCAGAAATTTTCCAACGGTTTTCTCAACTCAGCTTAGATTCTAGAACAGTTTATTACGAGAAGCACTGTGGTTTAAGAAACTTATCCTTTGCCATCCTGGGCAAGTTAAGCCATCTTTTAAATGGCTATTACCTATTGCACCAAAGGGATTTTGTGCAAAGCAAGTGTATTTGAACAGGACTCTGAAGGGGTGAGTTCCAAATTATGAGCCATCCAGTGTCAGTGCTGCGAGACCTCCCTGCGAAAGCATCTGAAGTTCAACTAGCAAAAAACAGGTGAGTATAGTCACGAGTAAGCGTACTTTCAAGAGGCTGAACTAGATGGCCTAATACAGTAGAGGAGATAACACTGCTACAGTTGGTAGTAGATAAACAACTCCAAAGAAACATGCCTACATCTGATAAAAGCGCCAAGGGCAACATCTCCGACTTCACTTCTATACAAATACTCACTCTGTAACATAGCCAGGTACAGCGGTGGTCCTGGCCTCCCTACCTCAAAGTTGTGAGGCTGCAGGGCAGCGCAGCTGAAGCAGCCAAGTGCACAAGGTGAAAATCCTAGATTTAAAGTATAAGCGCGTGCAGGAGAGGGGAGGAAGGAGACATGCTTTCATCCACAAAGCTGAAAGCAATTGCTACAACAGATAGTATTTACTATCTGCCTCAGCATTGCTAGCAATTTACATGCAATTCCCAGAATTAGGAATTCCTCACCCAATGAAACCATAAATACTAAGATAAAATGATAGCAACAAATACAGAAGTTACATACTGCAAAGTATCTTACAACAGCTCACTCACTTTTAACTTTTGTGTCAGGAGAGGGCTTTTTAAGCTGTACTGTGGACTCTGGTTCAGCTTTTTTCATCTGAATCGGATATCCACTTTTCTCCAACCAAGCCTTCAAGTTTTCAATGTACTCTCTTCCAAACAACGTTGAATCATCAAAGTTTGGGAATAGTGTTGGTGCTGGAGCCATTTCCTGGAGCCCTACGGCTTCAAGTATTTTCTCTTGCCTAAAAACAGATGCTAGTGCGAAGGTCTGACCCAGAAGTGCTAAAGACTTACGACAAAGAGAAACAGTGGTCTCAAAAGCATTTGCCATTTCTCTTGGATTACCAAAACCGCTCGTCTTAATGCTTAATTCGTAAGCATTGCAGGCCATAAGCAACGGTGTAACACCTTTCAGGAGGCGGTCTTGTAGCCTCATTATGTATTTATCAAAAGGTTTTATTATTTCAAAGAAGCAGTTCTTTGTTTTCACAGCACCCTTGTCCAATAGCATATTTAAAAACTCATTGTCCACTTTGGGAGTTTTCAGAGCAGCATGTTGTAAATTCTTGATAGTAAAGAAACAATAATCTCGGTGTTCTGGCTTTAAGGAGCATTTGAATGAAGCAAGCATTTTTGCACAGGTCTCTGTCTCTAGCTCAAAGAGAGCTCCAAAGAGCCGGGAAAATTCTGCATCGTTTTTTATTGCGTGAAACCCAGCCCATTTTATAATTTCTATTCCAAATGTTGAAAAAATGTCTGATTTGTCCACGAGGTCAAAATTGAGATTTCTGAAAACATGCGCAGGCTTTGGGAGCCTGAGAATAGGTCTCTGGGTTGTTATAGTTGGCCTCTGATTAGGTCGTGGAGGCAACTTTTGATTCGGGCGCGGGACGGTCACTGGCCTCTGGTTAGGTCGTTCGGCAGTTTCTGGCATTTCATCAGGCTGCATAGCTGGCTTCTGATCAGGGCCTGGCTGCAGTTTTTTAGTGTTCCATTTCTTTAGGGGAGTTTTGATATCTCCTTTGAATACTTTCATTTTGACAGCGCCCCTTGTAATACGCTTTCCTCGCAGAGCTCTTCCCCTGCCAATGCCGCCCCTCCGTATTGGGGGCCGGAACTCGCTGTCAGATTGAATTCCAAAGTCCACATCATACTCCTGATTTTCCATGTTGCCATATTCATCTTCCGTAAGTCCCGGTGATCTAAAATCACCCAAAATATCCGAAGAACTAAAATCAGTTTCATGTGGTCCGGTGGATTCCCAGGAATCAGGAGGGCCATAGTCCTGGTCATGAGAAGCCAAGCCCCCGTACTCCCGGTCATGGGAAGCTGGGCATCCATATTCCCGGTCATGGGAAGTCGGGCGCCCATATTCCCGATCGCGAGATGCTGGATGCCCGTACTCCCGGTCATGCGAAGCTGGATGCCCATACTCCCGGTCACGAGACGCCGGGCGGCCATACTGTTCATGGTAGTAGTTATCTTTCCTTATGAGAGGACTAGCAGATCTATAAGAAGGTCCTGGGTAGTCATCTCTAGTGTCTTCACTCCAGTCATCATGTGGATGGTGCTGGGCATCGCCATGAGTGTATCTTCCATCACCGTGAAAACTATCTTCATATCTTGGTCTTGGGACTGGCCTTGAATGAGCTGTAATGATAAAAACATAAATACACAAATGATAAAACAATAAAAACAATTTATTAAAACTTCTATTGTCACCAAAGCTGAAACGTACGTTCTGCTATAAACCTCATTTTCTACTTGCTCACAAATTTCTCAGGCTAGGAAGACGCCAATGTTGTGCTCATAATGCTTCTACTTGGATTTCTCAGATGTAAAAATATCAAAAGCATGCACTTTCTGTTTCCACACTGAATGCTGGAATTCCACAGCTGAACAGAGGATCATATTTTCTACAAACTCATAGACAATCATCTCAGATAACATTAAAGTCAGAAATAGCAGAATTTCCTGCAAACTATCCAAGAATCCCTACTCCTTAATCCCACTAAATTCAGAAATATTTGAACAAATTATTTAAAATAAATACTTAGCTTATACAACTTGACAAAAACAGAAGAGATCTCATTTTAAAACTCTCAATTTCCTATGAATGTAATCTAAGTTCATTTTCTATACATTTTATAAGTAAAATTCAGAAGATAAAAGAATTTGCTGATCATGTTGTGTATGCATTCATGAGATTAATTCCTGCTTTTAGCTTTTTCTCCAAAAATAACACGAAATACAAAGACCTACGGGTTTTGAATGCATTCCTACATTTATTTAACTTGTCAGACATCACCAGAATTCCATCCTGGAGTGGTGTCTCTGGAGACCTCCCTGAAACCGGACCCTCTGATGCGGCCTGAACAGAATTCCTTTGTCTGAAATTCGGGTTTCTGCCTGGAATTTGCATTCCACGTTGAAACAGTGTCAGTCAGACCAAGCTATTAGCCTCTTCAATAAACACGGACGTGGAAAAACACCAGCACCTGTCCACATTTTAGGCAGATACACATAAATGGAAGGCAAGCAATCCACCACAGCGGCTCCCAGAAGCGCTGGTACAAGCAAGGCACGCCATGCCTGTGTTCTGTTACCTTTGAAGTGATGGATCGTGTCCTCCATCGCATCGCCCCGCTCCATCCGATACCTTTTAACTTTGTCCTGCACCACAGCATCGAACGTCTCCCGTGTGATCCGCCGAGAGGCCATTTTTACCCTGTAGCAACACAGCACAATGCCGTCCCTGACCGGGGCCGGACGCCGGGGAAGCTCCTCCCGCCGCCGCCCAGCCGCTAACGCTGCCGGCACCTTCCCGGTGGCCCGGACCCCCCCTCCTCCCCCCCGCTGGGCTCGGCGCGGGCTGGTTCCCGTGAGCACGGCTGCGAGCCCTTCCCTCCTCCGGTTCCCCCAGCGGGGCGGGGCGGCCTGAGGTAAAACGCGTCGTGAGGGGGAGCGGCGGCCGCTGGCGCCTCCCGCCTTTCCCAGCCCCTCACCGGGCGACCCCGGCGGCTCGCTGCCCGCCGCCCCGCGCTGCCCCAC
>Ga0065711_1006285_pt1 | contig 17826 bp, 11 predicted proteins | sample Hoacrofraction12_FD_59098 | JGI IMG/M metagenome (GOLD analysis project Ga0065711, IMG submission 59098) | Hoatzin crop microbial communities from Cojedes, Venezuela - Epithelial fraction 12 v2 (version 2) | ecosystem: Host-associated > Birds > Digestive system > Esophagus > Crop | place...
TCTTCTCTTCTCTTCTCTTCTCTTCTCTTCTCTTCTCTTCTCTTCTCTTCTCTTCTCTTCTCTTCTCTTCTCTTCTCTTCTCTTCTCTTCTCTTCTCTTCTCTTCCTCTCCTCTTCCTCTGTGCTTCTTTTCTTTCTATGCTATGCTATGCTATGCTATGCTATGCTATGCTATGCTATCCAGATTCTTATACCCACATAGACCAGATGTATATGAACAACCTACCCAAATGCAACATACAGTATGCTGGTTTTCTCATCTTCTTCGCAAGAGAGAAGAGTTCAGTATTGTGTTTTGGATCTGTCAATTCACATTTGTATGCATGAAGAAAAGGCTTTCCTGCTCTCCTGTATTTCCAACATAGCCCTTCATTTTATTTGGCAACCTGCTGGCAGTGTCCTCAGCCCACTCGAGACACAGGATTCCCAAATGGCAGGCTGGTCACATACAAGTTTAGATTGATTCAGTTCCCACTCACTTCAGTGGCAGCAACTTTTGGTATTCAGATATTTATTTATGGCTAGCTTTGTTCCTTTTTTCCTCTCCTGCAGATCTTTCTTTAGAGCAGAAATTTCCTTCTCACTGGTGGCTCCTCTGTTTCACTGAACTCTTTGGTTGTTTGCTGTTTCTTGTCAAGGCTCTGGCAGCAGGGATAAAGTCTAAGAGGAGAGACGGGGGAAGCTGAGACTTATTTTCTGTTTATTTACACTGATTTCATTGAAGAGAAACATAAGGGCATCCCACGGAGTTGGATCAGGACAGATGTGGTGTAAAGGGAAGGAGAATCATCCCCCCCAGATCCACGTTAAGGCTGTGCAGATGGTGCTGGTGATGGATGGGGATTTCCCCCTTTGGTTGTGAGGTCGGGACAGCCCATTGATCATTCTCCTGAACTTCCTGCAGAAGATCCCACAAAATGCTGGTTTCTATCTGACCTTTTTTTAGTTGTAGCAGTAATCTTTGAGTGAAATGGTTAATTCATATCCACCTAAATACTGATTAAAAAGTACCATTTTGATTCAGGCAGGAAAAACAGTACTGAAACATCTGAGCTGGGCTGTTAAATGGCATGATCTCACTTCATTCCTTAAAGTAACTGTCCACGTCCCCTTGAAGGGGAAAGCAAAGATTTATTCTTTTACAGATTACTCTTTCAGCAGTGAGATGATTCAGTGTGATTTTCTTCTGGTCGCACGAGCTGTGTTAGCGACGCAGAGCTGTCCTGTCAGCAGTGTGCCCAGTGTCACAGCTTCCCGGTACTGCAGGAAGGTATGCAGCATACTTGGGGTTGGTTTTTTTTTTGGTTTTTTTTTTTGATGGTGTGTGTGTGGGTTTTTTTTTTTCTTTTGGCAGACGTCCTTGAGCATTTGAGACGGATGTGAGAGAGTGAGAGAGTTTTTAGTCCTCATGCAAAACAACCAACTAAACATAACAGATTACATCAGCTCAGGCTTTTCAATTCCTGGATGACAGCAGAGTGCTAATCCAACCTTCATCCTGGATTTCATAAACTGAAACAAGGGAGGCTGGCAGGAGAAGCGCTGCCGGATTGAGGAAGCTGACGACGGTGCAGCATGTGGGCAACACACTGTATAAAGCTCATAAACTTGTAGGCTGATGTGTGCAGCTACCACTTTGGATTCTGTACCTCTGCTTCCCTCGGCACAAGGCACCAGCAGGCTGAGCATTAAAGCCTGCTCTTTGGGACGGAGCACTTATCTCTGCAAGACATGAAGGGCTTCCTGTTTCTCACACTCCTCCTGATGCCCGCGCACGCTGGAGCTGCTTGGAGTGCGAAATACGCAGTAGATTGTCCCGAGCCCTGTGACAGTAACGCATGCAAAAGTACCTTGCGCTGTAAGCGAACGGTGCTGGATGACTGTGGCTGTTGCAGAGTGTGTGCAGCTGCTCTGGGGGAGACTTGCTATCGTACGGTCTCGGGTATGGATGGTGTCAAGTGTGGTCCTGGGCTGAAGTGCCAGTTTTACACTGAGGAGGATGACTTTGGTGATGAATTTGGTATCTGCAAAGGTAACAATATTCACTTTGCATGCACCCACTGTGGCAATTTGACAGCAACCTACATATAGAGCTTGCCTCCTGCTTGAAAGGTCTATAATGGGATTTTTCCAGCTCAGCCCTGAGCCAAGACAAAAGTGAAAAATACCTGCTGGTATTAAAAGTTGTTACATGTAAGCAGGATGGGGTTATTAATGTGACAATACTGTTTGTACCTGGGGATATGTGTGAGGAAATACGGCTGGGGTGTGCTCGGAGATGAGATTTTTCATTGGGGCTTGGGAGACCCAGGCACTGGTCCTGATCCTTCCACTGATTTGGTGGGTGGCTTTCTATAACTTGCAAAGACTTTAATGCTGTGAGTCCAACCTTGTCACAGGGTCCCTGCCCCTGCTGGGCTCTCCCCGGGGTGAGATTCCCTCGGGTACTGCCGGCTGCCTGCCCGGGGACCAGCGGCTCTCTCTGGGGTCTGGGGGATGGAGATAGCAGCACTACCTGAATGCCTGGTGACATTGTCATCTTTAATTCACTCCTGCCTTGGAGGTGCTCAGCTACCCTGGGTACGTGGTCAGGGGAGGCAAACAGGGACCCTCCTGCCTGAAAGATGGGAATAACAGATCAGGAGCTGGCTGTCAGATGAACAGCCAGCCACTGCTCTCAGCTAACTCCAGGTATGCTGTGCGCTGATTTCTTTACTCACCGACTATAATGGCATTTTTCATTTAAGAGCTCTCCTCACTCCATGCAGAAAGGAGAACTTTTACAAGGAGAGGAGGAATTAAATTACTAAGAAGCAGGATAAAAGTTTTTTTAAATAAATAACTTTAAAGAAAGGCTTAGCAAAATATGAATGCAGTGAGTTTTGCTATGTCTGTGTACCACTTCAGTAAGTAGATACAGGTATGTGTTTGAATAACTTCCTTAGAAATGGAGATGTCTTGGCAGTTAAATATCAGGAGTATTAATAGCCTCAGTTAAAGTAATGACTTAGGATCAGATGCTGCAAAAATCATTCAGGCTGACTCACATACAACACACACTTATTTACATTGGTATTTAAAAATAGGTTCATGTGCATGTTTGAGGGTGAAACCTAAACTACTACTTTTATTTCTAAAGAGCAGAATTTACGCATAAAGATTGTATCTTTGGTGCTCCCACGAGGAATGTATTTTACTGAGATAGCTGACTGGTCTTCAGTTTATTAAAAATTACTGCAGTGCAATACACCACCTATAATTCTTTCAACAGTTCTTTTGAACGATTATATACTTTTCACTGTCCTCTTAGGAATTTCTTTGGAATAGTACACTTCAAATGGGAAAAAGGAAACACTGAGGGACATGAGATCTGAATCCCTGCAGCTGAATCTTGGAAACTCTGTAGAAAATGTAAAGTAAATTGTTTTTTTTCCAGTGAGTCAGTGGAAAAATTCTCATTGATTTCAATAAAGCCATATCTTGAGTTAGAGTTATAAATTGGTATTTAAGGCTTATATTCCCCATGTATTTATTTGCACTAAATATTATAGCTGTCATTTCTAATTCTTTTTCTTTTTTCATCACAACTCTGAGATAGTACAATCTCTCTCTGTACATATGTGAATTTTATCAAGCAAGGTATGGGGCCAAGTACTGTTATTTTATATATCCATTTCTAGCTATGAGACCAGATCACTCACTCATTTTAATAACTTCCATGTTTGTAATAATTCAGAGTCAGCCTGGCTAAATTCTCTCTGCTTGCCCGCGACTGAAGTTGTGGAAAAGTGACCTGAACTCTCTGTTCCTCAATTTCTTATTTCTAAAATGGGTAAAACATGGACAGTATATGTTTCAGAGCAATTTTTTGAGTACTTACAGGATTATAAGTGCGTCATACTATCATTGATAGCAATGTCTTTATTGTCCAACACAGACTAAGAAATACTGGTGCTCTGCAGTTTTATTAGTAAATACTCTCTAAAACTGAGGTAAAACTGTCACAGTAAAGAACCTGCTCTTGCTTCTCTTAGATCACTGGGAGCTATTTGCAATTTATTTAGGAGCAGGTTCCTGCTAAACAAAATCTTACAACTGCAAAATTGGCTTAGATCTCAGAGGAACATCAATGCCAGGATTATTCCACATGGAGCCAGGCGTTTTGGGCTCAGACTTGTTTCTGTGCTGTTGTGCACAGCTTTTCATCTCACCTCTCTGGGCTGGGTGGCTGAGCACCTGCAGTGGGCAGATTGGTGCTCCATGTGGTGTGTGCTCTCAGACTGTCCCTCAGGGAGGACTGTGCACACAAAAACTGTTTTGCTTTGGCAGGATTTTGGTTTTGTTTTATGTGGACAAACAGCAGATCAAAGAGTGTCCTTGCTTGGGAAGGGGAGTATGATGAAGCTCAGTGAGGTCCTCCAGGCTGGAGGGATTTGCCGTGCAGTCCCTAGCAGGGAACTGGCTGATTTTCCAGTGCTTTTCATTTATGAAAGCATACCCATTGGACATGCAGAGAATTGTTAAATGCTGGTTTTGTTTTGAGCCATTAGTCTGATTTTCAGATACCAAGGGCTGTACCGTGAAACTAAGAATTTGCATTGATTCAAGAAGAGACAGGACAAACTGAGCAGGATAACCTTGTTGTGGGGTGTTATATGGACAGACACTATGCCTGGTTCAGGAGGTCTCAGAGCTGAAAAAGGAGGAGAATATGAGGGGGAAGGCATCATTTTTGCTTAACACGGCCATCTTTCATAAGTGTTTTGTGGGAGGCTGTGCTGGATGGATGCTTGGTCCAGCCCTGAATGGTCATTCAATCTGCCCTTAGGAGCTGAACTGGAAGCCCTCCAGGACTTGCCATTTAGGGTGAACATGCACCCTGGGGTGGCAAGGACAGCCTGAGCATAAAGACCTTTCTCCTGGGACATCCCAAACTTCTCTTGGGGTGATCTCTTGTTTGAGGGTTTGGAAGGGGGATGTTGGAGCTGGAATTCCTCATTTCCATCTCTTCAGTTCTGGTCACGGGAAGGCGCCCTGTTCAACAACAAGGCAGAGGAACACAAAGGTTGTGACCCCAGGTTTAAAACCTCTGGGAAGTTATACCATCCAGCATGCGATACATGTCAGCTACGGGATGGGACAAACTCTCTGCACCTGACTTAGCTTTTTTTGAAAAGTGTTTGGTCCCATCCTGACAGCTGCCCTTTGGTGCTCCTTTACGAGCTGGCTGAGGTGTGGGAGGTTTGAGTCGGGGCCGTACGTGACCAGATGCAGTACGACCGGCCCTGAGCACCAGTGACCCTTACGAGCACGTCCAGTCGTTACGCCAGAGGTGCAGGCGAGCTGGTTGCTGCCTGCCGTGAATGGACAGGCCTTCGACGCCCCGGGGGGCTGCCGTGGTGGGGCAGGCTCTGACCCCCGTGCCCGGCGCAGGGTGCCCTTGCTGGATGGCCCCTCGGGGCACTGCCACTGTCGGCTGCAGCTCCGAGTCATGACAGTCGTGTGAGTCGTGTAAGATCACGCCCAGAGGGTGAATACAGGAACTTTCTGAAGTCTTCTTCTTTTCTAAATCCAATGCTAATAATTTAACTGCACCCCTGTGATTACACACTTACACATTCATATTGCCTTTAATTTGTATTTTAACACTATGAGTGTTTCAGAGAAGGCTTACCGATAGCATGTTGTAAATAAGTTATAGGAAAAGAATTTATGCATATAACGTGTTAGATTTGTCAAAACTGGAAAACGCAGGTAACAAGAAGTCGGCATGCTGAAATCCTGCAGTTAAGGTTTAGATCACCTCCTCTCAGTGGTTTTCCACTTATAAGAAAATTAGCAGACCAGCTATTAAGAGTACTAGGAGCTGACTTGATCACTGAGGACTACTTTGCTGTGTTACTTTTTTTCAGAGTGTCCCTACGGTACCTATGGAATGGAATGCAGGAAAACCTGCAACTGTCCCTCTGGCATCTGTGACAGAGTAACCGGGAAGTGTCTGAAGTTCCCATTTTTTCAACTCTCTGCTTCAAAGCCTCCAAATCGACGAAAAATAGTTTCACACACAGGTAAGACTTTGTGGGGCAGTTGATTTTAGCAAGAATCACCTTGTACGTGATCTACTACCATGCTGTTTATGCTGTGTGCGAGTGATGTGTACTTTGTTGGAGCTGTGCAAACAGCTAACAACACAAGGTACATTTATTTTTCTTCTTGGCAGCTCCCTTAACATAAGGCAAGGAATCAGGTGAGCTGTGACACACAGTAAAAACATTTTGAAATCCTAACATGGGCGAAATACTTTGCAGCTGTAGCATGTGCTAGCAGTACAATGTCACCTGTTCAACGGGAAGCTATGCTGGGATTTGCGTTAGTCAATTCAGATGCGATGCATGTAGATGCTTCGTGTAGAATAGGGTTTCGCTAGGTGGCATTTACTGCTGTTAGCTAATATATGGTAAAAATAACATCTCTTTTTCCATGAAGATGGAGCTTTATACATTCTCAGATGCCAGTGAAAGGATTTATGAAATGTTTTATTGCAGTGATTTATCACAGTATCTCTGGAATAAGTTCTCACCTTTAAGATTATGTCTGAAGTCCGTAACAGATCTTTCCAGAATTAAAAAAAAAAGTTGTGTGAGAAACTGGAGTGGTTTTGAGGCAGGAAGGAGAGATCACTGAAGTTTTTAAGCTGGGATTAAAATTTCTTCCCCTTTTATGCTCCACCTGATGATACAGATTTATATTTGATTGAACAATGTTTACTCAAAATTTAAACATAAATCAAAATCAATACAAATGTAAAGATTTTAAATAAATGTCAGAGAATTAATCTTTGACCTATTGGGAACTGTTCTAGGATTTCACCCAAGAGTCTTTGAATTTTATTTCTTCTCTAACTGCAGTTTGTGTGCCTTATTTCTATTTTCTCCTGTTTTATTAAGCTCTCTAGAATTTGCTGCCTTAACACATGCGTTATCTTTCCCCCACTCTCCATTTAGAGAAAGTTAGACAGAAGCAAACTTCTTCAGCTTATGCTCATACCACATTTAAAATGATCTTGAAAAAACACTTTGCAAGATGCGTCAGTCCTGATCCTTTTGTATTTTTCTACACGATTATGATTTTTTGCCTTTCCAGTTTTTGCTTATTACCAAGGGTGCTGAAACAACATGAAAAAAATATTTCTGTCTTGCTTTTTCCTGTATCTAGCCTATATCCTAAATCTTCCCAGGTAGCCTGTTTTCATTAGCTCCTCCTCCCTTTTTCTCTCCTTCCCATGCCTTTGGTCCCAAACCTTCTGTTTTTCTCATCCCAAACCAGGATGAGATCCCGACCCCATAGAAACACATGGTATTTGTTTACCCGTGCACAGGTTTCACACCAATTTCTATCCTCAGAGGTCCGTCACTAGAAGTAGACCAGGGACACTGTGGGTAGTACTGCATGGGATGGTCATACAGCGTTTCATTTAATGGTCTTCAAAAGGTAACTACAGCATCTAGGACAGATTCACAGTGAATTAAAACAGCTGTGAATGCTTCTGTATTTTAAACTGGACAATTTCTGTCCTGTGTATTTTATAAAGACGATATGGCTACATATACCCTAGTAAATGTAATGGTGTCAGAGCATGTTCCTGTGTGTTGCAGTTCGACCACCTTTACAGTTAAACACCAGGACACCAGCTGGAATGCTTTGTCGCAGCCTAGCTAGCTGTGCTGAATAACCTCAGCCACAGCTCAGGAACCAGTGCCAGCGAGAGACCATTTCCAGTAGACAAACTGGGTATCTTTTACCTTTTTTTGGAGTAAGAGAGTTTAGTGGCATGGACCAGGCTATTCCATGCCAGCAGGCCTCAGTCAGACAATAGCTCCAGGCATGTTTAATTTACTGCTGTAGCTGTCAACGATGTGCTGCTTGATCCCATGTCACACTGGAGTGTTACAGTCAGAACTGGAAACTGAACTCAAATCACCTGCCTCATGCTTAAATTATTAGAGAACACATCTGGCTTACGCCATAATTTGCCAGAAATTTTGCCACTAGATAATTGGGGGCATTCAGGGAGATTCCTGCAAGATTTGTCAGCTAAGGTTTTTCTGAAGTGTTCCCAAAACCAGGGATGTTGCTGCAGGACAATATTTCAATTCTCTCATTTTCATGAAATCCACCTTTATTTTTGTATATTTTCAGAGAACGACATGGCATCAGGGGATGGCAATTCTGTTAAAGAGGAATATGTTAAGGAGAAAGCTATTCGCTCTCCGGTAATGAAATGGCTAAATCCTCGCTGATATTTACTTATACTTGTAAGACTTTAAGTGAATGCATTTCTCACAGATTATTGAACATGCAGCAACACACTTTAAGAACAAAGTAGATCTATAGCATATGAAAATGTAACCTCTGAAGGCCAATTGTGATTCTGTTTTTCATGAGAAAAATGTTTACTTAAAAATAGACTGTACAGTGTATATGATTTTTTATATTTGTTTTGATAAGTATTTGAACAGAGAAGTGTATTGGGGATTTCTGAATGTATAGTAATATTGAAAAACCAACATTATTCCACCTTCCTCATTTAAATAATGCCAGAGGCTGAGTCTTGCAGCCTGAAGCCCAGAAAACTCTCACTGAATTCAGTGGACACTTTGGGTGAGTGAAACTATTGGTGTGGAGCCACTGAGAAAGAAACGCACATAAACAAATCCCAGGATAGAAAGCAACACTCCTGAATCACAATGATAATAATAGCGTAGGAGCAAAACAGCGTGAATTGCATAAACCAGTGTTACTCCTTAGTCATTTTCTGGTTTTTGGAAGTTTGGTGACGATTCCTTGGAGATAAACATGCCTTTCTTCAGTGAAAAAACACCCAGCATTTCAGTTTATACGTTGTGAATAACTTAGCCAAGACACTGCAGACATATATTGTACTGAGGTAGATTTCTAAAGTTAAATTCTGTACAGAGAAGCAGCAACTTGGTAAACTATACAGATTTGTAGAGGGGGATCTGAAACGAAAGCAGCTGCTTGGCATTATTTAAATATATATATTTCTATAAAGCAGCTACTTTGGTGTCATTAAGTCAACGTCTGCATTTCTTGGGGGAGAGGGGGTGCAATGCCAGAGGCCAGCAAACTGACCTTTGTAGTTTCCACCTTCATCGCTGGCTGTGGCCCAGCTGCGACTCGCAGGGAGTTCATCTGCTCCGGTGCAGGGGAGACTCGGACCCTCAGTGAGTGGTAGTGCTGCCACAGCCCTCAGTACTTTAGTGCCCAGCCCTTTGTTTCTTACTCGCATGAGCAGGTAAGCAGTCCCATTTCAGCCAGGAGTATAACTTACATACGTTGGAGTGTTGTAGGAACTGGCAGACCCTCATTCAGTCCAGACTGGATAATATATTTATAACCTAAAAATCCACACTGAGATGGGTTTGCTAATGTATCTGGAAACAACCAGATCCTCAGATAATGGAAACTGATGTAGCTGTCTCAGAGTGAACCTGGATGGCATGAGTTTAGGAACTGTAACGCCTTGTAATGCAGAGCACTCTCATTGGAAACGTGGTTTAAATTGAATATATTCTTTGAAATCCATGTGGGTTTTGACAGTGACTTCAGTGGAAGAAATAGCACACAGTGCCACAGCCAAGGTTTGGTGTAGGATCTGGAAACAGACTTCTAAAGCTACAAACAGAAACTCCAAAGCCTTTAAAGAGTCCAAAGTCAATGTCCATAAAAGCAGGCTGCTTTCACCTGGGAAAGTAGTGCTGAACCGTGCTGCTCTAAAACAAGAGGACAATGACGGCAGTAGACATTCAAAAGTCAGCATGGCAGTGCAGACTCTCTTGCCACAATAAGTGAAGAAACATAAACATAAATCTCGAAGTCGCATATACCACATTTTAGCCTGAATTGAATGTTTAGGTCTGAGAGGGAGCAATATTGGGCTATTTACAAGCAACCATATTGATTCTCACCTACTGATATCAAAAGTAATTTTTTCTTGATTTCAGTGAGAGCAGAATCAAACCCAGAGTCCTTCAGCAGACTGAAAAGAATTGTTTAAAGAATGTAGTAAATATTTGCATACATTATTATGATTTTGCAACAGTGTCATAAATGACATTATGAGTTCTTGAATGTAAATCTAATAAGCTGGTTGGTTTTAAAAAGTATATGATTATTATTGTTCAATAAAAAAACAATTGAAAGCATCAGTCTCTATTGTGTCTATCCATTAATGACAGAGTAAGACTGCTGGTGAAGGCATAGCCATGGCACACGCAGACTAGGCACTGTTTTTCTCCCAAATCCACAGAAACAGTTTCACAATGGCTGCATCTATTTCCATGAATTTGCTGGGGACCATTCTCCATGGCTGAAGGTGAGTGGTGGCCCATGTCCAGAATGATTTTTGTCCGTACCATTCAACTGTCTTCACTTCCAAAAGAAGGTGGATGAATCCAGGTTGCCTCCTCTTGCTACCCCAGCCACCGCCATGTCAGGGACCATTTAGCCCTGGGGCAGCAACGGCAACTCCAAACTGCAACTGTTTGATTTACCATATAGAAGTAACCTGTGGATCCACACCTGGCAAGTCAGGAGAAAGGAGAAGGAGGACAGGGACACCTGTAAATGTTTTTGGATGTTCTCTTCTCTTCTCTTTTCCATCAAATTTATAAAATTCTATTGCATTTTTTTAGCTGTTCCAGTGACAGATTGCTCCACTCAGAAGAGGTTCCAGGAAGAAACTGTAATATAAGAAACTTTTATTGATTATCCTTTGAAATGTCTACCTGTTGCTAGTAGTGGCAATGGGACTACAATTGTAGAAGAAATAATGAAAATGATTACAGAATCATAGAATCATAGATTCATTTAAGCTGGGAAAGACTTTTAAGGTCATCGAGTCCAACCATTAACCTAATGCTGTCAAGCCCACCACTAAACCATGTGTGAAAGAGCCACATATACGCATTTTTTAAATACCTCCAGGAATGGTGACTCCAAGCCTGTGGTGTTGCATGGGGTTGTTGTGACCAAAGTGCAGGACCCGGCACTCAGCCCTGTTGAACTTCATACAATTGACCTCGGGCCCATCAATGCAGCCTGTCCAGATCCCTCTGCAGAGCCTTCCTACCCTCTGGCAGACTGACACTCCTGCCTAGCTTGGTGTCATCTGCAAACTTACTGAGGGAGCACTCAATCCCCTTGTCCAGATCATTGACAAAGATGTTAAACAAGACTGGACCCAAAACTGAGCCCTAAGGAGCACCGCTCGTAACCAGCCACCAGCTGGATTTAACTCTGTTCACCACCACTCTTTGAGCCCGGCCATCCAGCCTGTTTTTCACCCAGGGAAGAACACGCCTGTCCAAGCTACGAGCGTACAGTTCTCCAGGAGAATGCTGTGGGACCAGTGTAAAAGGCTTTATTAAAGTCCAAGTAAACAATATGCCCAGCCTTTAGCGGGTCACCCTGTTGTAGAAGGAGATCAGACTGGTCAAGCAGGATCTGCATTTCCTAAACTCATGCTGGCTGGGCCTCATCCCCTGGTTGTCCTGTATGTGCCATGTGATGGCACTTAAGATGATCTGCTCCATAACTTTCCCCAGGACTGAGGTCAGACTGACAGGCCTGTAGTTCCGTGGATCTTCTTGCAGGATCGCTTTCTGGTCCCTGTTGTAGGCGGGCATCACACTTGGTAACCTCTGGTCAGCTGGGACCTGCCCAGTTAGCCAGGACAGCTGATAAATGATGTAAAGTGGCTTGGTGAGCACTTCCTTCAGTTCCCTCTGTACCTTGGGTGGATCCCATCCAGCCCCCTAGGCTTGTGTGTGTCTAAGTGGTGTAGCAGGTCACTAACCATTTCCCCTTGGATTGTGGGGGCTTCATTCTGCTTCCGGTCCCTGCCTTCCAGCTCAGGGTGCTGAGTACCCTGAGAACAAATAGTCTTACTGTAAAGACTGAGGCGGAGAAGGCATTAAGTACCTCAGCCTTTGTCACTATATTTCTCCCCACACCCAATAAAGCGTGGAGATTCTCATTCTGCTTAGTCCTTCTTTTGTTGTTAATAGATTTACAGAAATGTTTTTTGCTGTCTTGTACAGCACTAGCTAAATTAAGTTCTAGATGGGCTTTGGCCCTTCTAGTTTTCTCCCTGCATAACCTCATGACAGCCTTGTAGTCCTCCTAAGTTGCCTGTCCCTTCTTCCAAACCTCATAAACTCTCTTTTTTTTCTCGACTGCCAGCCAAAGCTCCCTCTTCAGCCAGGCCCATCCTCCTCCCCACCAACTCGTCTTCCAGCACATAGTGATGGCCTGCTCCTGCACCTTTAAGATCTCCTTCCTGAAGAATGTTAAGCCTTCCTGGTGGACTCCTTTGCCATTCAGACCTGCTCCTCAAGTGACATGATATTCATGGAACCAAGGGGTCTTCACTAGCCTCTTCTTTTTTTTCCACCCTTTCATCTTTCTACCTCTCCTTTCACATCTCTCCTGGCTCGCCACTGCACACTCCAACTAATTTTCCATATTTTGCAGATATGGATTGTCTTTTAGATTTTTTTCCCTTCCTTCACCCAACTCCATGTTTAGGGCATCCTCTTTTCAGCTGAGCTTTCCTTCCCACACAAGACTGAAGTTTGCCACAGATGCTCTTCTCTCCTGGGTCATAAGTTACGAGATGGTTCATCATGTGCTTCTGTCATCTAGTTTCTGGATTTGCTTTCAGTGGGGTCATATATTACTTCCAGTATGAATATGTTTGCCAAATATGCCTCATTTCTAATAGTTAGAGTTTATTTTCTCAACTACTAAACAGTAAGCTAGTAATACATGCACTGCTTATTATTTTATATTTAATGTGCAATGACACTAATAAGAAGTATGCTGTAATGCAATATTATAGTTTGTATTACAGCCTATATTACGGGATATTGCAGACACCAGTACAGCTCAAACAATATATCATCATAGGTGTTAGAGTGATGTTTGGAATAAACAGAATAGAAAAGCCTGATATATATTCAGAGGTATTCTATCCATGATTCAAATAATATGTAATAAATATATTTCCAGTGTAGTCTAACTTGTAATGAAAAACAGCATTATCAGATTCAACTCTAAAAAACATCTTTAATGTACTTTAATGTACAATTTTGTTATATAAATACATTCACACAAGTATTGTTAGATGTATCACTGCCTAATCACCGTAGTGTGATTAACAATATAAATTTGCCATTCTGATCTGCTGGGATATACATAGTAGAGCAAACACAGCAAAGTATATGTTTCAAATGAAAATATATTTATTATCACCTCTGTACATGCTTGCTATCTATTTAAATGGACTGTCAGGCCACAACAGTACTTTGAAAGTATTTCCTGACACCTGCAAAGATGGTAAATATTTCCTGTTTGTGTTGTGTCTGCTGAAAATAGGAATTTTATGAGTTGGACCGATAACTTGACAGGCACCACGATCTCCAGTTTGGCAGGTCTTGACGTAGTTTCCACTGGGGTTTGTGACTGTTCTAGGAAACTTGGGCAGACAGACTGGTGTGTTCTGGCTTTCTTGCTCTCCCAAAATAGGTGCTAGAACTATTCAAGTGTAGTCAATTGCCCATCTATCTTCTGGGTGGCCACAGACCATACAAAACCCTGACTTGTGACTTCATTTTTGCAGAACAGGTGAATATAGCAATTATACAGGTGTCAATACAGCAAGACCTCCAAATGTTGAAGCATTCCTTCCCATCTCCTTATGCAGCAGCTGCCAGTGACCCCTGTGCATTTGCTGGGTGCCTCAGTCGTGGCTGGGGTGGTTGTGTCACACACAGGCCTGGACAGCCCGGCTTTTCTGCAGGCGCCGGCTGGAATCCAGTGGCAGCCCCGTATCCCCCACGCTGCCTTCCTGCAGGATTCTCAGGGCAGGCAAAATGCTCTGTGTAAACAAACAAACCTGTGTTTGGATGAAGAAAAAGACAGAGATTTCCTTAACTTTATTAGTACACGATGCTCTTGATCCTCCCTGATCCCCTCCCATCCACTGGGCTTCCAAAGTAGCTGCAACTCAGATTAATGTGCTAGCTCCCTTCCTATTTTTGAAAGCTATGAAGTAAATATTCAGCTGAAATTCAGGGCAACAGTTGATTATCCATGAGCCGATCTTCGCTGTTCTAATGAGACACAGATTAATTTTTCGTGAAATGACATAACTGATGCAGTATTTCTGCTCTGCAAATGCTGAGCCTATAAAAGTGTTATTTGATAAACTGGGACAACTGAATTCATGTGAACATTACTTGAAAATATCTTTCTTCCTCACAAGAGAAACATCTATTTTTGAAGAACAAATAATGGATTGGAATGCCATTGAAATCCAAACACAATATTAGTATGTTCCTGAAAAAAAAGGTACAATGCTGGGGGAGAATGCATCAGAGCCCTTGCAGCTGTGTCACACTTTCCTGTTTGTTATTTTTAGTTTTCCATTCCCGCTTTTTATTTTGGTCTTTGCTTTACTTCCTATGCAGCTTCCCTTAACTCCTGTATAGCTCCGCCTTACATATTTCAGGCATTTGGTTTTTTTTTTTTTTTTCCTTCTCTTTTTTTTCTGTCTTCAAAGGAAAACCAAGCCATGCTGTCCAGTTTCAGGAACTCATGTTTCTCTTGGCAGTGGTTGAGTTCTTGGTTTTCTGAAGGCATTTAGGAAATTTACATTGCTAGTTTTCAGCTTTGAACATACTCAGGCTTTATAAACATAAGGGAAGAGCAGTACACAAGGAGAGCCCAAGTCTGCTCTTCAGTATGTCCTAGTCTTTGCATCTGGTCAACTGCCAGTATGCAGTCCCACATTAAATTTACAGATGGCATTTAATAAAAAAAGGAACAAAATGGGCTCTGGTGAAACACTGTATTATAAAGAAATTTCCTCCCCCCCACATTGTTTATATATTGAAGTATTTGTAATCTTGTACAGCCACATAGCTGATCTACAGAATAGGAAATGTTATCACCCCTAAAAGCCATACCACAAACGTCACATTACTGAATATTTTGCTAGCAGCCCACGAACTACTTGCACAGAATTAGTTAGGCACCCCAGCTGATGTTTGAAAAAAATAGAAAGTTTTTTGGGGAAAAGATTTTTTTCCCCCACAACAAACCTCAGTGTAGGGGAATGCACTTCACTGCAGGTGTACGCCCAGAGACTCAGAAATCTGCAGCCACATGCCCAGACCAAAAGGTGTTGTTAAAGAAACCAAACCAAACCAAACCCTTTAAGATTTCAAAACTGATGTAGTGATTTCTTGGGGCTTGCTCCTGAAACTGAAAGCTCAGGGCTGGCAATATTGATACTGCCCAGCAGTAAGTACAAAACCAGAGCACACAGCAAAGGAGGGTGAGCAGTGAAAGCATCTGTTTCCCTCCCCTAATTCTCTCATGTCCCTAGTTTAAAAAGCCTCCTCAAGCTGCTGAAATTTGGCTGCTACCGCGACAAGCTGCAGTGGCTGGTTTTCTCCGGCCAGCGCGAGGGCAGGCATACCCCGCACTGCCAACCACAGCACCTTTCCACCACCACACCTGGCTTGACATCAATAAAGCAATATTTGATGAAAACTATGCACAAATGCCCTGGGCACAAAATTAAATAATTTCCAAGGCAGCATAGGCTATACGTGGGTCCAGATATTTCCCACATCCTGATGGCATTCAAGTCTACAGCTATCTTGGCTCTGTCTTGGATAAGCAGATGATCAAAGTCTGAGGGTGTTGTGCTTTAACCCCAGATGGCAACTAAGCACCAGACAGCTGCTTGCTCACTCCTGGTGGGATGGGGGAGAGAATCGGAAGGGTGAAAGTGAAGAAACTCGTGGGTTGAGATAAAGGAGTTTAATTGGTAAAGCAAAAGCCACGCACACAAGAAAAGCAAAATCAGGAATTCATTCGCTACTTCCCATCAGCAGGCAGATGGTCAGCCATCTCCGGGAAAGCAGGTCTCCATCATACGTAACTGTGACTTGGGAAGACAAGCACAATCACTCTGAGTGTTCCTGCCACTTCCTTCTTCTTCCACCATTTTTATTGCTGAGCATGACGCCGTATGGTATGGGATGTCCCTTTGGTCAGCTGGGGTCAGCTGTCCCAGCTGTGCCTTCTGTCAGCCCCTTGCACACCCCCAGCCCACTCGCTGGTAGGGCAGTCTGGGGAGCATAAAAGGCCTTGACATCGTGTAAACATGCACAACTTGCTCAGCAATAACAAAAACATCCCTGTGTTATCAACACTGTTTCCAGCACAAATCCAAAACACGGCCCCATAGCAGCTACTACATAGAAGATTACTTCTACCTAACCAAAACCAGCACAGGGAGCTGCTTTCGATTGATCCCCAAGGTGGACACACAAAAAATAGAAGGTGAGGTCAGTCTTCGCTGACTCAGATGGGCAAATACCGGGACACCAGGAACCTGATGACTTCACATAGGAAGTACATGGCAGACGACCTCAACCCTAACACCTGGTAAGGTAGAGATATCTTCCAGTGCTGCTGCTTACCTCAGTGAAGAGCAGAACATAAGGAGGGAGTAAGAATGGTCATGTTAGGTGAGACTGGAGAGGCAACTAGTCCAATATCCTCTTCATAATGACCCTTAGCTTCCTAACAGCCATCCAAACTGCCAGTCTTTTTCTCAGGACCTCCCTGGGATCTGGCATATCTCTCCAGTGACCAGGTCTGTCACAACAAGGCAGGGGACTGTTCTGGGAAGCGCCTACAGTGCAGAGACATTCATGCTGTGCTGTGTTGCAAAGGAGCCCTGAGAGTCTCACTGTGAATGGAAGTGTTAGGCAGACCTCAGCCTAATCACTTCACGAACTGGTGGTCCACCTGCAGCTTCTCATATCTTTTAATCTGAGATAGGATTACTTCTTTGAAACCCTTTGTTTTCTATCACCTCAAATGAGTCTTGAAGAAATGCCATCCAATCTTAACCCCTGGCCGCATGGTGTTCATTCTCCCACGAGCCATGAGAGCCTCCCAGCTGCTCACAGCACATTAGAAAATTCAGCTGTGTGGTTTGCATCTGCTCTTTTCCCCTTGCTCTATGTCTGGGCAGAGCTCAGCTGGGCAGTACCCCACTGCCCCCAGCTCCTTGGACACCTTCACACGGTTGTGGGTACTCAACAGCCCTTACCAGTCACTTAATTTTAAACACTATTTTGTTTTTTACTCTTCTTTCTTTTCCTTAGGCTCTTAACTTTGCAGTAGGCTCAGTATTGGAAAGAAAAGACCAGGCTTAAAGGCTGTTGAAAGGCTGCATTTCAGGGGCAGGCTGTACTGCTGCAACTGTGTGACATGGCAGTGGCTAGAATTAACAGGAGAGGAGAGGCTAAAGACCTTAGTTCTCCAATTAAGTCTGAGTCTATAATTAGCTCACTGGCCATACATAGGCCTCTCTTACCATACACTGGATGAAATTCTGCTTCAGGACACTTAATGTCCTAGGATCAACACTAAATGCCAAAAACGGCTCTCTTGGCTGATCAACGTGAACTACCTGGTTCCATATGTAAGAGTTTCTGCCCGCTTCAAGTGCTTCTATCCTGCAAAGTACCGCATTATCAAAGTCCTAAAATTGCTCATTCTCTTCATTTATGTCTTTAAATGTTGGAATGGAGAGAAAATCACAGAATCACGAATCACAGAATGGTAGGGGTTGGAAGGGACCTCTGTGGGTCATCTAGTCCAACCCTCCTGCCGAAGCAGGGTCACCTACAGTAGGCTGCACAGGACCTTGTCCAGGCGG
>Ga0065711_1039464_pt1 | contig 17826 bp, 34 predicted proteins | sample Hoacrofraction12_FD_59098 | JGI IMG/M metagenome (GOLD analysis project Ga0065711, IMG submission 59098) | Hoatzin crop microbial communities from Cojedes, Venezuela - Epithelial fraction 12 v2 (version 2) | ecosystem: Host-associated > Birds > Digestive system > Esophagus > Crop | place...
CCCGCCTTGTAGATGGGTGGACCCAGGCATCCGACTGCTGGTTACCCTTTAACCAGTGGCACCACCATAAAGGGACGCCCCCCCCAGATCCCATGTTCCCGTCCCCCCTCTGCAGCCATGGGGGCTCCGGTGCTGACCCTCCTCCTCGGCCTCCTGCTGCTGCACGTGGCCCCCACCCATGGCCAACTGTGAGTCACGGGGACCCCCACCTCTCCTCTGGGACCTACGTGTGCCTATGGGACCCCACCCCACCCATTGGACCCCCTCTTCTGGGATCCCTCATGCACCCATGGGACCCCCCTGGGATCCCCCATGCACCCATGGGACCCCCCACCCCAACCCATTGGATCCCACTCTTCTGGGATCCTCCACTCATGGGAGCCCCCTGGGATCCCCCATGCACCCATGGGACCCCCCATCCCAAACCATTGGATCCCCTCATAGCCAGGACCCTGTCCCCCAATCAAGACCCCCCGCCCCAGATGGAACCCTCATGGTGGACCCCCCCTGACCAGGACTCTCCACCCTAGATTGAACCCCCCATGGCCAGGACCCCCAACCCTGAAGGACACCCCCATATCTGGGACCTCCTAAACAAGGACTCCCCTGTCTGAGACCCCTACCCCAACTGGGACCCCCCTGCCAGGGATCCCCAACCTACACAGGACCCCCCTGACCAGGATCCCCCACAGGGGTGGGTGCTGGAGGGCAATGGGGGAGGGATATTGGGGTGCAATGGGGGGTTTGGGGTTGCTTCAGGCCCATGAGGCAGATCAGGGGGTTTCCTGAGTTGCTGTGGGGTCCTTGGGGTGCCGTAGGGTCCCCAAGGGTGCTGGGTGCTGTGGGGGACAGCTCAGGGGGTCCCTAGGGTGCTGTGGGAACAGAGGGGTGGTGGGGGTGTCTCTGGGTGCTGTGAGGTCCCCAGGGTGATCTGGAGGACCCAGTGACAGCCCCCCATGACGGCTGGTGTCCCCAGGGTGACAATGGTGACACCGGCAGTGCTGCGGCTGGAGACGGAGGAGCAGGTGGTGCTGGAGGCGCCGGGGTTGAACGCCGCCGCCGAGGCCACCCTCCTGGTGCAGGACTTTCCCCTCAAGCGCCACGTGATCTACCAAATCCGCGTGCCGCTGAGGCCTGATAATGGCATGTTGGCCACCACCACCATCAAGGTATGTCACCACCCCCGTGTCACCTCCCTGCAGGCCACTGCCCTCTCCAGCCCTGGGCGGGGTGACCCATGGGGCTCAGACTACATGAGATGGTTGAGGATCTCCCAAGGGCTGGTGGGACCTGGAGGAGCTTGTCACCATGGGGTCTTTGGGGATGGTCGACCTGAGGTCCTTGGGGGCAGTCACCCCAGGTCCTTGGGGACAATGACCCTGGGGTCGTTGGAGATGGTCACCCTATGATTAGAGGATGGTCAGCCCTGTCTCCACGGGGATGGTCAGCTCTGGATCTTTGGGGCCCTTCACTGGTGTTGTTGGAGATGGTCACTCTGTGATTAGAGGATGGTCACCCCTGGGTCCATGGGGATGGTCAGCTCTGGATCTTTGGGGCCGGTCAGTCTGGGGTTGTTAGACATGGTCACCCTATTACTAGACGATTTACACCCCTGGGTCGTTGATGATGATCACCTTGGAGTTCTCAGATCACCCAACATCCTGAGCCCTATTCCCTGGGCATGGGTGCCATCTGGTGTCCCCTGCCTGGTTCCTGTGGTGGAGGTGCCACCTGGTGTCCTCTGTCACTGCAGGTCTCTGCCAAGCTACTGCCACAGGCAGTGGGGAAGCAGTTTGTCTCGGTGACGGCACGGGTAGCCCAGGTGACCCTGGAGAAGGTGCTGTTGGTGTCACTCCATAGCGGCCACATCTTCTTGCAGACCGACAAGCCCATCTACACCCCTGGCTCCACTGGTGGGTCCTTGGGGTGCTGAGTCTCACCATGGCATGTTGGGGTCCTGGTGGTACCTTGGGGTGTTGGGTCTCTTCCGTGGCACCTTGGGTTCTTGGTGGCATCTTGGGGTTTTGGGTCACCTCCACAGCACCTTCAGGTGCCATTGTGAGCTTGGAGTGCCAGGGTCTTGCACCCATTTGGGGACCTCCCTGTGATATTCCCACTGGGGTCCAGCATCCATTTGGGGACATCCCCCTGGCATCTCCACTGTGACCCAGCACCCATTTTGGGGTCCAGCACCCATTTCTGGATGTCCCTGCACCATCCCTGATCACTTAGTCCCCTGTGTCCCCTCCCAGTGCTCTGCCGCCTCTTCGCTCTGGGCCACCTCATGGAGCCAGCACCCAAGACAGTGATCGTGGAGGTCAAGGTGGGTGCCCACCGGGGACACAGGGACATGGGTACACAGCCACCCATACCACCGTCCCCAACCACTCTGTGTCCCTTCAGACACCGGATAATGTCATCGTCAGGCAAGTGCCTGTGTCCTCGCCGATGAAGACAGGCATCTTCTCCATCAACCACAACCTGCCCGAGGTCATCAGGTGGGTGCCACCTCGCAGGGTGGCCCAGGGACATCCGTGACCCTGGACTTGTCCCCTCACCCTGTCCCCCAACTTTTCCAGCCTGGGGACGTGGACGATAATGGCCAAATTTGAAGACTCTCCGGAACAGGTCTTCAGCACCCAATTTGAAGTCAAGGAATACGGTAAGGTGGGGTGGGGGTCCCCAGACACCTGGGTCTCTTGTGCCTCTCCTGGATGCCTGGGTCCATTGGGTGTCCACCCCACAGTGCTGCCCAGCTTTGAGGTGGTTGTGGAGCCAGAGGAGAAGTTCCTCTACATCGACCGGAAGGAGGATTTCCACGTGTCCATCACAGCCAGGTGGGATGGGGACCCCAAAACTTCTTATTTTGGGGGTTAAACCACCACGGGTGATGGTGTGGGGTGACATTCCTGCTCTGCTCCTGCACAAAGTCCCCAGGGACGAGGGGGTGGCATGGAGACAAGGTGACAGGTTTGAGGGTGATAAGGATGTTGGGAAATAGGATGATGGGGACAGGGGGTAAGGAGGACGCAGGGTGATGGAGATGGAGGTGGCAGGGCGTGATGGGATGACAGGGGGACACGGGCATATGGAGCGACAGGGACAGTGTGACAAGGACATGGGGTGATGGGGTGACAAGATTCCATGACAAGAGGATGTGGGGACATGGGGTGACCGTGATGTGGAGGTGATGGGGACAGGGGCTGACGGTGACACTGGTGGCTTGTCCACAGGTACCTGTACGGAAAGCGCTTGCAGGGGTCAGCCTTCGTCCTCTTTGGCGTGATGGTGGATGACGAGAAGAAGAGCATCCCTCAGTCTCTGCAGCGTGTCCAGGTGACCCTGTCCTTGTCCCCGTCCCCATCCCTTGTCCCTCTTTCAGTCTCTTGTTGAGCTCTGTCCCTTGCCGAGCGCTGTCATCCCCATCCTCATCCCTGTCCCCATCCCTGTCCCATCCTGAGTTCTGCCATCCCCCTGCCATCCCTTGTCCCCATCCCAGTCCCCGTGGCTGTCCCCTGTCCCACCAACTCCACGCCACAGGTGACCGATGGGGATGCGGAAGCCACACTGTCCATGGCCATGCTGCGGGAGCGATTCACCAACCCCCAGGAGCTGGTGGGACATTCACTCTACGTCTCTGTCACCGTCCTCACCGAGTCAGGTGTGCAGAGGAATCATGGGGGACACAGGGGACTTCTGGGGACGGGGACAGCAGGGAAGGCCATGGGCTCCATGACTCTGTCACTGCCTTCAACAAGTTGAGTAGGTGGGGGAACACTTGGGGGGATGGGGACAGAAGTGATGTGGGGCTGGGGACATGTGGGGTTGGGAACAGCAAAGGACAGGAACATCTGGGGCCACTCAACGTCAGAGAGGGTTGTCCTGGTGGGGGGAACTGGGAGCCCTGTCCTGGCGCTGGGTGACATGGCTGGTCCTGTGGTCACCGCAGGCAGTGACATGGTGGAGGCACAGCGCACTGGCATCCGCATCGTGACGTCCCCATACACCATCCACTTCACCCACACCCCCAAGTACTTCAAGCCGGGGATGCCCTTCGATCTGACGGTAAGGGCATCTGGGGACAGGGATGGGCACGGTGGTGGCATTGGCCCAGGACCCCCATGGTACTGGGGTCAACAGCATTGGGATGGTGACGGGGAAAGCCTGGGGGTTTGTGGGTGGGGGAGACTTGGGGACCAGGGTCTGTCCCCGTGTGACATCACTGTGCCACCTGGAGAGGTCCTGGGGACTGTAGTCAGTCCCTCTGTCACCTGGATGGCACCAGGTGGCATGTCTTTAATGACATGTCCCCATGTAATGTCCTCATGTCACACCGCATTCCCTGCAGGTCTACGTCACTAACCCCGATGAGTCCCCAGCTCCACGTGTCACCGTCAAGGCTGATGGCTTCCAGGGTCTCGTCTCCACCCAGCGTGATGGCACAGCCAAGCTGATCCTCAACATGCCGGCCAACAAGGACTCCGTCGACATCACTGTGAGCAGGGATAGGTACTGGGGTGGCCTTGGAACTGGGCTGGCCACGGTGGCTGGGGACAGGGGTGGCTGAAATGACCTGGGGATTGGTGTTGCTGAGACACCCAAGGTGGTTGAGATACCCAGGGTGACCAAGCATGGTCACCATTGACCAAGGGCCAGGACAGCAGGATCGGGGGAACAGGGTGGCCTAAACATCCATGGTGGCCAAGGGTCAGGGCCACCCCGATCACTGCTGACCAAGGAACAGGATGGTCGAGAAGGGACCAGCATGGCTGAGATGACTGTGGTGGTCAAGATGTCCAGAGTGACTAAGAACCAGGGCTATCCTGGTCCCTGCTGACCAAGGAACAAGATGGATGGCATCAGGGACACCATGGAGACCAAGACAATTGGATTGACCAAAACATCAAAGGTGATCAAGGACCAGGATGACCAGTGTCAGGGAGACTGGTGGAGATATCCATAGTGGCCAAATTGCCCACGGTGGTCTGCAGCCAGGGTCAGTTTGGTTCATCAGTGACCAAGAACCGGGGTGGCCAAGGTCAGAGGGACAGAAGTGACCAAGATGTTCAGGGTAGCCAAGGGCAAATGTCAGAGGGATCAAAGTGGTTGAGTTGACTAGAGTGGCCAAGACATGCAGGGTAGCAGAGATGATCTGGTTAACCAAGGGTGTGATCACCATTGACTAAGGACCAGGCTAGCAAAGGTCAGGGAGACCAGGACAGCCAAGACCTCTATGGTGGCCAAGACCTTCCTGCTGACCCCTGCCCAGGCCCACCCCTCTTCCAGTTGACCAAAGTGCCACTGTGTTGCAGGTGCTGACGGACCAGCCGGGGCTGCCTCGCGACCGCCAAGCCTCGCGGCGGATGACCGCCGAAGCTTACCGCAGCCAAAGTGGTTCCGGCAACCTCCTCCACCTGGCCGTGGCGGCCACTGAGCTACAGCCCGGTGACAACCTCGCCGTGAACTTCCACCTCAAGAGCAACAGCAATGCCGTCCGTGACTCCGTCCAGTACTTCACCTACCTGGTGAGTGCACTTGGCCTCTGTCAACCATCTGCCCCCCATCTTGGGGACCTAGATATCCAGGTGCCCACTAACGCTGCCTTTCCTTGCCCACCGCAGATCATGAGCAAGGGACGCATCGTCCGTGTGGGGCGACAGCGGCATGAGCCTGGCCAGAGCCTGGTCACCATGACGCTGCCAGTGACAACCGAACTTATCCCCTCCTTCCGCATTGTGGCCTACTACTACGTGATGCCTGGCGAGATTGTCGCCGATTCCGTCTGGGTTGACGTCAAGGACACCTGCATGGGCACCGTGAGTGTGTCCCCACTGTCCCAGAGGTCGGGGAGCATCCTGGGAGCATTGGTTGGGCCTTGGAGGTGGTTTGAGTCACCCCTGAGGTGGCTCTTGAGGGGCTTGGAGGGCCATCAGAAAGACCTAGGTGGTCCTTGATGGGTTTAGGGGGCTCATGGTGGGGTTCGGGTGTCACTTGTGGGTTGAATGGTCCATGAGGGGCTTGGACATCTCATGGTGTGGCCTTGGGTGGCCCAGGTGGCCCACTGATGGTCCAGATGTGCCGTGGTGGAGGACACAGCCATCAACTACCCCTGGAGGACTCCAACAAGCCACAGAGTTGGGGTACCCCCATGGGGCAGCTCCTGAGGGGGTGGTGAAGGGTTTTTTTGGACATTCCATGGCCATGACCCCCCCTTGTGCCCTTGGCAGCTGGTGGTAAAGGGAGCAACAGAGGCTGACAACCGGGTGCATGAACCGGGGACACCCATGCGGCTGCGCATCGAGGGTGACCACAATGCCCACGTGGGCTTGGTGGCCGTGGACAAGGGCGTCTTTGTCCTCAGCAAGAAGAATAAGCTCACCCAGTCCAAGGTGGGTGCCCAGGTCTCCGTCCCCACTGTCCCTGGATGGTGGCAGTGGCTGTCATGGCTGTCCCATGCTGGTTGCAGGTTTGGGACACGGTGGAGAAGAGTGACATTGGCTGCACCCCAGGCAGCGGGAGGGACAATGTGGGTGTCTTCACTGATGCTGGCCTCAGCCTGGTCACCAGTGTGAAGATCGTCACGCCGCAGCGATCGGGTAGGGGACATGCTGGGGACTGGGACAACCTAGGGTGGCACCTTGGGGATGGGGTAGGTGACACCTTGGGGACGTGGCACTTGAAGGATGGGGGATGTGTCCCCTGAGCTTTGGGACGACTGAGGTCAAGGGGAAATGACACCTGGGTTTGGGACTGTGACACTGTGGGGTCTTGACCTGTGTCCTCTCTGTCCCCAGAGGTCCAGTGTCCCCAGCCCGCAAAACGCAAGCGCCGCTCCCTGCAGCTCGCCGAGTGGAAAGGCACCAAGGGTAGGTAGTGCTAGAAGTGTCTCTGAGGGACACCAGATTGTCCCATGCCCCTGTGGACACCAGATTGTGCCATGTTCCTGAAGGTGCCAAGGTGTCACAGGTCCCCAAGGAACACCAGAGCACCCCGTGTCCTATTCAACACCAGAGCATCCCATCTCCCAATCAATACCACTGTCCCACGTCCCTGAGGGACACTGGAGCATCCCAGTCCCAATCAATGCCAGTGTCCCATGTCCTTGAAGGACATCAGATTGTCCCATATCCCTGGAGATACCACAGCAACCCACATCTCAAAGGACACCAGAGTGTCCAATGTCCCTGACAGCCCTCAGGCCAGGGGCTTTGGGACCGGGTGCCAGTTGGGTGCCTCGGTGCTGGCAGCGGCGGAGTACATGGACAAGGCGCTGCGCAAGTGTTGTGAGGACGGCATGAAGGAGAACCCCATGGGCCACAGCTGCGAGCATCGGACCAGCTACATCCAGGATGGAGAAGCCTGCATCCGGGCCTTCCTCGACTGCTGCAACTACATCAAGGGCATCCGCAACCAGAAGCAACGCATTTTTAGCCTCGAGCTGGCTCGAAGCAAGTGCTGGGCAATGGTGGGGTGATGGTTGGGTTGATGGTTGGGCGAAACTTGGGTGTGAAGCTTAAGTGAAAGTCAGGTGAGCCTCAGGTGTTGCTAGTGCTATGCTTGGGTGATGGCTGGGCAAAGCTTGGGTTGGAGCTGAAGTGAAGGTCAGGTGAACCGCAGGCGTTGCTTTTGCTATCTTTGCGTGATGCTTGGGTGACGCTTGGGTGAAGGTTGGGTGAACCTCGGGAATTGCTTCTGCTGTCCTTGGGCAATGCTGGGATGAATTTTGGGCAATGCTTGGGTGAAAGTTGGGTGATACCTGGACTACACTTGGGCAAAACAAGAGTAGTGCTTGGATGATGCTGGGGTGATACGGGGTCCACCCAGGGGCTGGGCCCCTAAGGCCACGGTCGAGAGGGGTGCTGCCACCCTCAGGCCAGGCGGACGATGACTTCCTGGCTGATGAGGACATCACCTCACGGAGCCTCTTCCCGGAGAGCTGGCTGTGGCAGGTGGAGCAGCTGATAGAGAAGCCCAATGAGCTGGGGTGAGCCTTGTGTCCTTGTCCTGTTACCCCTCCACCCCATGGGTCAACTTGGGGATCATTGCCTCCTCCCCATCCAGCTCTGGACACTGCCTTGCCCAGTCTGGAGACCAACTATGATCCCCCCTCAAGTCCAGACAAGGGCCATGTTTGACCCCCTGGTGCTGCCTTGGGACCAGCTATGACACCTTGGTCCAAGCTCAGGGGCCATTTCCAACCACCTGGTCTAGCTCAAAGACCAGCTATGATCCCACCCTACTCCAGCTTGGTGGCTGGTTACTCCTCCCTAGCCTGGCCTGGGGCCAGTTATGACTCCCTTGGTCATTCCCCTCCTCTCCAGCATCTCCACGAAGACTCAGACGGTGTATCTGAAAGACTCTATCACCACCTGGGAGGTGCTGGCCGTCAGCCTCTCACAGACCAAGGGTATGTGATGAAGTAGGAAGGTGTCCGTGGAGATCAAAGGAATCCCCCAAACATCGTGGGTGGTCCCTGGGGCTTGAAGGGTCCCCTAAAGCCTGGCGGGTTTTCTTGCCGTTTGGGTGATCTCCAAAATCTTAGAGGAGCGTATACCACTGGGGAGGTACCTAAACTTTGGGGAGACCTTGCAAAGCTTGATGGCAGTCCTTGGGACCCGAGGAATCTCTTAAGCCTTGGGAGAACTCCATGGGACTTGAGGGATCTCCAAAAGCCCTGGGGATGTCCCTGGGACATGAGGCACCCAGGAAGACCGTAAGCCTGAATCCCATGCCCCTGGGGGCCACCCCACAGGGCTGTGTGTGGCTGACCCCTATGAGATCACGGTGATGAAGGAGTTCTTCATCGACCTGCGCCTGCCCTACTCTGTGGTGAGGAATGAGCAGGTGGAGATCCGTGCCATCCTCTACAACTACTGGACACATGAAATCACGGTTAGCAGGGGACCCAGGCCCGGGCTCCTGGGGGGGTCTGTGGTCACCTGAACCCCACGGCCAACATCTCTGTGCCCTGCAGGTGCGTGTGGAGCTGATGCACAACCCAGCCCTTTGCAGTGCCTCCACTTCCAAAGAGCGCTACCAGCAGATCCTCAAGCTGAAACCCCAGTCGTCGTGGGCTGTGCCCTTCGTCATCGTGCCCTTGCAGCTGGGGCTGCATGACGTCGAGGTGAAGGCAGCCGTCCGGGGCAGCTTCGTGGCTGATGGTGTCAAGAAGAAGCTCAAAGTTGTGGTGAGTGTCCATTGCTACTCCTGGTGTCTCCACCACATGGTGCCACCTCCATTCCCGAGATGTCCCCAGCATGGTGTCCCTATGGCACCTCTGTCTCCACGTTCATCCTGGTGTCGGTACCCAGGGATGAAGGGTCCTTCCCCCAGGACGCTCAGGTGTAGTCTCCTGGGGCTCTCCCAGTTTGTCCCATGACCTGGGGGTGCTGGTTTACACTGGGATACCTTTGCTGGACAACCCAGAGAGATTGGGAATGGGGGGGACCCAAAACCAGCCCAACCTTTAGCATTGGACTCTCACCTGTGCAGCCCGAGGGGATGAGGTTGGAGAAGACGGTGAAGGTAGTTGAGCTGGACCCGAAGACAAAGGGAGTTGGTGAGTGGCCCCAGCACGTCTTGGGTATGCATCAGCCCCATGGAGATGTTCCACTGAGGGAAGGATCTGGGGCATCACAGGGAACAAGGGAAGTCCCATTGTGAGTCTGGGACATCTGGGGGGATGAAAGGTGCACCAGGTAGGATTGGGGCATCTTGGGGGGTAAAGGACACCCCACTATGGAGCTGGGGCATCTCAGAGAAGGAGGGATGTCCTGCTGTGGGTCTGTCATCCCTGGGGGCACGGGACATCCTACTGTGGGGCTGGGGCATCTCAGGGGAGATGGGACACCCCGGTATGGCTCTGGAATATCTTGAGGGACAAGGGACATCCAGCTGCAGATGTGGGTGAGGGCTGCCTCACCTCAGGGTTAGGGGGGACATGAAGGATTTGGTGTCCTCCATCTCCATCCTGTCCTCCCTGCCCCACAGCTGGTGTACAAGAAGAGAAGGTGAGAGCAGCAAACCTCTCTGACATTGTCCCCAACACTGAGTCGGAGACCAAAGTCAGCATCCAAGGTGAGAGCGTGGGAAGGGACACACGTGGGGACCATCTGGGAGGGCGCAGGACACTACTGGCTTGAGGTCTCCCCTTCTTCTTGTCTAGGCAACCCTGTGTCCATCCTGGTGGAGAAATCCATCGACGGGATCAAGCTGAAGCACCTCATCGTGACGCCAGCGGGCTGCGGGGAGCAGAACATGATTGGGATGACTCCCACTGTCATTGCCACCCACTACCTGGACAGCACGTTGCAGTGGGAAAGCTTCGGTGTTGATCGCCGCTCTGAGGCCATCAACTTGATCAAAAAGGGTAGGAGGATTCTCCAAAGGGTTGGAGCATCCCCAGGTTTCCTCTCTTGGGGTGCAAAATGTCACCGTCACCCAAGGTGCTGAAAAAAGCTTCTTCTTTGAAGAAGACATGGGTTGGATGCTACCAGTTTGAGGATTTCTAGAGCTACTGGTTTGCACTGGAATGTGCTCTGGAATGGGTTGGCGGCCTGAAGCTACCTCAGCTTGGTTGGGTACTCATTGTGTTTGCCAACGGCTGGAGGGCATTGGTAGCCTGAAGCCACCCCCGGGTAGTCCTTGTGTTGGTCAACCACCATCTCATCACCAGGTTACACCCAACAACTTGCTTTCCGGAAACCTGACAGCTCCTATGCTGCCTTCAAGAACCGCGCATCAAGCACCTGGTGAGGGTCACGGTGTCACCACCACGCAGGTCTAGGGGACAGGGTTGCACATGATGCTAAGGTCCTCCTGTCCCCAGGTTGACAGCCTACGTGGCCAAAGTCTTTGCCTTGGCCATCAAGCTGGTAGACATTGAGCCCGAGGTGATTTGTGGTGCCGTGAAATGGCTCATCCTGGAGAAGCAGAAGCCAGACGGGATTTTCCAAGAAGATGGTCCTGTCATCCATAAGGAGATGGTGGTATGAGGGGGACCAAAACCCTTTCTCTGCTGGTGGTCAAAGCCTTCTTGGCTTGAGGGTGGGCTTTTGGAATGAGCTGTGGGGAAAGGACTGTGTTGGGTGACAGAGAAGAGTGTTGGGTGGACAGAGCTTGCTGGGAAAACCACGATCCTGAGCTTTTTTCCCTCCATTTTGCCATGCAGGGAGGCTACCACGGTGCTGAGCCCGAGGTGTCGCTGACAGCCTTTGTACTCGTCGCGCTGCAGGAGGCCCGGGAGGTCTGCAAGGACCATGTCAACGTGAGTGGCTCGGTCCTCACCTCCACATGGGGAAAGTGGGGACAACCGGCACCTGTCACGTAGAAGGACGATGCTTCAAGACGAGGTGCCCAACCCTTGTAAGAGCCACCTGAGAATCCAAACTTACCATCCTTTCTCCTCAGAGTTTGGACAGGAGCATCGAAAAAGCCTCTGAATACCTGGCCCGGAGGTACCAGTCACTGGCCCGACCCTACACGGTGGCCCTGTCATCGTATGCCTTGGCACTGACGGGGAAACTCAAAAGCGAGAAAGTTCTCATGAAGTTTTCCAAAGGTGACGTCTCACCAGGGGGCACAAAGCTGGGGGGGAGGGGGAGGGGAGAGAGGTAATTATGGCTTACCCGGTGGAGGGAGCAGTCATCCCTAGAGGGTGCTGAGGGACCGATGTCACCCCAGGGGGCAAAAGTTGGGAGGAACGCAACGCCCATACCTACAACATCGAAGGGACATCCTACGCGTTGCTGGCCTTGCTGCAAATGGAGAAGTCGGAGCTCACGGGGGCAGTGGCCCGCTGGCTTGCCCAGCAGAACTACTTTGGTGGTGGCTATGGATCCACTCAGGTGGGCTACGGATCTCCCTTGGTACCCATGGGGGCTGTCCTGGCAGCCACCACCGTGGGGTAGTGGGACAGGAAGATGAGGATTGAGGGCTTTGCTTGTCACCCTGGGGACTCGGCATGTCACTTGGGGGTCACCTCTGGTTCCACGGGATCTCAAGGGGTTTGGAAAACCCATAAGACCTGTGTTGCGGTACACCCTAGTCCCTGGGGACACCTCCAAACCCTGGGGACCCTCAGAGATGTGTCCTCTCCCTGGGGGACACCTCTGCTCCAGAAGACCCCCAATGGTATGTTCCAGTTGATATCAGGTGGCCCCAGGACTTGGGGTCACCCGGGGCTCAGGACCACCCAGGCGGCTTTGGGGATGCTCCACATGGTGTCCCCAAGCCCTGGTGACCCAGATGTCCCTGCAGGCCACCATCCTGGTATTCCAAGCGTTGGCCCAGTACCAGGTGGCATCTCCGCAGCAGCTCGAGCTCGACCTCGACGTGTCGGTGCTGCTGCCGCGCCGTGCCAGCGCCATCACCTACCGCATCGAGAACCGCAACGCCCTGGTGGCACGCTCCGCTGAGGTACTGGCACCTGTTGTCACTGTCACAGTCAGGACTATGGTGATGCAGCACTGGTCACCTTGCTGGTCCTGTCCATGGGATGTCCCTGTCTTCTCTGCATCTTTTCATGTCCCAGGACAATCTTGTCCTCTCGCTATGGCCTCGGCTGTCCTTGTCCCTTCCTTGTCCCCTCCACGTCCTGTCCCCTCTGTGTCCTACCAAGGCTTGGGATGTCCCTGCCATATCCCTTCACATCCCAGGCTGCTCTTGTCCCCTCTCTTTCTGTGACCTGGAATGTCCCTGTCCCCTCCATGTCCTCTGATTTCCTTGTGCCCTCCGTGTCCTTCAATGTCCCTGCCACTTCTACACCCCCTCCATGTCCCCGCATGTCACCATGGCCCAAGATGTCCCTTCCCTTCCATGTCCCTCCCACAGGATGTCCTTGTCCCTCCCCAACGTCCCCTCTCCCCACAGACCAAGTTCAATGAGGACTTCACGGTGAAGGCTGAGGGCAAGGGCAAGGGCACGATGACGGTGGTGACCGTCTACAATGCCAAGGTCCCCGAGAAGGACAACAAGTGTGACAATTTTGACCTGCGGGTGCAGGTGGAGGATGTGAGGATGGGTGAGTCCCCCACGTGTCCCCACCATGTCGTCACTACATCCCCTTGTATCCTTCCCCATGTCCTCTACGTGTCCCCTCCATGGCACCCCAAGTCCCCTTTGATATCCTCCGTGTCCCCTCATTGTCCCCATGTCCCCCACAGGCAAGCAAGAGGAAGGCATCTTCCGCTCCATCAAGATCACGATCTGCACCAGGTAGGACAGGCTGGGGACGTTGGGGACATCAGGGACATTGGAGATAGGGAGTGGAATGGGGATACTGGGGGCAGGGACATCAGGGAAAAGGAATGGGAATGTTGGGGACAGACAGGGATCAGCCCCACATTGTCCCATAGAGATCCCTGGGAACAAGGACATCAGGGATGGGGATGCTGGGGACAATAGGGCAGTTGGGGACAGGCAGGTGGCCTCAGCCCAGTCCCCACAGGTTCCTGGACAACGTGGATGCCACCATGTCCATCCTTGACATCTCCATGCTCACGGGCTTCTCGCCGGACCTCCAGGACCTGAAGAGGGTGAGTGCAGGGACACGGGGACAAATGGGGGGAGCCGGGGGAGACACGGGACATCTTTGTGCCATCGTGTCCCACCGTGTCCCCACAAGTCCCTTAGCCCCATCTGTGTTCCCCGTGTCCCTGTGTCCCCACATCCTCATCTGTCCCTGTGTGCCACCGTGTCCCCGTATTCTCCTGTGCCACTGCGTCCCTGTGTCTTTGCCTTTCCCTCCTTGGCCACATGTCCCCTGGTGTCACTGTGTCCCCACGTCCCTGCAAGTCCCCTGCATCCTGCCACGGCCACGTGTCCCTGCGTGTCCCATGTGGCCACCATCACTGTGTCCCTACGTGCCCCTGTACCTCTACATTCCTGTGTCCTGACGTGGTTGCATGTCCCCACGTGTCCCTGCATGTCCTGCACGCCTGGTGTCACCGTGTCCCTGTCCCCAGCTCACGGACGGGGTGGACAGGTACATCTCCAAGTTTGAGATCGACCAAGCACTGTCGGACCGCAGCAATCTCGTCATCTACCTCGACAAGGTGGGGACACAGGGGACATGGGGGGCGTGAGGATTTTGGGGATGGGGACGAGATGGGACGGCGTGGGGACATGGTAGGACAGAGACAGGGACAGGGACAAGATGGGACAGGGATGGGGACATGATTGGACAGGGATGGGGACAGAGTAGGGACAAGGATGGGAGTAGGATGAAGCTGGGGACATTGGTGGGGACAGGACTGGGACAGGGATGGGATGGAGATGCAGGAGGGGTTTGGGATGTGGATAGGGAATGAAGCAGGGACAGGGGTGGGAATGAAGTTGGGGACATGGCTGGGGACAGAGGTGGGGACAGGAACAGGTGCTCAGGGGTGGGGACAAGAACAGGCGTGGATCCAGGTCATGGATAGGGACAGCATGGGGACATGGCTGGTGACAAGGCCAGGCTGAGGGTTGGGGGGCTGCCTCCCAGCCTGGCTGACTGCCATGCCCATGTCCCTGTGTCCCCGTGTCCCCATCCCCAGATCTCGCACAAGGCCGAGGAGTGTTTCTCCTTCAAGGCCCACCAGCGATTCCGGGTGGGCTTGATCCAGCCAGCGGCCGTCACCGTCTACAGCTACTACAAGATCGGTGTGCCCCACGTCCCCTTGTGTCACCCTCGTGTCCCCTACGTCCCCACACTCTCCTCTGTGCCCCATCTTCCACAAAGTCCCCTCTGTGTCCTCTCTGTGTCCCCTTCTGTCCCTTTGTCCCATCACATCCCTCCTGGTTTTCTCCCCATGACTGTGTCACCGTGTCCCCCCATGTCCCCATGTCCCCCTGCATCCCCTGCTGACCCCCTCCCTCCACATGTTGCCACTGTGTCCCCACATCTACTGATCCTTTCCCCTTGTGTCACCCCACTTGTGTCCCCTCATGTCCCCATCTCCCTGCAGATGACCGCTGCACCCGTTTCTACCATCCGGACAAGGAGGGTGGACAACTGAGCAAGATCTGCCACGGGGACGTGTGCCGCTGTGCCGAAGGTGACGCAAGGACACAGGGACATGGGGACAAACTGGGTCAACACCTCTACCATGATGGGACATGTCATGGCCGTGATGGGACACGTCATTGACAAGATGAGAAGTGTCATGGCTGTGACGGAGTCAAGTCCCTGAAATGGTGGGACGTGTCCCTGCCTTGATGGGACATGTCACTACCGCAATAGACCTTGTCAAGGTGGTGTCCCCATGTCCCCACAGAAAACTGCTTCCTGCAGCGCAATCAGGACGTTGCACTCACCGTCAATGACCGCATCCAGCGTGCCTGCGAGCCGGGAGTCGACTATGGTGGGACATGGAGGACATAAGGGACACTGGGGACACTGGGGATATGGGGGACATGTGGTCATGGAAGGATAATGGGGGATACGGGGTCATGGAGGGACTTGGGCAAGGTAAGGTGGACATAAAGGATGTGGATGGGGACATGAAGGGCCATGGAAGGTCGTGGGGGGCATGGAGAGATGGGAGGACATGGAGGGACAAGCGGGATGGATGGGAATTTGGAGGGACAATGGGAGGAAAGGTGGGGACAGAGGGCTCCACTGAGGGGCCATGCTGGAGTGGGGGTGCTGTGACAGGATAGGGGTGACACGGTGACATCCCCCTGCCCAGTGTACAAGGTGAAGGTGGTGGCAACGGAGCTGTCGTCGTCCCATGACAACTACATCATGACCATCCTCTCCGTCATCAAGATGGGTACGAGCACCCTGGGGGTGGGGGACAAGGCCTCCCTGAGGGACATGGTGGGGGTCACCTAGTTGCGGGGACAGCCGGGGGCAGGGGCAACCAGGTGAGTTGGTGTCACTAGGGTGGCTTGGGGGCCCCCAGGTGGGTTGGTATCACCCAGGGGTGCTGTGGACACCCATTGGGAAGGGACACCCAGGTGGGTTTGTGTCACCCAAGGGTGCTGTGAACACCCATTGGGAAGGGACACTCAAGTGGGTTGGTGTCACCCAAGGGGGCTGTGGACACCCATTAGGAAGGGATGCCCAGGTGGGTTGGTGTCACCCAAGGGTGCTGGAGACACCCCTGAGGGCTGATGTCACCCAGGCAGGGTGGAGGCACCCAAGGGTGCTGGGGAAAGCTAGAGAGAAATGGTGTCACCCATGGCTGGTGACACCAGTGGGATGGTGCCACCAACGATGCCAGTGGCTCCCTGGGGATTGAGAGTCCCCATGGCGGGACGTAACAAAGAGGGTGTCCCTGTTGTGTCAGGGTGGAGGTGACATGTCACCTGTGTGTCCTCCCCTGGGACAGGCACCGACGAGGACCCAGCAGGAAGCAACCGGACCTTCATCAGCCACCAGCAGTGCCGAGACTCTCTGAAGCTCCAGATTGGCCAGGACTACCTGCTCTGGGGGCTGGCCACTGACCTGTGGGTCACCGGCGGCCGGTAGGGACATGGGGGCACGCGTGGGGACACGGGGACACATGTGGGGACACGGACAGGGCCACATCTGTAGGGACAAGGGAACACATGAACACGAGACATGGGACATTGGGGACATGGGGTCACAGAGGCACATGGACATGGTGAGACTGACACCCAAGTCCACAGATGCATCCCCTGCAAGCCCTAGATTCTCCAGTGTCTTGTACAGGGTTATGCACCCCATCATCCATCTCTGTGTTCCCCCCATCCCGGGGCACCGCCCCCTTCTGACCCATCTCCCCTCTGTCCCCTTGCTGTCTTCAGCTTCTCCTACCTCATCGGCAAGGACACGTGGATGGAGGCCTGGCCCTCGGAGGTGGCGTGCCAGGAAGCCGAACTGCAACCCCTCTGCCAGGACTTCATTGAGTTCGCCGAAGCCATGACCATGTTTGGGTGTCCATCCTGAGCGAGTACCCCCCACCCATGGGTGCCCCCCACCATCCTGGTCCCTGTTGCCCTCTTTTTTGGGGTTATAAAAGTCCTTCCTGACAGCCTGGCTCTGGATCTTCTTGGTGGGGGTGTCAGGTGGAGGTGGGGACACTGCAAGGGACATCAGATCATGGGGACACCATAGGGGACAACAGGGTGATGAGGCCTTCGTAGCTGTCATGGGGACTTTGTAGGGGACAAGAGGGTGGCGGGGACTCCACAGGAGATGATAGGGTCACGGGGACACCGTAGGGGCTGTGGAGACTTTGTAGGGGACAGAAGGATTGTGGGGACCCTGTAGGGGACAACAGGATCATGAAGACTCCGTAGGGGTCAACAGAGCTATGGGGACTCCATAGGGGTCATGGGGACTCCGTAGGGGTCATGGGGACTCCGTAGGTGACAATGAAGTTGTGAGGACCCCATAGGGGTCATGGGGACTCCATAGGGGTTAACAGGGTGTAGGTGGTATCAGAGGGGATGTGAGGACTCCATAGGGGACGTCGAGGTCATGGGGACCCTGTAAGGGACGTTGGGGACTAAGTAGGGGACGACGAGGTTGGGCTGGATGAGGCCCTCCAGGCTCGGTACACGTCCCCTGGTGCACAGCGCTCGGCTCACGGTGCTGCACGGCCCAAAGTGCTCGGTGCTGCATGGCGTGTGGTGCCCGGCGACGCCCGGCGTGTGGTCATGGTGCAGAGTGACGTCCGGCACACGGCACTGCTCGGCGCACCGTGCTGCATGCCGCTCGGTGCTGCATGGTGTGTGGTGCTCGGTGCATGGCGCTGTGTGGGCAGTGCCATGGGCAGATGAGGCTGAGCAACAGCTTTCCAGGCTAGCTCTTTCTGCCTGCGAGCTATCTGCAGACGTTCGCATTTTCAGAGCAGGGCTGCCGGAGGCGCCCGG
>Ga0065711_1039465_pt1 | contig 17824 bp, 11 predicted proteins | sample Hoacrofraction12_FD_59098 | JGI IMG/M metagenome (GOLD analysis project Ga0065711, IMG submission 59098) | Hoatzin crop microbial communities from Cojedes, Venezuela - Epithelial fraction 12 v2 (version 2) | ecosystem: Host-associated > Birds > Digestive system > Esophagus > Crop | place...
CTTCTTCCCTCTGAGGGTGACGGAGCACTGGAACAGGCTGCCCAGGGAGGTTGTGGAGTCTCCTTCTCTGGAGATATTCAAGATCCGCCTGGACAAGGTCCTGTGCAGCCTACTGTAGGTGACCCTGCTTTGGCAGGGGTGTTGGACTAGATGACCCACAGAGGTCCCTTCCAACCCCCACCATTCTGTGATTCTGTGGTGTAATCTATTTAAAAAAATCTATGCTAGAATAAGTTAGTTAGTTAGTTGAATACCTTTCTTTTTAGCTATACTGTGTACGAAGATGAATACTCCTGAGTCACACCTTGCTTTGAGTTGTTTTTTTTCATGCGGTTTATTGTTTTCTGTTAGTATACCTCATTTTCTTCTTCATGGTCATTCTAAGAATTTAATTTTCTCATAGAAATAATACTAAATTGCACAGTAATTCCAGCCATGCTGTTGCAGAATAAATTACATTCTAATGTTATCTCTAGATAACAGAGTGACTGAAAACTGTATCTAACAATAGCTCTTGAGATTACAGCCTAAGTGAGAAACACAGGAAAGCCTGTTATGTAACATATAATAAAATGCCCAGTTTTTTTATATGTTTAGCTCACATGAATGCTGATCAAAATATTCAAGAAAATGATACAAAATAAATATTACTGCAAATAATGACAGTGTGTCAGTCTCCTAAGAGAAGCAAGAGCAAAGTCCTCAGACTAAACTTGCAGTAGGTGTTTCTGGTTGGTGATTACTCATGCTCAGAGCGTAGCTAGTGATTTTCCTACACACCTGTATTTCAACCCAGGGCAAGAAATGCCTAAGTATATAATTTTCCTCAGTCCAACAAGTGCTCCATAATTCTGCTCCTTGACTAAGAAAGCTTAAATCTGTTCCTTCTTTGTGTTTGCATCTGAATTGTTACTATCTAGATTGCTTTGTATCTGGGTGCTGCCCATATCTCCATAAACAAGAACATATTTATTCCAGCACCTTCCAAATTTCAGCTCTTTGTTCATCATTCTGGAACTGTGTGTTATGTGCAAACAGTCTATGGTATTCCAAAAAACACCCCCAGACTGTGAAGATGAACAATATTCCTTCCCCATGACCTCGGACAAATATAGACTTGGTGAATAGTACTCTGAGTGAGGCTACAGAATGATCAGTTGTGATTCGCAGCAGTCATGTTATTAGGATTTTACTGTCTCCATTTTTGCTCTATTTTTCTGTGTTTATGCAGTTTAGTGTGTAAGCTGTACATACCAGCATTACTTTTCTGTACATGTAATAACAGCACTTGAACTGAGATGAGCCATCATCCCATAAGTGCAGAGCAGCGGTCTATACGAGACTCTTCCTTCTAGAGTCTCGCTTCCACGCGGGCAGCAGCGGTGCTCCGCTTCCATGCCCAGCCTTCCCCCGTCTCCAGTCTGCACAGAAGGAAGCTAAAACAGCACGATGAAGTGCTCCTTCTTTCAAGACGCAGCAATGTCACATAGATGGCGTAACTCAGGCGAGCATTGCAGAGGCAGCAATTCAGAAAACTTGTGTCTAACAGTGGGTGATGTCCTGGTGAGAAAAACTCTGTGGTTTCCTCTTCCCTGAACTCTTTGGGAAAACTCCCCGAGGGATTTTCTGCGGGAGGTGATCCAGGTTGTGCAGAACAGACAGTGAAATGGTTTCTACAACTAGTCACTTAACTTGGCTTTTCTCACCCCGATCACGGTATTTTTTTCCACGGGTAGCTGCCTACTTGATTAATCTCATTTCCCCTGGCCCTCAGCCTTCCCAGTCACCGTCCAGCTGAGCAAACAAAGGGGCGGGCAGCCATTTGAAAAACGCTTCCTCCTCCAATCCCTCTGGGGTAGGCCCTCCACTCATCCTGTCCGTAAAACAACTGTTCTAACAATCTCTGAGAAACGCGTTTCTTCACTGTTACTTGGATCAAGAAACCTCCACTGGGATCAGCTTTAAAAGGCTGACTAAAGCCCATGGCACTTGCACCCGTTAGGAAAGCTCGGAGTAAGCGGCCGACGTCACATTACGGTCTGAATTTCCATAGTCAGCCTCTGCGTCACACATACACGTGTTAAAAAAATAAATGCCACATGAGGAAAACTTTTAACAAACCTCTGAAAAATAAACCTTGAGTCCTAAATGGGAATCGATGCTCTGCTCAAAGCCACTCAAACGCATGGAGATGGCATGACGTTCGTCAATGGAAATGCAACATAATTAATGTAGAAACTTTAATTGTTTCTACTGGAGCCGACCGCGAGCAAACGCCCGCCGACCAGCGCCGCCAGTCCCTCGCGCTCGGCGCCGAGCCCCGCCCCGGCCTCCGCACCCTGGGAATCCCGTCGCCTTCGCGTTCCGAACAAGGCAGGCCCCGACGCCCTGCCGTCGCTTCCGGTAAGATGGAGGCCTCCGGGGAGCTGCGGAAGCGGCGCGGGGCCCGGGCGGCCGCCCCGGTGACAGACGGCGGCGGGGAGCATGGCGGCGGCGAGTGGCGGCCTGCGGGGCCGGAGCCTCCCCGAGCTGCGGGAGATGCTGAGGCGGCAGGAGCGGCTGCTGGCGGACCGGTGAGGAGAGGGGGAGCGCGGGCGCCCAGGAGCTGGTCACGCCTCCGGCCGGCTCCCCCCGACTCCCCCCGTCCCCGCGGAGGCGGCAGCGGCCGAGCCTCTTCCCCCCGTTTAACCGCTCTCGGGGGCTGGCGAAGCTACCCGCACCTCGTGGCGCGCCCTGGAGATGCGGGGTGCCGCCTCGGGTCTCCCCGGGGCCCCGTCCCCTCGCTGTGGCGTCCCCGGGGCGGCGGGAGGCGGCGGGAACCCGCAGGGCCCTGCTGGGCCGTCGCGGCCGTCGCCCGCGGCCGTGTGGTTTCAGAGCCCGCGGGCGTGCCCGGCGGCAGCCGGGGGTGGTTCCTGGGAGGGCGGGCTGAAAGCCCTGCGTGTCCGCTACGGTGGGAACGCGGCGCCATCCCCGCACGCTGCGCGGTTCAGAGCAGCGGTTACGCCTTCGAGCAGAAGCGAATGTAGTGGTTGCTTCGCTGCTGCGCACGTCTGAGGCTGCAAGCGTTTCTTTCGGAGACCTGGTGTGCAAATAAGAAACTCGCGTTAGAATGAGAAACCTGCCGCATTAACTCTTCTAATAAAACAGTTCTGTGTATCGGATTGAAATAGGATTGTTGATACCCTGTTAATTTTTTTTTTTTTGTCTTAGGAAATTCATTGCTAAGCTTCCAGATAAGGGTAAGAAGATCTCTGATTTTGCCAAGAAGTTGACACTTGCAATTTTACAAGAGGAAGAATTAGCGAGGACAGCTGAGCTGTTATCTGCTGTCAGGTTGGAGTTTCAGGTGAAACAGGAGGAGATTAATACGAGCAAACAGCAAGTTCCCTTAAATGAGGACACACCAAACCATGACAATTCCTCAGTCTCTAATGAAAACCCTAATATTAAAGAAGTTTCAGAGATTTCTTCCCAAAGGCAGGAGGCAGAATGTATTGAGCAAGACACTGCAAATACAGCTCTGGAAAATCAAAGGAGTCGTAGGAAAAATGATAAAGTAAAGACTGTTACAAAAGATCAGAATGTTTTTTGTGAAGTCGTCTCCAAGTCAGCCAGCAGCAGACATCTGACCAATGATCAGCAGGTATCTCGGAGCAATACTGAGGATGGTACAGAAAGTACAGCCACTTTGGATGACAGTAAAGACACATTGGTTGATGCTTTTCAAAAAGTTACCATTATAGATGGGAATAATAGTGAAAAAGTATTGGAAAAAGAGCAGAATGTGGCTAAACATAAGGGCAATATCTTTGGAAGCTTGCACCCCAAGACACCACATTATATTGAAGTTCTAGAGTCTAGAGCCAAGAACCCGGTCATAAAAAAAAGCAAATTTAAACCAAATGTGTAAGTATTATGGAAGAGCAAAACATTCACTTGTATAAGATTGGGAATGGTACAGAACAAGCACGGCGGATTTATTTTCTTGGGGTGATTAGAGAGATTTAAAGTTATGTCTAATGTGAGGTTAATATGTTGGCTCTTTAGCATTGAGTTGCACAGAACCTCAGTATTGAGCGGTGGTCTGATTCTACCCCTTGGAAACAATTGTCATGAATATTCATAGAGTTTCATAGCTTAAGCTACAAAACTGTTAAACAATTGGCAAAGTTTTCTTGTGGATTGATTCTAGAACTAGTAGAACTTTAATAGCAGGTAGCCTTCTGCTTTTCCTGCACCTCTAGAGAAATTACAGTTCACACTGTCTGTGCTGGTAGCAGTAGCAGTTTATACTTCATGTGAGTCCCAAAGCACTGCTATTACATGCTTGCTAATTAATTGGCATACTGTTTTTGTTCACTACCAGGAGTGACTTGTGATGTTGTCTCTCTGCAGAGACATCTTTTTAGTTTTTCTGAGCGCTGCTTATTTTTTATTTCTTTATGGTGCCGTAACACTTCAGGTTTCTTTTCAGGTGTTACATGTGGAAAATAACAAGTTTTGGAACTGATGTTGTTCAACCTTGTGCCGCAAATTTGGGTCACAACTTTTATGTTTTATCTGTTCAAGATTATCAGGAGACCAAAGTGGATCATCGCATGGCTCCTCATCCAGTCAGTCACCTGGGGGATTTGGCTCTCCAATTACTACTGAAGAGAGACGACTTAGAGATAAGAAACATTTGAATGACATCACAGCAGCTCGGCTGCCACCGCTTCACCATGCCCCTGCTAAGCTATTATCCATAGAGGAATCCATAGCAATTCAGATGCAGCAAAAAGAAGCTTATGAGGTACGAATTTAAGATTTGGTCTGAAAAGTAATTATGTAATTGGGATCACTCCTAAAAAAAGAAACCATAAAGGGATCTTTTCATACTGATGGATTTGATGGTAAAATTGAGATGGGCAGACTTTGAAGAAAGGCACTTTTTCTTGCATTTGATTCTTCTAATGATGTAATTAAATAATGTACTGAAACTGTTATTCCTGCATTAAATAAAACCTAGTGTTGTTCTTCATGTGTTGATACGCTAACCTCATTGCAGTCACTTCACCTCTGACTAGAAATTTAAATGTATACCTTGCCTATTAGTCTTTAAAGAGTTTTCAGCTCTTGCATAAATGAAGGCCTAGCAGCATTTGTTATTCTTAAAATATGCAAATATTTGTGTTTTTCTTTATTTATGCTGTGCCTGAAAAATCCAGGTTCTGAGGTTCTTCAAATTCGGTTGTAATGGATTTTGATTTTGACTTTCCAAGTAATGCCAAGCTAACATTTAAATTAGACATTATTGTAAAAGTGTTTGTTGCTGTTTATTGCATTAAAAGCACTTGCCAATTTAGTCATCTTGGCACCTCAAGGGAGGTAATTCATTTGTAAAACGGAGACAGATTTTTTGCTGAGGCTGCTGAATGACAAACATTGCTATTGGTAGGTGGTTACTGTGCACGGCTGCTCACTTGTGTGGGCTGATTTTGTTCTGTTAAAGCTGACATTAGCATATCGCAGGTGAGGACTGCCACATGGGGAATTCCAACTCTTTTCAAAAGGTCTTAAAATATTAATAGCACAGTTATGTATAAGTGTGAAAAGAAATGTGAAATGTCTTTGCCAGTTACTAAAACTTTTACTTAAGCCCACTCTGGAATGGCTGATATTACTATGTCAAGTTTATGCTTTAGTATGTTAGCTTTTTTCATGACCAGGATAAAAATGACAAATGAACACTTTTCTAACTTGTTTCCATTTTTTAACTTTTATACAGGAAATGCAAGCCAAGCTTGCAGCACAGAAGCTAGCAGAGAGATTGAATATAAAAATGCTCAGGTTTGAACCAGAGGGCGAGGCCTCGATGCAATACAGAGAAGTGAGAGATGAAGATTATTTTTCAGCAGAGGACTGACTTCAAGAAGGGATGTCTGACGATGAGCCACGTAACTTATCTTTATGCAGTACTTCTTAAAACCCAAACCTGGATATTGAGAATGCTTGATCTAGTATTTTTTTCTTAAAATTTTAATGTTACAGCTATGGGAAGAGTTCAGTATAAACCTCATAAATGTAAGCGTTACTAAGCGGTAACCCCAGTGTTGTTTGAGGACTGTGTTTTGAGCGCTTGGGGCTGTTAATCCTTATGGAATGCCCCATAGTTTTCAGCTACAGCAAAGAGAGCTCTTTGATACACTTTTGCAGGCTGTGATGAGTTGTGTACGAGAGAAGGTTTCTTATGCGCAGAAATGTGATTGCAAAGGGCATTGGCACACGTATCCATAAAGTAAGCTGGGGTGCCTGTGAGCCACTTGCATACATGAAAGCCGTTGTCCTGTATAAATGTGAGATACTTCTTTTATCTATTTAAGATTATATTGCTTTTACCATATGGTGAAAGTACGTGCCTGGGCGGCTACAAAAAATATATGATCGTTAGGCTGTAAGTCAAGTCCTTATCACATGAGAACTTGTTTCTGTGCCCGCACCTTCTATTCTTATGTTGTAAATAGGTTAAGAATTTCAAGTTATTTTGTAACTCAGATTCTGTTTGGGTTTTAAGGGACTCTGGTGTTTCATTTTTGGTGATTATACTGCAAAGCATCGCAAGACATCAAGTTAATCTGAAGACTTTACTATTTTTATTAAAAGCCTTGATGTTTTTCCATATTTTTGTACACTGCTTTCATACTTTGGAATACTATTTTTTCATAGTCTGATACTGTAAATTAAGAGATCCACCTCTGGTTTTCTTGGAGAAAATGTTCTGTGTATTTTGCAGTTTTAGCTGTTCTCTGTAGATAAAAAATTTCTCCCTTATAATAAAATTTTCTGCCTTTTAATATGAATTTTGAAAGACAAGGAACACATTTGAGAAGTATTGCACAATGATATTCCAGTGTGGGCTAGGAGATGCCAGCCCTAGTGTGAGTTCAGTTCTAAAAAACAAACCTCAGAGATTGCTTGTATAGCCTGGCAACATGTGTGTTCCAAGGTGCTGCAGCGGCAGCGTGTGCAGGGCAGCAGTGTGTGCAAGGCTCTGCCTGGACGCATACATGTTCCTGCAGGAACGATGTCTGGAAACCAAGGCTGCTCCAGATGTGAGTTGTTCAAAAAGCTGCATGATGTCATCAAGAAATAGGGGTGAAAGTCCCTGCCACTTCTTGAGTGTGTGCAGCACTTTGCTAGCAGGCAGTAAGTCTCTCCCAGTCTGGTGGCCCATTCCGTACCTTGGCAATGCAGTGTGACAGGTGGAACTGCTGCTGAACTAATACGTGGTATTTTTGGACTAGGTCAGCTGTTGCTCATCTGTGAAGCCTCTTTCTTATACCCTTTCCTCTCACAGGCTTCTTGTTCTCATTGTTCATTGGCTTTTCATCAGCTGTCCGTGCTTCCTTTATCCTCGTAAGACTTATCTCCTGTCACTAAAGCAAGTTCATATTCTGCATCCCTGCACCACCCAGTCCCTTTCATATGACATACCGCTCCCTGTGTCTGCATTTAACTGCTGCCACGTGTTTCACATCCTCCTGCCGTTGCTATCTTCTTTTGCTTTCTGTAACTCCTAAATACCAGCTGTGCACCTGGGCACCTTCTGCATACCTCAGTCACTTGAATAGCTTGCAAAGACCTGAATGTCTTTGTGTTTTTGCCGCAGCTGCCCTCCTGCTGAGGCTTTCCTTCTTATTTCCTGTTTTGGTTTCAGACAGTGCAGGTGTTTGCTGCTTCCAGGCCTTGTAGCCTCCTTTTTTACCACTTTATCCTGTTGTGGTTTGTTTGTGTTTGGTGGTGTTTTGTTTTTTGTTTTATTTTTGTGCTCCTGCTTCATCCTCCCAGCTTCTCACCATCGCTTGTCTTTGTCAGTACTATTTTTTGGCATATTTTCACTCATTCACATTCATCCCTCGGTGTCCATGCTGACGACCCATCTGATCCCTCAGCTGTATGTATTTCTGCCCTCAGTGGCTTCCTTCAGTGTGTGGCTCTGACTCCACAGGCTGGTCACGCGCTCTTCTCCTGTGGATGCAGGTCACCTCTTGGATCACTGCTGTCCATGCTGCCACCTGCGCACCCAGCTGGGTCTCATCATCAGTCCTCCCATGATCTCAGTCTGCTGTGCTGCTTAAGGACAAGAAGCCCCAGAAGTCTACTGGCTTTCCCTTTGCTATTGTGAGGAGCACAAGTTACCACTTCAGGCCAATTTGCACCTCTCCCCATCATTAAGATCATCACCCTTGTCCCTGTACTGACTGTGCCATCACACCTTTTAATTTACTGTGTGTGGTTTTTTCCATGCTGGCTTTTCTGTGCTAGAGGAATTTACACAAAGCTACACAGTTAAGAATTTGTTCTCTAGATTACTGAAATCTAGCTCAGTTTAGGCTTCTGCTGACTACGCTCTTACGCTAACTAAAATCAGGCTCTTTCCTTGCGCTTTTAAGGTTTACTTCTAAACTTCGTGAAGCAGAGGTGGTTTTCTTGATCTGTATTTTGATAGCATTCAACATGTTGGGACTTTGCCAAAGTGGATCCCTGAAAGGGCAAACTTCACCCTTAAGAAAAAAAAAATTAGTAACAGGTGAAGTGTGTTCTATATTTGTTATGCAATTAGCAGCTTTTCAGGAGAGTGCTGGCGGAGGCCTTGTGGAAGAGAGTGCTGTGTGAATACAAAACCAAGCTGAAGGTATGAATTTCAAGTTATTGCTAAAGGGTTTTAATTACTGCAAAATCTCTAAACTTTCATGGGGGGGTTGTTGGTCCTAGGTTCTGAGCACAGGTATGTAATTTGAATTAAGATTTTGTGAGTGATAAGAAAGCAAAGAGTCAGATATAAAGAGAGTCCTGTGTTAAGGAGGATGTGTGATCCAGACGTTTGTAAAGGGTTAGTGAATCAGAGGATGAATCTTGAACGGTTTCGTCATATTGAATTAAGTTTTTGATAGAGTATGATATTGCTGTTGTGTGTTTCGTCACTCTCCAGTTCCAGAACGTTTCAAAATGTACGTTGAGAATTGACAACTCTCTCTGTTTTGGGAGTGGGCTTTTTTATTGGAGTGGGCTGTTCACCCAGTAGAAAATAAAGAATTGAAAATGTGTTTCTGAAGTTCCTTATGTGAATACTGTTTTGTCTTGACTGTGTAAAGTTTGCAGTCAAATTTTGGGGAAAACCAGAACCTTTTGCTTTAGTGCAGGGAAAACACTGGAGATGGAGTTAGGAAACAATTGCTATATAGGGAAAGAAAACTTGGGAATGGAAATGGATGAGAAAATATCTGTAATACCTAAAGCTGGGCAATCGTGTGGGTCTGAAAGATGGTACAGAGAGAGAGAGCTTAAATGGTGTGCTGCAAGTCTGAGAGCTATGGTGTGTGAGGCAGGTTTCCGTGCAGCAGCAGCTGTAGTCCCTTGATTTTTGCATTGAGTACCTGGTCCCCAGACTGCACAGAAGACAAGCACGTGTTGGCTCTAACAGTTTCTGTTCACAGTTGTAACCTTTCCCGAGGGAGAGAACATGCAGTCTGGTTTGCCAGCTGTGGTGGTAATACAATCTAGGGGATTTAGCAGCCTAAAATTTTATGCTAAGTATTTGGGAAATAACATTTGAAAGAAGAAAGACCTAAATGCTGCTGTACTTAATTATTTTGGAGCACTATAAGAGTAACTAAGAGTAGAAAAGATGCAGGAGTTTTTCCTGGTTTTTAGAGTTAGACCTAGCTGGCAGGTCAACTGTTTTGTTAGTAGCTTTCCTTCTAATGGCTTGTGGACTGCTTCTAAGGGCCATGTGACCAAAAAAAGTCAGTGGCAGTGAGCTGCAAACTCCTGTGTGGAGGAAATGAGGCCTGTGAATTGAGAGAATTTGAAAAACATGGCTCTGTACTGTGGAATTTCTGAACCTGTCACAGGGACGCAGTATCAGGAGTTGGAGAAGAGACTATCCAGACGCTACAGACTGATGAATCGAAACGTGAGCGGGAAGCCATGGGAAAAGCCGGTCGTGCTCCATGCGCAGCCCCTGGGCAGCAGTTTGGGGGTTTCTGCATCGAACTCACAGACTATTCCCCTATTGCAGACACACACAAGCCGGCAACCTTTCACAGTCTGGCAGAGGAGGTAGGACCTGACTCACCGAGTTGTAGCTGGAGATCTGGCTGGCTGGTGTTTTGTGCAGCTCCATTGCAGAGCCAGTTCCCAGGGTCCAGGAGGCTGGCTGTCATCTCAGTTGTGTACCATGCTGGGTTTTGCCAGTGAAAATGACCTGTAGTGGGACCCTATTCAGAACATTTTTGGTCTAATTTGAGTGGCATCTGCCTTTAGCAAGTTAATGCCTGCAATCAGTAGCCTTGGGCCAGGTGAACTGCAATGAATTCTTGGCCTTTTGTATCAAATGAATGGCACAAAGGGGACAGGGAATGGGAGTCCTGCTCTGGAAGAAGCTGTGCCCTACCCTGTGGACTCTGTTGTAGGAAAACGTGGCTTTTCTCTGCTTTGACAGCCTTGCTGCTTTTTCAGAGCAGTATAAGAAGGAAGCGTAATTCTTCCAAGGTGTCTTGTAAGGACAAACTTTTCAGGGAGTAGGTCTTGCATGGTGTGGTCTTGTTCCAGGGAGGTGCTAACTAAACTGTGTTTTTCCTGAGTTTGTGTTTCATGTTTTATTGCAAGTCCACTGCTCTTAGGGTGGTATAAGTGGAGATCACCATGGAGATTTCCTGGTTTCCTAATGTTTGTTTTTAGGTTATGAACGCCCACGTTCTGGGAGGGAAAGGGACGTAGGAAAGACAGCTGTGTGAAAACAATATTTATTTTGCTGTAGTATTTTTTTTCTTTTTCTGTGAGCTAATGATTGTGTTTTATTCTCACAATTCTGCAGTGCTGTGTCACTGCTGACATTGTGGCAGGCAAATGTTCGCTGACTGTGTAGACCAAATGTTTTACACTCACATGGACTTTCCGTGGGATACGAGTGCTTAACTCCATTTGACTCCTTTGTAAATACTGTGATTATTATTCCATATGTATGCAAAGCTTTAGAGGTATTTAGTCATCTCTTGTTTAAAGCAATTGTTTTGATTATTTGGTTATGAAGATTTTATTAAATTGGCCCTTGATTTGGTGAAGCGTGAAAGCATGTACTGAAGTCAAAGCTTTATTCCTCTAGGAACATTTATGTACAAGTGCTCTGTTGAAATGGGATATTGGCTCAGTGTTTTATTTAATTTCTGCGTGCAAGGGAATATGTGACTAAGAGTTGTGAACCAATTACTGAATGTGAGGAGATGACACAAATGAGCACAGTGAAATGTGTGTGGGAAGAAAATTGATTTTCAGCTTGCTAGAATCATTCAACTAAGTATTTCACTTTCAATCATCGAACTATGAGTGAATGTGTCCTCCAGAGTAAGTACAAGAGAGTTTCCTTGGCAGGGGAATTTGTAAGAATTTGTAATAAGCGACAGCCTCATTGCTTTTCTTTCAGGTTTGATATTGGGGACCATAATTGCGTCATGCGCGAATTGGCACCTCTCCACTGAAGTCATGAGGGAGATGAGTGGGGCCATGATGCTTAATGAACATATTCATATTTCCTCCCTCTGTTCACACAGCTGGTATTAATGTAGTTGCTTATTAGATCAAGGCAGTGATATAATGTGGCAAGTAGCTGCAATCCAAGGTTTTGCTGAGTCTCTGAAGCTGAGCACTTGCTAGAAGACATTCTTTGTATGCTTCTCCTGAATAGACATTTCAGTTGCAAAATTTCTGTCCAGGTTTTTAGTTCCATTGGTGGTTCTTTTTTTTTCTGAAAAATGTTTTCTCAGTTGTTACTTGGTGCTAGTAACATATACACTTAATTTACTCAGAGATTAGTCAATGGTGGGAGTACTGTAGCTCTGGTTGTAACAACATGTGATTTTCTGCATCCGTCTCTGAACTGAAGCTATCGTCTGCACTGCCCTCCCAGTGCATGCAGGGTTGCCCGCAACCTATGCTGCAATGAGTGCAAATTCTGTGACAAAACTTGCGATTCTGGAAGAAGCTGTGAGATTTTTTTACTGCGCACACAGAATCACAACTGAATCTGGAGGTGCCATGACACCGTTTGTAGAAGGTCTCGGAGAGGGAGAATGACTCGGCAAGGCTGAATGCTCAGCTCTTAGGGCTTTACCTGGTGAGCAGATATGCCTTCCGAAGCGGATGCTGGAGGGAGGGAGGTAAATTACACAATCAATGAGATTTACATTTCCAAGTCATTTAGACCATTATCCATTGAAGTCACAAGGTGTCTGTCTCTTACTGATTGATTAGAACTAAAATGTGTAACATTCTTCACGAAGAGACGAAGCCAGTGTATTTTTGGGTACTAACATGAAAATGTGAAGTGGCATCAGCACTATTTTCTCCAGCCATCTTATATCTCTACTTCCACTTATATTGACTTAGCATTGATTTTCTTCTGTTTTCTTACAAATCTTAAAAAAAAAAAATCTTCCAGAATTTACCTACAAACTAAATGAACCAACTGGTTTTGGGCAACAGGTATATATGTATAAAAATGAGCTGTGTTAGCCAACTCTTTGCATTTGAATGTAGGAAGTCTTCAAAGATTGTGTGATAAGCTCTTTCTGTTTAAGTCACTGTTATGAGTGGCCTGTATTGTCTCCTTGTTACTATAAACGTCTTGATGTAATTGTGGTTTCCAGAGTTACAGATCCATCAATTCCATTTGTAATTGTGTGTGAAATTACTTTGTCATTGGCTTCCCCCCTGCTTTTTCCTGAAGGGGAAAAAAAAACCCGACACAGATTCACAAAATCTTCATTGTATGCAATAATATTTTCTTTACTGACCCAAGTTATTTCATGTTGGTTAGAAGTTCTTATTCCCTGGTTTCACATATATCTCTCTGAGCTGCTTTATATTGGGATTGTACTGGTTATAGTACTGCTTAAATGATAGCTGTTGATAAATGTTATCCTTACACAGACATTGGGCATCATCATATGTCATGTCTGCGACCAGTTTTTTGCCTGCATGGCAGATTTTTGTGGCTGTGAGCCAGGAATTTTAATGAAAGAAAACATCAAAGATGCAGAAGAAATGAGAATATTAGTCAAGGAAGATACACAGTGATGCTCTCTGATAACCTCTGGTAATTGACATTAGAACTATGTGGGAGCAACTTAAATAAACATCTGGACACTGAGTTTAGACATTTCCAGTGACAAAACCCAGACAGATCTTCTGGACTTGCAATAATAAATATTTCAGCACAGTCCACATGAATCAACTTAGAATTCTGTTTTCAATTATTCTAGTTTTATAAATATATCATACTTAATTATTCAGGGATAGATTTTCTTTTGAAGATTAAGGAATTTGATGTTTGCTTCATTCACATAAAGTTCCATTTTTTATTTATATCAAATTTACTTCTGTTTGTACAAAAACAACAGTGCAAGCTTGCCAAAAGCCATTAAAGCAGAATGCAACTGAACTTTTCCTGGCGTAGAAGGGCCTTTTCTGAAAACCCTGGCAGTGGACTATAACGCATTCCAGCTATGGTAACCACTTAAATTGTGCTGGAAAGAAAATTATAAATAATCATTTAAAAAAGTTATTCTTGATATTCTTAAAGAGTCTTTCCTTATCTTTTTTTACTTTTGGTAACATGGTAGTGCTAAGAACACAGTATCTCTTACAGACAGAGATGTTTATATGTACCGAAGTATTTAAGAGGTAGCAATGAACCTACAAGACTGAATGAAACGCTGATTGCAGTCCACATCTGATCCTGATATTACAACTGTGATGAGGCTAGTTAAAGCATGCTCAGTTTTTGTGCAACTTTTATATTCCTTAGAAAAACCTCTAGTGTGAGCTATAGTTGCAAAATCACTTATTTCAGAAGGAATGAATCCTGTCTCTGAGGCTGCAGAGTTATTTGCATGTTGTATTAAAATGACTACATTTACGTATGTTTAAATTTTTTTTAAAAAACTATTATTTTGAGGCAATCTGTGTCTTTGTTGCCAGAGGCCCTGGGCAAGCTGAGGGATTCTTCTGAAGAGTGTTCGGGATTTAGTAATCTTGATTGCCACTTTCAGTTCAATTCATGCTTCCCCACAGCCCAGGCTGTCAACATCAGCACGTATTCCTGCAGTTTGCTACCTTGACTGTCACTAGCAGGAGCGCTAGCGTAAGCTAGCTGCCAATGTTGTTGAGCCACTAGTTGAGTTCTGCTATACCAACAAGTTAAGAAAGTTTTAGGGAACTGCTGTGTTAGCCTGACCTACAGGTCGTCATCCCTTTCGGAGGTGGAAGAGGTGGAATTGTGTCTGAGTACAAGTCATAAAGTCCTTTGATGCTAGCTGTCAACATCGTTGTGTCCTGAGGCCGGCTTGGGTTCACAGGGCAGCTCAGGTGAGAAGGGACCTCAGGAGTGCTCTTGGCCAACCTCCTACACAAAGCAGAGTCAGCTGTGAGGCCAAATGAGCTTGCTTAGGGCTTTAATCCAGTCTGGTGTTGAAAACCTCCAAGGCTGGAGACTATACAATCTCTCAGGGCAACCTGTTCCTATGTATGACTGTTTTCCTACCAGGGGAAAGTTTTTCTTTAAATCCAGACTGAGTCTCTCTTGTTCCAGCTTATGCCTGGCTCTCTCTTTTGATGACTGCCTCGTAGGTGCTGGAGGGCTGCTGTTCAATCCCCTTGAAGCCTCCCCTTCTCCATGTGGAAGAGGTACACCGCTGGCTTGTGCAGCTTGTTCTTTGCCAAGACCCTCAGGGCCTTTTCAGCAGGGCTGCTCCAGACCTTGTCATTTCTGGGCAAATCGTAGACAAGCATATTAGGAAGCTGCAGGCCAACAAATGTATTGTATTATTCAGTTCTGTCACAGTGATCCCAGATCAATAAAATATGTTTTCTGCTTTCATGTTGTTGTGGCTTTTTTTTTTTCGGGGAGGGGTAACCTAGCCTGGTTATCCTAATCTGACCCTATCTAAAACTTCAACTTTAATTAAAGAAATGCAATTTGTGCTTTGTAACCCTTTCCACGTACTATAAAAATGATGGATAAGGAAGCACAGTGACAGCTATAAATCAGCTTTGAGTCTAATAATCTAATAAGAGCATCTCCTCGGAAGTTTCACCTCTTGATCATTGATCTATAGCTGGTAATTAATTTCCCCTAGTTTCAGCCTTGTATTTATTAGTATACCCAATTCCTTATTGCTAAAAGTGTGCACCGGAAATTTGTAGTGTTATAGTTCAGACAGAGTAATCTATTCATTATTATAGGAACAGAGAGGAGGAAGAGAAATTATTTAGAGGTTTATTACTCAGAGAGTTGGATTTGAGGAAAGATGGGATAAAACTGAATGGATGAAGCTAAGAGGAACATGCAGATTGCAACTATTAAGCAAAAGCTCTTGTAACAGAGGAATTATCTGTGGAATGATCCCCAATGGGAAGGTGGGAGGTTCTCATCTGCTGGTGCTTAGAATTCCACTGTACGAAGTACTGACTGCAGAGAACAGCTCTACGCTGACCAGGTAACTGGCTTATTGGGATGAGCTGCTGCGTCCCTGTGTGCTGCCCTGTGCTGTAACTGCAGCATACCCCTCTCTGGCAGGGCAGCCACGGTTTTCAGTTCTGTTTGTGATGGAAACCTGAGGGTCTGGTTTGGCCACATTAACTCTCATGGAATTTAACGGAAATTGCTCATCAGATCTTGAATCTGATGTACATTGACAGTTCTGGTTACCTCCTCCCGTCTTGTTTTCTGATCATGCTGAAAGGATGGGGCAGTCTGGGTAAATTGCCTTACTTATCAGTTGTGCCCTGTTCCAACATTGATTACTTTTTCGCAAGAATGAAAAATGATGGTAGAAAACAATAATAAAATTAACTTCAAATTATCTGTAGCAGATGTAAATTATCTTTATGCATTCTTTCTGTGCTTTGTTTATGTAAAGGCAAAAAAGCTCAAGCTGTATGTCTTGACCCCTTCTTTGATTTGAATTGCCATGCAGTATAGAGAATGAACTCTGTGGGTTTGTACTTAGTGGCTATTGAAACACTTGACATATGTACATTTAAAACGTTAACTCATTCCTCTATTTGGGTGTTTTTATTTCCCAGATTATTCTGAAGCTTTGTAGAGATCCAAAGATAACAAACCTTTAAGTACATACATTACAAGCTGGCTTTTGTACTCATGTGCCACATACCTACGTTTTATGCAGAGAAGGTTTAAAAAAGAAAAAAAAAGATATAGAAAGAATGTTAATCAAGTAAATATTTCATTACATGGGAAAGCTACAATTTACCACTTTATAAATAAAACTTTGTTTAAAAAACAAAATGAAAAAAACCACCAAAAAACACAATGCAGCAAACAGCATATATTATTATTGGGATATCAGAATCCTCCTTGTAAACAGAGTACAGGTCAGGTGTATTAACCAGATGTTCAGAGGAGCTCTGTTCTCTGTCTTACAAGTAGTTGCTCAGGGTTATCAATTGTGTTTAGCTTTTAGCATAAAGGGAATCGGCAAAGCACCATTTCAGATTTCACCCATTATACCTGTCTTATGAGGTATCACACTCCTCTTCTACAGAAAAGGGGCTCTGCCTCTTGTTTTATGCTCGAGAGATCAGACTGTCCTTTTACTGGTGGATTGAGGATCTGTGGGAGACTGTCAGCTGAACTGCACATTTCCTACCTTTTAAAATCAGGGAGATAGATAGAGAAAGGTTTTATAGGTCTGGAGGGAGCAGCCGTTTGTGTTTCAGCTTGTGTCACATCTGTCTAACCTGTGTATGTGGCCCATAGTTCTCTGGCAGAGCTTAGGATGCAAGTGCTCCAGAGAACTTGGTGTACTCTCTGTCGAGTGTTGGTGCGTAAGAAAGGATAGCTCCAAAATATTTGGAGGCTCTAGGATTCAGTGATGTAGAGATCAGGATGAAAGCCTAGAACACCCTTTTCAGCCACATGCCGGGAAAGGGAGCATGACACTCATCCTTAAGCCTAGCCTATGCTTAATTTTATCTTCCCTGCTAAATTGATGTCTAAATAAATAGTTTTACTGGGGGAGTAGAGGAAACATGAGAGTCAGATTACACTTTATCGTGGAACTTGATATGAAATCTGTACTTTGTTGCCTGGACACTGCAGTGAGATGGATGTTTGCGGTAGTAATCTAAGAGGGTGTTTGTAGGAGTGGTATGTGTCACAGGGCTGTCCTGGATCAGGTTGCTTTTAAATACATTGCACATGGGCTTTGATCAAGGACCACGTGGCCATGCCTAGCCAGTGGAGAACCAGGAGACTTACTGAAGGACAAAGTCTCAACTTCACAGCCTGCCACTGCAGCAGGAAATGTTTTTCCAGGTTATGGTTTTACTATTAGTAATACTGGTGCTGTATAATACAGGATCACTCAACAGTACCAATTTAACCAAGATACCACATGGATACACAACTTACTCCTGTCTATTTAGCCAGTGCAGCCAGTGTGCTGGTTACGCTGCCTTTATGATTTTATGCCTGTTGTGTAAGGGCAGGCAATATCTGATCCAGCACACAGCCTGATAGGAAAAAGGTGTTTTTCGGAACAGCTAGAACAAATGTGAAACTCATGGGGTCAGTCTGAACCAGCGTGGCCATTTGTTTCGCTTTCCCAGTAGTGTTTCACAGAATCACAGAATATCACAGAATAGTAGGGGTTGGAAGGGACCTCTGTGGGTCATCTAGTCCAACCCTCCTGCCGAAGCAGGGTCACCTACAGCAGGCTGCACAGGACCTTGTCCAGGCGGGTCTTGAATATCTCCAGAGAAG
>Ga0065711_1039466_pt1 | contig 17824 bp, 8 predicted proteins | sample Hoacrofraction12_FD_59098 | JGI IMG/M metagenome (GOLD analysis project Ga0065711, IMG submission 59098) | Hoatzin crop microbial communities from Cojedes, Venezuela - Epithelial fraction 12 v2 (version 2) | ecosystem: Host-associated > Birds > Digestive system > Esophagus > Crop | place...
TTTTTTTTTTTTTTTTTTTTTTTTTTTTTCTCTGAAAGACAGAATTTGAAGTAAATCTTCACTCTTCATGGTAATAAGTCAGGGAGCTCAAAACTGGGCTGGGTAATACCTTGAGCAGCCTGCTCTAACTGGACCCGCTCTGCCCAGGCTGGAGGCCTCTGCGGTTGCTTCCAGCCTGCCTTAGCCTGTAGGTTCCAAACGATGAGCACACTGGGTGCTAATTAGGGAAGCAACTGGTTTGAGCCATTCACCTGTGGTAGTCACCAAATACAAGTTTAAACTACAGTTATTTTAAAAATCCTTTCTGTTTTTGCTAAAAATCTGTGTTAGTATTTCAGCATTTTTAATTATTAATACCAAGATAGAGGATGCAGAATTTCTTCTTGCATAGGGAGTATATCAGTGTGTTGCTGGAATGGCCTGTATTTTGTGATTGGCTTGTTTGGTGTTAGTAGTCTAGCTTGTTAATTTGGAAATAGAAACATAGTTCAACTTGATTTGCTTACTGTCACTCACCTTTCTCATATGGAGGAACTGCTAACAACTAGTCCAGATACGGAGGCAGTAATTCGTGTCACCAGCTTCCCTTTTTCCATTTTGTAAATCTTGTAAACTGAAAATGTAGATGCCTGATTTAGGAAATGGAAAGAACCAATGACCGTGAGAGTTAAAAGGGTAGACATTTATTTTTCTGGTCATAAATACAGGCAGAGAATAATCCTGTGTCGGATGTGGGTTTGTTAGAGGCAGCTGGTAAAATTTTAAGATGTGGTGCAGAAATTTTGGGTATTTCTTTTCTCTGAACTGTCTACATGGAATAATTAGTGATTTACTGACTGTAGCAAGGAAGTGATGCAGCATTTGCATTTAACACTTTTAAAATCTGTTCTTAACATTTTCTGATAAGCAGGCTTGGATAACTTGTGCTCTGGAATATTAAAGGAACTAAACCAGGATTGTGCGCAATTGATCCCTCTCTTGTTAAAAACCGTGGAGGTAACGGGGAGATAACAAAGAGCTGAAGGGTTGCAATGTAATTCCACTCTCTGTAAAGGAGACAAAAATTGAGGAATTTTACACTAGTTTGAGATTTTCCTGCTACACTTACCAGATCTATCTTCTCAGTAGGACGATCATAGAGGCATTTTTAATACCTCTCCTCCTCCTGGCATGCATAGCAGTAGAGAACCATCCAAGAACAACTGGAGTTTTACTGAAGTTATTGAACTGGTTTTAAGGATAACTGAATGAAATTTAGTGGAAGAAGGTGTGCAGGAAATGAAACTGTGTACCTAACAGCTCCTTCTGCCTGTGTACTGTATGAAGTCACAAAATGTTATTTGATAGAACTGTTTAGCTGAATCTAATACAACATGCTTAGGTTTTTAAAGTTGTTTGATCAATGCATCTATTAACTATTCTTCATAAAGCAATCTATCTGAATAATGATGTCTTAAGGCTTATTTGAGTTTTTTTGCAGTTGAACATCCAGATCTATGTTGGACTGTACAGATTTGGTGTACTAGAATGTGCACAGACTTTCTAAAGTTACTTAAAAATATCCCTAGCAACCCCCTTGGTTATAGGCATTTTTCAAAATTAAGTCAGGAAGTACAGCTAATAGTGGTGTTAAACAGATTAAATTGCTGTTTGAGGGAGTGATGATAGAATAGGAGACAAAGCTGTAGGCAAGCATGGTGCTGATTTAAATAACTTGAAACGCTTGTTTTGCACTAAACTGCTTGTATGCTCATTGTTCATCAACTTGACTTTTTAGATCCGTAGATCTGAAGTAGAATGGGGGCCTTGCAGAGGAGAGTGGTAGTGAAGAAAAAAATGGCTGAGAAAAAAGTTCTCAAAGAAGAAGTTTCTGAAGAGGGAATTTTAGCTTTTGAAAATGGAAAGCTTTCTTGTTTCCTTACAGGCATACTCTATTGGAAATATCTCAAGGTAGTTTCCTCAGTGTGAAATTGGGTGGCTTCAGCGTAGTTTGATGTGACTGGCTTATGAAATTTCTTTATTTTTGTAATAGATAAGCTGCAGACTGAAAATGTCTGGCTCAGATTGAAGATGATAGAAGATACTCATATTGAAGTAGAGTAAAGAAATAGGCTGTTTTTCATGACATCTGCTTCCACTAGGGGATTTTTGGGTTCCCCCATTTGAGATGTTGATATAGTATGCTAAGTGAATTTAAAAACTGGTTACCTGAAGCTTGTAAATAAATACGAAATCATCTAGCAGTACAGAAAAAGTCTTAATGAGTCAGTGATTTACACTAAAATACTGTACAAATACTTGCAGGTGGAGTTTTGAGATAACGATGAGAACTCTGCAGGCAACTAGATAAACTGCAGGGTGTTTGGTTTTGGTTTATTCCCAGCAGTGGTTTGTGTTCTGCCTTGGAGGCTGGTTACAAGGAGTTGCTCCTGGCTGTATTCTGGGACCTGCTTAGTGTCTTTGTCACTGATCTGGTATTGGAGTGTGCTGAATCTGGGGGAGCAGTCAGTATGCTGAAGGGCAGGGCTGTATTTCAGAGACCTCTAAACAGGACAGAGCAATGAGCTGTCAGGACCTTTGTGAAATCCAAAAAGAACAAATAGAAAGTCCTTCGTATGGGACAGAAAAAACACTTGCGGGGGTACCAGCCGGACATGCTATACATGAGTCAGCAATGTACCCTGGCAGCATACAGGAGTGTAGCCACTAGACTGAACAAAGAGATTATTCCTGCTTACTCAGCACTGAATAGACCATACCTAAACCACTGCATCCAGTTTTGCTGTCTACCATCCCACCAGAAGGCTGCAAAGATGGTCGGTGGGCACATGACCTATGAAGAGAGGTTGAGGGACCCACAGCTTCATGGAGATGAGGCTTTGGAGGGACGTTGTGGCAGCCTGCAAACATCAAAGTAGAGGTTATGAAGAACATGGAGCCAGACTCCTCACAGAGATGCATAGCAGGAGAGGCAATGGTCATAAAGTGAAACAGGGAAAGTTTGTTTTGTACCAGGAGGTGCTGGTCTGTGATGATCCCAGTAAGAAAGGTGCTCAGACACTGTAAAGTGTCATTGAAAATGCTATTTCACAGAATCACATAATGGCAGGGGTTGGAAGGGACCTCTGTGGATCATCTAGTCCAACCCCCCTGCCAAAGCAGGGTCACCTTCAGCAGGCTGCACAGGACCGTATCCAGGTGTACGAGTGTTACTAATGATAGCGTTGTTACAGCTAACCCTATAAAGAGAGAATAGTATGGGTAATCCTACATCTGTTTTGATGCTGGGAACCCTGAGTTGTGCAGCATCAAATAGGCCTCCAGTCCATGTGCAGCACACTGTGCAGACCCCATCCATAGAAAGGGTGACCCCGTGTTGGTCCTTCAAGCTGTTCTTGGATTTCCTTACAAGAAAACAGCTCTGTCCATAACTTGTACTGTCGAGCAGAAAGGGTGCTCACACGAGGACTTATAGCTGCACTGTTGAAGGCAAGGCGACGCTGGCGGTGCAGTCGCCAGCACCGAGCGGGAGCTGCCGGCAGGCTCCTGGTTGTGGTCAGCTCACCCCCGGGCTGGTCCCGCAGCTGGGGGTACGTGCCGCTCGGCACGGGCGCGGAAGGCAGCCCCTGCACGCAGCACAGCACAGGCACAGTCCTGCTCTGGTTGGCTCTTGCATGGATCACTGACTGTGCCGTGTGTTACGGTCTTTCGCTCAGGATCAGTACAATGCTCTGGCTTGACATAATAAGAACATATTTCATCATGAGGGCAATCGGGCATTGAAACAGATTCCCTAGAGAGGTTGTGAAATCTCTGACCTTGGGGGTTTTCAAGGCTCAAGTAAACAAAAGCCTAAGCAACATCATGCAGATTCAGCGTTCACTGTGCTTCAGCAGAAGTTTGAGCTAGATGACATCTGAAGATGACATCAGTCCACCTTGAATTGCTCTGTCTCTGTGTTTTGGGTCTCCCTCATGATCTTGAAAACTTGGTTGGAAGTTGCGATAAATTTGTCGTGACTGATGGGAATATGTGTAAGACAGGAGAATTCTGGGTTTCCACATAACTCCATGGCAAAGTCAGTGCTATGGTAGTAGTAATGTAGATATAATTTAGATAGAAGCAGAGCTGTAACTGGATCCAGGAAGTTTCACATGTCACTGCATCACTAAAGAAATGTGATTATAGAACAAAACAAAGACCCTGTTGGCCATTCCTTGTTTCTGTAGTCATGCATCACGTAGGCTTTATTCGTCCCCTAGTTTTCATTCTTTTTCTTGAAAAATTTTGTTTCAGCGGGAGTGTTTTGTGTCCCATCTTTCACACGAAGGATAATACAGCCATTAGTTTCCATCTTTGCTAGCTGCTGGTAATATGACAATAAATTGGATTGTGGTTGACATGTTAATATACAAGATGTATTAAAGTAATACTTAACAATCTGCGCGACTTGTATATCTGAGGAAATACTGAGAGATCTGGATATTGAATGTTGCCATGGTTGGCACTTCCTTTCTTGCAGCACGGGACATGGAGTACTTGGTCCTTGCTGGAAACCATTTCCATCTTGAATGTTTGCTTTGGTGTTCTGGACCTGTGTGTAACTTCAGTCTGTGGAGCCAGCAGCAGGCAGTCTAGAGGTACCAGAAATGACCATTATCTGGTGAGACCCTTGCCCCCAGCAATCCTGCTACTTAGTTCAGTGATAGAAAGCACTGAGACTACTCTTGCCCTCTAAGCTGTTGCACCTAAATGTAAGAAGATAAGGAAGAGGTGTGTGTGAGGAACTTTTATATTATTATATAGCTGCTTTTATATTATCATATACCTCGTCAGTTGCCTTTCTTGTAACTTAACTGGGTCATGGTCTGCCCAAATAGTTTTGGATAGAAACTGTATCTGCCAAAATAATGAAAGGATGAGTAAATTCTTTGTTTTGGGGGGAAACCTGACTGTATCTGATGCTGAAGGAGAGACGGTTTTCATTGGCAGAGACTGAATCTTCACAGGTGAAGTTACTCTCACAGTTACTACTGCTGAATACCAATATCTTACGGGAAGACTGAAACCAGCTTCTAGTTCATTAGGGAAAATTTGATCAGAGTTCCAGTGCTTGATGAGTCCCATGAATTCTTCCTTTGATTAAATTGTATTTCTCTAGGGAAGAATACATTAGAATAAGGAACTCAGAAATTAAATACAATATTTATTTATTTAGCATTATTTAATTGTGCTTTAAAAGTACCTGTGTTGGGTGAAAAAAATTCTAATGCTGAAGAGCCATTTAACATAGAAAAGGTGTGCACGTTTAGCTTGAGACTTGGTGCTAGGCATGTCAGAGTAGAAACGAGAGTTATTTTTGAGTGAATATAATTTACTTTTATCTTGATTAAGGGGCAACTTATTGATGGGGGTCGTTGCAATCTTTAAAGCAGAATTAGTTGTCTCTCTGAAACTTATTCTGTAACTAAGCCTAAGGGTTTGGAATTATTAGGTGAAATTATGGTCTGTGTTGCACAGGGTGTCAACCTAAGTCATCGTAGCAGTTTCTGAAAGAGTCTGACCAGAAGAAGTTGTTTATTTACTTCTGAGGGGTAACTCCAACCAAGGTGTTTTGGGTAGCTGAATTGAATTTCTGCAGCTAAACATACTTAAGCATTTAATTTCCATATGCCTACTTGCACATTTTTCTTATTAGTGTTTTCTGATTTTTTTTTTTCTCCAAAACTGGATTTCCCCTATTCTGTTTCATTCTTCTTTCCCTATATATTATTTCCTTTCAAAACTTGCTGCAGCTGTTCTTCTCCACCCGTTTCTTTTCTGGCTTTATCAGACCTTGCGACCAGCTTTTTCCTGCTGGTCTGTGTTCCCACGTGGCAAGTCAATCGGCTGCTTTGCTAAACAATCAAGAAGTAGCATTACTCCTGCATCATTAACACTAGGGCTTTAACATTAGGCTTTTCCTACCTTTTCTTGACCTTTGATCGTTGTATTTATAGACTTCATGCGGTAGCTGATCAAGCATTATCTTGCTGCTCTTTTACTTGTCCTCCAGGTTGAATAGCTGTTTCCAGTGGACACTGGAGTAGCAGTTGCCACATGAGCACAAGGAGGGTGGAGATCCTCTGCTCCCCCCCCTCTGCATGATTCTTCTCACCAGCTATAATCTAGTCTTAACCAAGTCACAAGTGTTATGCAGCAAAATATAAATTAATGTATTGTCGAAGTTTCCATATTGTTCTATAAATTCATACAGTTCCTTCCTGGTGACAGAGGGGGGGGAGGATCAGAGCAGGGAGGAGAGCAGGACTCCGTCGCTCAGCAGGGCCCTGTCGCTATGCCATAACATGGGTTGAGTGATACAAAGCATCCTCTGTAGCCAATAGCAAGGTAGGAGTGGGCATTGAAAACTGAGCCGTGTCCACAGTGCAAAAGCTGTAGCTCTTACCTGGTGGCATTCACGTTGCAGCAAGACATTTAGATGTTGGAAGGTGTCTGTCTGGCGCTGTTGTCTTACTGTTCTGTGGGGTTTTTTGGAAATTCTGAAAATCCCATCCTCCTTCCTCTTTTCTACAGTGTAGAGAACAACTCTTGCTCTCTGTGTAGGTTTATTAATGTCATTAATCAGCCTGGATGTACCTTTTAAGTAGGTCTCTGCACTGTGTTGGCACGATCCGTTTTTTTGAGTAAGTGGGTTTCATGGGTCTGTTCAGTGGCTGATTTCGTAAGAGTGCAAGTTTGGAAGGCTGACATTAATGGTAATAGTTGCAATCATTGTCAGTTAATGCACTGTTCTCCGGAGGCTGCAGAATCTATGAACTGACTGTCGTTTCTTGTGAACTACATATTGGATGTTTCTATAAACTGGAAAGGTTAGAATTCCATTAAGTCCCTGTTATCTTTGCATATGTCAGTTTGCAGTGCTACATGAGTAGTAGAACTTATTGCCACAATTAGATGTTTCTGATCTAAAATTTGAGAACTGAAGTGTGATGAAGATTTAAGAACAGTTTGGAGAGGCTGCTGCTTTCCCCGTCTTTCATTGCAGGACAGGTGATCTTGTTTTTGAGGCTAGTTCCAATTTTATGTCTGTACAAGCTCAATAATGACAAATCTGTAGAATATTATAAATTTTAAAATATTTAAAATTGTCATCATTAGAAGGAATAAAAAGCCATAATTTGTGTGGCCCAAAGCCAGAAGAAAAGGATGCTAATTGCAGATGTTGTGTTTCTTTATAACTTCCTTTGAATTTTTTTCCTTTGCTTTAAATGATTTGTGAGAAGCTTCCATGAGTGTCAGGAGTATTGTTCTCTCTGGCTTAAAAATAATATGTACTGAAGTCTTTCTCCAGATGAGAGAATTATTTCTCCTTTCTTTATTTTTCTTTTAAGTTTATTTAAAACTAAATGTTCTCATTCATACCCCGCTGTGAAATCTTCGTGAAAAAACAGTATTGGATATTATTTCCTGAGAAGCATTTTGGAACCAGCAATTAAATGTCTTTGGAGGAACAAATGATATTATTGAAATGTTTAAAAGTAAAGCACCAACTTAAAGCAGTTGGTTTTTCAAGTATCTAGCAATTTTAAAAAACAAAACAAGAAAACACAAAACAAATACTGCTTTAAAAGTGACATTTTATGATATGTGTTGCTGCTGTCTGAAATAGTCCATTTTGGTCAATGGCAGATAACTTTTTAAACTCTTATTATAAAAGTCAGATTAAAAGAAAAATTGTTCTAGCTGAAGTGGATGAAAATGCAAATGTCTGTGAGGTGGAAACACAGACTGAGTGCCAAATGAACATCTGAGAATAAAGGTATTTGAATGTGATTCTTTGTCCATCTAAAATCATCTAAAGTAATTTTCTTAGGAAGATAACTAAATGAAAGCAGACCGCTAGGCATAGTACGTGTTACTTGCAGTGAACTATTTTGTTTCTAGGTATGTTTCTATAGTTTTAGAGCAAGGATATAGCTATTAAACGACACATCTATGTGTGCAAACTCCATAAAAGAAACCTTCAAGCAGTTGTGCCATCTTCTGAAGTGCGAAACAAATGTCACGAGCCAGATGTGCAAACTGCGTCTTCAGGACGGAGACCCGCTTGCTTGCTTTCTCGGTCTCAGCGGTAGCTTCACGGTCTGTCTGGGGCCTGTGTTCTAAGTCAGAATTATGCAGTCGCTTTCAGTTTTGTAGCTGACTTTAAAAATTGATCGCTGAATTCGTAAAAATCTGCATCAGCCTTAACTAAAGTGAAAAGAGATGAGTGGATGAATGCGATGTGACAGCTCCCCTTACTAGGAGAGGGCTTGGCTGTGTAGAGAAGCTTGTCTCATGTCTAAAGTCAGAAATGGCACACGAGTAACTTAGCAAAAGCTTATATGCAGACTTAGGTAGGTAGCAGTGTATGCACTCCTATTTGTGCTGTTGTGTGCAGTAAAATACAAATTATTTGACCTTTTTTCCCCCCTCACTGTGGAATAGTGAGTCACTGCAGAGGTATTGCAGTGCAAGTGATCTACTGTCTCTGTTTAGCTGGTATTAACTTGGGCATAGGTTGGTGCATATGAACTTATTTGAATATGTGTTAACGTAAAGTCATAAAAACAATTTCTTATTAACTGTAGTACAGAATTATGTTTTTAATGAAAATTCTGTCATTTTGGTTTTTAACTTAATGTGTTGCCTTTTCATTTCACATTATGATTAAAATGCATGATCTAGGAATGTTTCTATTTTAGCTGTCTGATATGTAAACAGAAAATAAAAATTTAGCAAGCTGGCTTTTTGAGGAGTGGTAATTAGGGGTTTTAATATAGAAAAAAGAATTAGTATATTTCTGTGTAAAAAGATTTAAGTTATTTTTGCATATGATCTTTACTAGTTTTTGTGTATTTACTGTCTTGGCTGTGATGGCTCTTCCTGGGGCCTGTTGGAAAAATTATCCATGTCCCTTTGTTGTGGACCACTGGAAAAGAAACAAGCTGGTTGGCTATGTAAGTGGAAGAGGATTTAGCTAGAAAGGAGGCCTGCTGGCTGGTGGTTCTGTCTCGGAGCTTCTTGCCTGAGGTTCTGTGGCTCATAAGAGAATCATCTTTTACATTTCAATGCAACAGTCACCTGTTGGGATGTAGGCAGAAATACGGGTTGATAGCTACACAGACTCTCCTGTCTTGGAGAATAGGCCTTCCTTTAAACAGCTTTTATTGTGTTGAACACTGAACTGGGATGTGTTTCTTGAGGCTCACTAGAGTTTTGTATTCTTAAAGCTGATTAAAATGGTTGCTTGCATTACAGCATAATAATGTTTTTCTGTGTGGTGTTTAATTTTTTACAACGTAATTTTCCTTTCATAATAACATTATTTTATCATTCTGTATCCACCTGCCTGTATTTTACATGGTGCTCAATTTTCCACTGTTCAGGATGATTGAAACTATGTGATTGCACATGAGCAGTTAATTCATAGTCAAAGCTTTAAAACCAACTCATCCAGTTTTAGTTGTGCTGTTTAACAGGTAGTGATACAAAGGCAGTAATTACAATTACACAGGCAGAAGTGAATGACATTTAGCACATTGTAAGTGGCTCATGTGGTTATAGTTACCTTGAAGTGAGCTTAGTCATTAAAACAAAGGGTTAGAAAATGAACTTTTAAAAAAACTTGGTGTAATTTAGGAGAGATTTAAATAATCAGTCTGGCCCTCTTTTATTAAGTTGGGATACCGTTTCCAGAATCTGGGGAAAATTCATAGGCCAGATGATATCGGGCTATATAACTACAACTTATGAGAAAATTGGTTTAGACAAGAGCTGACAGAGAAGATAGTTCTTACAAGCATGTAAGAACATGTGTAATGATGATTAATGTAAAAATAAATTAAGACACCACGTTGTGGAGTAGCTGTTCAAGAACTAAGTAATATTCCAGAGTAGTGTTTTTATAAGCATATATGCCAAGATATACATTCCTATTGAAATGAAGAAATTGGCAGTGGCTAAAGGAAAGAAAAATTTTGCACAGCCACCTTAAAAATCATCTCTCAGTCAGAAGCAGGCCTTATAACCTGTGAACCATGGAGAATTCTTTTTAACATTGCGCACCAAGAGTCTTGGCATATTCAGTGATCTCGCATTACATGCAAATTTATTCTGTTATGTGTAATTCAGGCACATCAGAAGACTGGTGTTGGCTACAGTGATTTCTACATTGAGTTCCGGTTTACTTTAGAGAATTGTAGGATTTTAAAATTTTCTTCCTGTTACTTGATGCTTTATGGGTCTGTACTTTTTGTATTTTAAGCTACAAAAAAGCTCATTTAAAGTACAAAAAGTTTGGACGAGAGACAATTAAAACAGGAACCTGTTCGAGCAAAATGTGTCTGCTAGCTAGAGAAACTTGTGAGATGCTGCTGCTTAAGCTTTGGGGAATTTAAGTGAATTCAGTATCTCTTTAGGCTACTGTTGTTTCCATTTTTATTACTTTAGGTGTTTACTGTCAAGCGTTGTGATGTTGTTGGCAAGGGCAGGGGAAAGCATTTAGAAATCTACTGGTAATAATGACTAAGTAGGGTTTTTACTGTTCAAGAAGGCTGTGGTTTAGGGGCAGGGGTTATGACTGGTGGTGGTTTTTGTTTTGCCACTTTCGAAAGAGTTTGGAAAAGCTTAGAAAATACTGTCTTTAGAAAAAGGTGTTTTGGAGCAAGAAAGACCTACATTCATAGTCTTTCTCTGATGTGTTTTACGGGCTTTTCATAGGAAAACTGATGTAAGCAAAGAAGTTGCATTTTAAAGGCTGTAATTTGAAAACAGACAGAAAATGAAACTTACAGTATTTTAACCATTTGTTGCTTATATTGCTTCTGTTAATGATGACCTACTGTCTGAAAAGAGGAAACCCGTATATGCAATCTAGAAGCTAGAAAAATTTGACCCTGAAATAACTTAAAGTCCTAGTAGTGAGAATGACTGAAATTGTCACGGGTTCCCATGAATCTGATAAATTTGCTTCTTGTAGATGCTTGAAGGGATAAAGGTTTTTGCTGAGAGGGATCTGCATATACCTCTTAGGAGAAAATATTCTGCTTAGCAGAGGTGAGGATGGAAGGACATTGTGATTCTTCTGGCCTTGAGATCTGTGGATATGAATCTTCATCCTTTTCCTTCTCTGGGCCATGAACACGCTAGTAATGTTTAAAGTTTGACTAATAACGATTTCTATCAGCCTTCAGGCCTTCACTTGCCTGTAGGGTCAGGAAGAAATTATTTTCCTAATGCGTAATTCGGCTTCTTGGCTGCTGATTTGTGCAGTGGCAGATCACACTGTGACAGCTGAGGTGCTTCCTACCCCAAATGTTACGTTGTGATCCTCGCATAGCAGTTGCCAGTCATGTGGCAGGGGTGACCGAAATGGCGCAGACAGCGGTTCTTAACGTATTGGGTACAGTGTTAGACTGATAATGGCACGTGGTGGTATTAGTCTGGACTTTGCAAAGAAGTTTTTCCAGGAGGAATTGTTAGAGACTTTGCAGAAACAGTCATCTTCCTCTGTAGCACGGGAATGGTTCACATAATAAAGCATGCCCAAGTGATCTCATACTTAATTGCTTGCAGAGTCTTTTGGCATGGGTAATAACCCATACTCTATTGGTGACATACGTGTTGTGTGTAAAAGGACAGAAAAGACTGGTTTTGGACTTGCACTGCAGAAGTTTGTGAACTTACTTAGCGTAGGTACTGCAAGTGCAAATGGTCAGCAGCTGCTTTAACTCTGGAATGGGCAAGTACGCAGAAGGAAGCACTCTGCTCTTTGGGTACCATCTGCATTTCGCTTTGAGGAAGCCTTTGTTCTCTCTGTGGTCCGTACTGGACAGTGCGAGAGCTGCTCTTACAGGGATTTGAGTGATTCTTGATGACTCGTCAGTGGAGCTTTTTTAAAATGTCATTGGCTTTGCCTCATTTGAATGAGGTGACTCGTTGCCTTCATCCTGAATTGAGAGTCTGAGGAGTCAGTTGCAAAAAGAAGCTTTCATCTCACCAAGGTGTAGGTACTTGTCGTTTCCTTGCTTTGATGAAATAACCAATAAAGCAGAGACAAAGGCTTGAAAGTTAGTCTAAAACAAAGTCAGAGGTATAACCCCAGAAACTTCGTCGCAGTCTGCGTTGAGATGCGACTGCTGCGAAATGGCCAGCAGCCAAGCTCTGCAGTGCATCCGACTTCACCTGGCACCAACTGTCATCTGCTCCCTGAAAACACTTCTTAAATGATACAGTGATGAACGGCACTTCTATTTGTGTCGTCTGCTCAAAATGTTCTGTAACATCTGTTGCTTTGTTCATAAGGTGCAACAAAGGTGAAAGAACTGCAGAGTGACTGAGAAAGTGTTTGGGGTTTGACAAAGGGCTGCCTACGTTCAGGCTGCTTGGGTGGGAGGCTTTGGCTAGTTTCTGTGAGCTTCTGTGCGTATTATCCTTGTGGAAGAATTGTTGCTACCTCTTGCTCGTTGTACCTACAGTGTATCATATGTAAAACGGGGAAAAAGCCTCAGGAAAATTTTTAGAATTTGTAGTTTTGTATAGAAACATATATTTGAAGAAAAAACCTTCTGTGTTTTAATGGTTGATGATAGATTATGAATATAAAAAGATGTTTAATTTTTTGTTTGTGCCTGGTGTCACAGTCAAGTTCTGTGTATTCTTTGTTTCCAGAGCAGAAAGCTAGAAAGTGAAAGAGTGCCAAAAATCCCGACCTCAGAGGTGCAATTTCTTTTGTATGTTAGGAAGATGTGCTCTTCTTGATATATTCTTTTATTAAATTGTATTTATTAAACATAAAATAAATCAAATACATGAGAAGATACAATTTCATTCTGAATTTGTCTCTGAGTTAAAAATGGAGAATTTTCTGTCTATATCAACTGATCTGTAATTTGCTTTTTTACACAGAGAATAGGCATGGCAGTTCTGTGAAATTGTGATTAATGGTCATACTTTACATTTGAACCTAACATGTCAAAGCTTCATTTTTTTACTTCTTGTGCTGAAATTCACTTAGAGATTTTGAATTGGCTTTGAAGACAAAATTGTAAGCAGTGACTTTAATGTCTTATGTATGTATATATTGACAATTAAATTGGCAAGAATTCACTTGTTCTTTGTTTCTAGGATTAAACTTTAAATTGATAGATGTATTCCGGTAATTGAAGTTTTGAAAGTCCAAATCTACTGGATCTTGTAGCAGCTGTTTAAATGCTGTTTTGGGGTTTTTTTTAGTCTCTTGCCCTATGTTCTGTATAGTTCTTCAATACAAATGATTCACCAAACCCCCATTTCTTGGACTAAGGATGACTTTGGTTTGTTTTGAAAATCATTAAGGTAATAACAATAAATAGAAAAAAAGAATTTCTAAAGAGATTGCTGACATGACTGACTAGTACCGCTCTTGCCACTCTTAATATTGCAGGACATGCATATTGTTTGTAATCTGAACCCTGAGCCTCTCCTTCCCGACCGTAGTGATTTTCATACTTCCGCATGAGGTGGGTTGCCTTCTAAGCTTGTGTCACTAAATGTTAGAATTCTGAGGTATGGTAGCTTGAAAAGTAATTTTATAAAATTTTGTTGTTGGGGTGGTTTGGTTGGTTGTTTTTTCTGCATGCCAAAAGAGACTTTTGAAGATGGCAGCAAGCAATGTCTGTTTTATGCTAACTTTTACTTTTGGTTCATATGAAGGCAAGGTTGTGGAGTTCGTGCCTTTTGGGAGAAGGTAGCAAAATACGGGGGGAGTCAGGGATGCAAAATGGGATGTGCAGTGATGTGTTAAGTAGCGGATTGACTTTTGGGTGCCAAGTGAGGTGTCATTAAAACAGCCAGTGAGGAAATGCTTGGGACAAATAGGTGTCAAAAATAGTGTTTCTCTATGTGGTAGGTGCCTTGACTCCTGTCTGCCAAGAGTGCTTTTTTCTTATTTTTGCTTTCTGAAATAATGTCACTTTTTCTTCTAAAAAATCATAGAGACAAGTGGCAATTTTGGTGACCTTATAATAGTTCTTGTTAGAACACTGACCTTCAAAGTCGGAGATGAAGGTTTAAATCTCCTCTTTCAGACTGAGATGCAATTTCTGTCTTCCAGAAGCACACTTTATTCTTTTGTGTGCTGGGAATCTTTAACTTCTTGCTGTGGAAGTTCCTCTTTGTAGAAAGCGAGGTGTGTTCTCACTACCTAAACTTCATCTAGCTGAATGTTAAATAGGCAGCTATGGAAAAAGGTGGTAGTATAGGAGTTATTTAAAATTTTTTTTTTTGTAAATAAAATTTTCTGGTTTGAGGTTGTTACTGTGTTTTATCCTAAAGATCTGCTTTTTTCTGTGTGTGAGAGAATAGTCTTTTGGGGACTAAAATTTGGACCTCTTTGAACTTTTCTTTCATCTTTAACTCATGTTCATTCTTGTATAGTTTATTGTATTTTACAGGAAGGGCAATGCCCTTATTTCTTTGTCTTTAAAAGAAAGTAGCATTCTCTACATTTTGAGAGGAATTGAAGAACAATTGCCTGGCCAAACATTTAGAGGAAATGAGTGGAGGAGGAATACTTAATTTCAGGATTCTACATGTGACTGAGGCATGAACTTTTCATCTAGTTCGGTGAGATGGTGCAAGCACTTCTAAAGCATTTCAAAATTTGCATTACTGTCAAGGTGGAGAGAGTTGTTGCCACATTGAGTATTAGGGAGCAGTGTGAACAAGGCTTTCCAGGTGCACAGTTAAGATTTTAGGTGCATAAATGAAACTGAAATTCAGTTTGTGTTGGAATTCATTATGGGTTTAGATGTATTAAACTCAATTGTCTAGGTACCCAGTCAGTCATATTTGTTAAAGTACTGATTTAGCTTGGTGCAGCCAGCTTTTTTAGGGAACTTAGAAGAAGTTTTTCAATTTGGAGTTAAACATTTTTATTCTGAAAGACTGATTTATGAAGTGCGATACTTATTAATGTGAATATCTTGGCATAGGAGCTCTCAGAGGGAAAATTAGTATCACACATTTGTGTTCGGTATATCATTAGATTCTGCATTCTTATTTTGGGTTGTCAGAGCTCTACCTGCAAAACAAGGTACAGCAATTTTAGATTTTTAAGTTGCTCTTTTTCTGTTAAATAACTCGAGGTTTTTGTTTTTCTTTGCAGCTTTCATCCAGTCGGATGGCATAATAGAAATGCTGCGTTTTGATGAAGGAGACCTATTGCAGGTATGTAGTCAGAGTAAATCATCTGAACTAGCAATGTTTCATCTTTTTTGATAGCTGCTTTTTGAAACTCATGGGTGAGTGGATTTTTGAAAATAAGCAAGCATCAAACTTAAGTAAGTCCAAAAAACTTTTAGACTCTCTAGAGTAATATTCAGCAGTATGCTTTGTTGTGTCCTGAGGTTCAGATTCCCTCATCTTTTGTGTTGGGAAATTGGTGGAGTTTACCACACGTTCTGTCTGGCCTGTTTGTCCAGGTTTTTTTCCCCCTCAAAAAAACTGGAGAATGCTTTATGTTTAAGACTTAGCTTCATGTACAGTTGGGATGCAATTGGATAGCATAACTAGAGGAACTGGGAAGTGTTGCAAGATTCCTAAACGTAAAGGTAGCCTTTGGGACCAAGTTGACACTGGGTTTAAAGAAGATTCAAATTACTGCAGTGAGGTAGTGGCTGTTGCAAATACCGATTTTTCAGGTATAATGCTGCCATTCTTGGCAGCTTTCTTTTGGTGTAAGTCAATACAGACAAAATGTTAACTGTAAAGAATATGTGCTGACATTTTGAGATGATGGTGTAGTAGTCGGGATGAAAGATACGGCAACATAGTATGGTGCTTTAGAGCTACATAATTCTGAAGTTCTGTTGACTAGAATTTCATACGCATGCATTTGGTGGATTGAATTAATGTTGAGAATATCTTGTGTTAAAGTCCCTGGATGATGTTAGTCCTGGTAGTTGAGAGGGAGGAGCTGTGAAAGAAGAAAGCAATTCATTGTTTAAATGGTGAGAACACATGGCTTGTGACTCTGTTTAACTGCATTAGTTACCAGTGCAGTGCTTGATTTACGATTCTTAACTCCTATCTAGTCTAGAAGAGTCAACAAATGTAAAAGCTATGTAGTTTTGGGCTCATGATGATATTATTTGTTTGAGATTTATGAAGGTGTTTTTTCTTTTTCCCTCCCCTACCTAAGTTGTTTGTGATTTTTTGTTTGGGGTTTTTTCACTTCTTCCACTGCTTGGTCCTTAACGTAACTCAGAAATAACTTACTACTGATTTTAAGGTTATAAAGTACAAGGAGGAGATCCTTCAAATTGATCTAAACTGGTGACAGAAAAGGTGGCCATTAAAAACAAATAAACAAAACAAAAAAACCAGCAAAAACCCCACCAAAAAACACTGTGCAAGCAAACAAAAAAGCCACAGGTTCTTCATTAAACAGTTACTCAGATGTCATGTGCTAAACAGATTCTTATAATAGATACCTATGTGGGCTTATTTTTGGACATACAGAGTAGAATGGTGAAAGTTTTCCGTGTAGTGGTTACAGTCTCAGTTATTGCAGTTTTTGACTCAGAATATTTCTTTAACTTGCATGAGGATACCACATATCAGTATAAATATAAGAGAAAAAAAATCACTAGACTTAGTTTCTTTGCTTTTACATACTCTGTTAGAATATATTTTGTTCAACAAGAATGGTTTAATAAAAATGACAGGTGTTGGCCCAATTTTTAAGATAAAAATCACATGGTTGCCATAGTTGCTTTCATTTATCTACGTTTTAGGGGGTTTTTCCCCCAGGATTCTTTTTTTAAAAAAACCCCAACTAGTTAAAATTAACCTCACAAGTCTGAAATTATTTATTTATGTAAGCACTCTATTAATCACTGTAGTTCTCAGGGCTAGAAAATAATGGTGCTGCTGTGAACCACCCCCAATAATTCATATAAAGATGGAAAAGTAAAACAGATTGTTAATCATTGCAACTTTATTGCAAGATGCAACAGAGACAGGAAAATTAGTTTAAATATTATGGTGGGACAAAGTCAAGCAATTCTGGATGTTGCACTGTAAACTCTGTAGTGCTTTGGATTGCATTTGGCTGCCACTTATCCTAATACACAGCTGAATATTTGATTTAAAACAAAGCAAGAGAGACAAAATTTCTAATAAATGGTTTGTATGGTTTTTATTATGGTTGGAGCTTTTAAGCCAAAAATACCTATGTAAGTGAATCCAGTTCCTGTTAATCAGAATGATAAAGCATATCTTCTCTAGCTTACAATTTATTTGGGGTTTTTTTTCTGTAGATTTTAATGTGGTGACCTCTTGTGACTACTTAGTGCAATTAAAAAGTAAAACCAAAGCAAACACATTGTTGTAAAAAGAGATTTACATCTTGTGAACCGCAGTTACTAAAGTTTTAATCCTGTGATGTCATTTAATGTTTCAGGCTTTCTGTAAGTTTTCACAAATGTTTGTTGATTGTGGGTCATCCATCGTTACAGAACAAATACGATGATGTAGTAACCCAGTATTGTCTAATGTTACATCACCTTCAGGTGATTTTTTTTTTTAATATGAAAAATAACGAATTCAGTGCATAAAGTGATTAATAATCACAGAATCACAGAATAGTAGGGTTTGGAAGGGACCTCTGTGGGTCATCTAGACCAACCCCCCTGCCGAAGCAGGGTCACCTACAGCAGGCTGCACAGGACCTTGTCCAGGCGGGTCTTGAATATCTCCAGAGAAGGAGACTCCACAACCTCCCTGGGCAGCCTGTTCC
>Ga0065711_1039467_pt1 | contig 17824 bp, 15 predicted proteins | sample Hoacrofraction12_FD_59098 | JGI IMG/M metagenome (GOLD analysis project Ga0065711, IMG submission 59098) | Hoatzin crop microbial communities from Cojedes, Venezuela - Epithelial fraction 12 v2 (version 2) | ecosystem: Host-associated > Birds > Digestive system > Esophagus > Crop | place...
TCCTCCGCACGCCGGCGGGGGGAGGGGCGGCCGCGTGGCACTTTTGTTGCCGGCGGCAGCTGAAACCAAAACAATTCCCAAGTCAGTTTGCTGGCAACATGCTTTTCCCTTTTTAACACCAGATTTGATTCCGTTTCGTAGTACATCCTGAACCACTTACAAGTTAATATTTTCCTACACACATTTCACACACCAGTTCAAAAACTGACCTACAACTCTTGAAGACAGTACAAAAGTTTAAAGAAGGCATGTAGGTTTGTAATTTAAAAAAAAAAATATCAAGAGAGGCATTGAGGAAGAAGCATCCTCAATCAGTCAGTCCTTCCAATTTTTCCCTCAAGTAAAAACTAATAACATGCAACAGTGAGCCACAGAAGTGCCTTTGTTATACTGAATGTTCCACAGCTGTGGGCTGATAAGATTGCGGTGGAAAGTAATTTTTTTAAATTTTCCATTCATTTCCAAAACCTCAGCTGCTACAAGTGGCATATGGTTTTAAAAATTTTAGAATGCACTGAAAGGTACAGTATTAATACCACTAATAGAAAGACATCTATTTTGATTTCTCTTTATTCACGTTAATAAAGTTTAGTTAGATGCTGTTCTCCCTAGGGAAAAGGTGCACAGGCACTGGTAGCTGTCAGAAGTAAAGAGCTGGGCTCAGAAAGACACAGAAGACTGAATGATGCTGCCCATCCAAAGGCAAAGTTTTCTAGAAAATCCTTCAAGTATGAAACATGGCAGCCAACCACTACATTCCTAAGGAAGATCATTTCACTAGCTTCTGTTCAATGTACAAAAAAAAAAGTATGTCGGTCTTTTAGAGGAGTCAGCTGCAGACCAATGACATTTTAAAAATAACGTGGAGGAAGATGTACCGCTAATTGCTGCACATTTGTTGTCCACTCTTCCATGATGAACCCTATCTATATTTTCTTTCTTTGAAGATATTTTACAATAAGAAGTTAAGTAAATACACTAAAAAAAATTCATCAGAGCGCTAGCAAAGCAGCAGCACGTATATTAGCAGAATAGATGCACAGTCTCCATGCTAGAGTTCTGTTTTCTACCATGTTATCCATACTTGCAGCAAGGAAGCAAAGTTTCCACATGCAATACATTTATACTATTAATAAATACTTGTCACATTTTAGTAACATTACAGAAGGCTAATGGAACAGGTTAACTCCTTGGAAAGCAGCAGTGAAAATAGCTTGTGCAAATCTCTTACTGCAATGCTATTAGGAGTCAGGACAGTCAGAAAAGAAAGGTACCAAAACTTCCTTTCCCATTCCATTTGAATTGATTGCCCACAATAGAAACAAACATTTCCTGTGACATTAAGTTGTCATCAGCTTCCGCGATTCCCAGTTCACTCAGTCTTTTCTTGTGCATCTGGCTCTTCCTTGCAGAAGTAGCCCCAAGTTCATTTGCAATTTCATAATTGCCTTCAGTTTGTTCAGAAATCTCAGCTTGCTCATAAAGCTCCAACTCATCAGTTATGCACTCAGGTAGTTGTTCTTGCCTGAAGCCCTCTACACAGGCTGTCCCATCACCTGACCGGATAGGCTGTGCATTCCCTAAGTCAGGAAACGATAAGAAGGTCATCAACAATTGCACAAAACAGCCATATAATTTAAAACTCCTGGAATTAAATATTTTTCAGGCTTAACATTTTCACCTCATCCCACTCACTTTTTGGATAACTACTTAGCAACAGACACGTACTCCAAATACAGTGTAGGATGCTTAAAGAAAAGGTTTCTTCTTGAGATGCCTTCAGGTTGCCAAGTGATAGTGATATTAGAGAAAATTACCATGGGTTTACACATTGCTCCTAGACAGTGACAGTTCTTCTTGAGTAAGACATAACATGAGAAATACAGTTGTCATTTTATTTACTGCAGAGAAAAAATTCTGTGCTGGGAACACATCTCAGCTCTAATGCACAAAAGAAGAAACGAGCAGAGAATTATCATGCACCAGAAGAGCTGTAAGAGAAGCCATATCTGCTTTCATGCTGGTTGCATTCTTCTTTCTGTATGACCCAAGGAGGCCGTCAGTCATACAGGCTCTGCTTGGTATGACCAATGGTGCAGATCAGGTGCGGAAGGACCTGATCATGGAATTGCACACACCCCATGAAGCACAGGCATTCACAGCATTTCTCTGCAGCAAGTTCATCCTTTAGGAGATTCCAGTGTTCTGATAAGTTATGAAGATTTATTTCACCTAAATCAATCTAGACATTATTAGAAAATTTAAGTGACTTGATTATGAATTACACAATCCAAAAACCTGGGTATATTAAATTTACTAGTTCTAGGAGTTTCTTCTAGGAAGATAAAAATACCTTTTGTTGTCTCTGCTGAAGCATCCTTTATATCAGAGGGCATTGTTGGTCTAACCAGGACCACACCATATCCTTCATTATTATGGATCATATTATTGACCATGGTTATCTTGGGGATGTCATAATGTTCATCCAAAAAGTTCTACAGCAAAGAAACGGAAATCCAACATGTTATGTCCAGCTAAAGGGATGCAAAATATTCCTGTTGTAGGTAGAATCACTTCTGTGTATCAGCTAGAATTTTATTATTTGCCTATGCAAGTGACATTGCAAAAGGCATTTTCTTTCTGGCAGATAAGAAGCAGAACAAGCATACTGCTTTGGTGGACCAACCTGAGGCAGACAAGTGCCATCATCATCATATGTGACATATAAGAGTTCTTATGGCCATAAGGCAGCAAGGTTATAAGCCAACCTAAACACAGGATAATTGCATTAATTCTAGCAGCTATAAACTTTTGAAAAGCAAGTACATTCTGCCTTGAACTGACCTTTATAAGTATTCCCTCCTTGCAGTGGTGAATGCCGTTGTCTAACAGGGTGCACGTACTACCTGGATATATTTCCACACCAGCACCCTACAAGATGAAATTGATGGCAGTTCACAAATAGTTCGGGCACCTTTCCAATTCAACTTGACAAGTGCATCACAGATCTTTGTGTTCATCTACCAGTTTGCACAATGCAAAATTGTGTTACCACTCCTGTTTCATGGCTTTGTTCACCAACTTAAGCAGCAATACCCAAGGTTGAGGCCCCATGGATGATATTATTGCCACCAGTCCATAAAAGCTCTGGTAAAGAGTAACCGCACAGCCTTGCATTATTTTCTTGTTCTTTAGTCGTCTACCTCAACACTCAAAGCCTCACCATTCTTCGAAACGTCCTAATCAGAGTTCAGTTCTGTGTTTATCATCCTTCTGTAAGAATCAATGGACGCGTCCAAAAAGGGCATTTCATTTGCAGAACAATGCAAATGCAAAATGAAAAAATTATTTATGGGCAGAGAAAAAAGAAAATCACTTTAAAACTATTGCAGGACATGAATCAGTCCAGAAACACAACAATGATTTCACAGATGTCCCCTGTTACTACATCATTTTCATATCATCACACACAAATTTGCATGAGGCATTTCACTAGATACTACTGGCAGCTACAAGACCCCTGGGACAAATCTCTTAAACTCTGTAACATGTAGCTGTCCAAAATGAGTTTGTAAAGGTTCTCTCACGAGCAACAGAAGTCACTCCGTTAGTGACTATTATTTCCAAGCAGAAACCTTTATTTTAATTTAGGAAATAAGGCAGAGTTAAGAATTTGTTTGTACCTTGGCCCCATATAGATCAGATTTTTTCATTAACAGCTCAGCTGATGTTCGTACTGTTATGCCTGTAGTTTCGCATTGTAACACACAATTCTCCAGGGTGGTTTTCCCATGATGGACATCTACACACACAGAAAACAAATACTGTTAGATGAATCAGTTATGCAAAGGCAAACCCATCCTACAGACAGATGGACTTGTAGCATTTTTGCAGTGTGATAAAATTACTATTTTAATTTTATCCACTTCAGGTTAATTTTACTGATTTGCTCATGCATGGTTTGAACTCACGCTATTTTTCTAGCATATGCAGGAACACTGCTGCAAGGGAGCACTAATCAAAGGTTCGTCTTAAGAGGGATTTTTTGCCTTTTTTTTTTTTAAGTGACAGTAACTATTATTTTCATTACATTCCTAAGAGACTGTTGAATTAATAAGATACTAAACATTTATATACAGGTTTTAATAAACACTTTAACATGTTTAAAACCAAATGTCTATTGAGGCAAAGTATTAATCAGCATCTTCTGCAAAGACAGAAGGCCATGGCCAATAAATTCATTGGATATAACTTAGGATTATTTGAGCCTCAGTTTGAATGTTCTGTCAGCAAAGTTCTACACTACTTCTACAGCCTGTGTCATTCCCAGTGGGGAGCTGGCTGGGTTCAGCTACAGCTGAATATTACCATGGGGGTTCTTTTGTGGAAAGAGGAATCATTTCCTTTTCCAGGTAGCCTGACATAGACTGTGCAGCAGTCAGAGTCAAGTTGTCTGAACAGCAGAAAAATGATCAAGTCAAATGATATTATCCAAGTATAAGAATAAAACACTACAGCCACAATAGCTTGAAAGTACAAAGAATTGAAGTTATTTTGATGTCCACATTATAAGCAACCTAGAAAAGAGGGAAGCCTTAATTTTTATACTTCTAGGGCCCTTCTCTACAATATTTTGTTAAAACCAGTAAACTACAACACTGGGTCCCAGCTTTAATTCTAACAGTAAATTATGGAAGTCCCACAAAAAGGTCAAAATGCTTTTATACTTACTTAAAATCCCCTCCACAGCATCATGTTGCACTAACTTCAAACTGGAGATCTTTATATTGGCTCCTGTACAGTCAACAAAGTTGTCTCCTTCCCCCCGTTTTTCTATCACGATATCATCTGGCAGGCCATAGCCTTAGAGCAGAGGTGAAAGATCCAAGTTTGATAAATAACTGGCAACAGTCAGGTGCTCAGTATATAACAGACATTTAAATTAAATACAGAGGTTTAAAACTTGAAGTCTAATATCTTTAATAGGATTTGCCACCCAGTGGCCAGGCTATACCTTACATCCTTTCTGTACCAAGGTACAGGCACTCAAAACCAAACTCAAAAGTTGCCTTACTTGAATGACACACGATAAAATGCAAAGTTATTTTAGACAGTTGAACAAAAGGGTAACTGAGCTCACATTTACCAAAGACAAATTTCTCACTCCCACAGGTTATAACAGAGCAGGGAGATGCAGTAACCAAGGACACACAGGCACCTGCAGTCTGCTTTCAAAGTATAGAAGTTGACTAGAGCAAGCAGAGGTTCCAAAGAGCATGGGGGAAAAGGCAGTCACCACCACAACACAAGGAAGCAAGTGCAAAGGACTTGATGTTGTTAGTAAGCTTCACTCAGTTTCCCCATTTAAATGAAACTTGGGTCAAAATGTAATATTCCTGTGTTACACGGGCTTCCAGATTAATTCAGATTAAAAAGAAACTTTCACAAGCATATGCCAACTTTGATTTACTAAGCCATCCACAGTTGTCAGCATTCAACCACTTACAGGGAAATTTATGAGCACATAAAACTTTTATTGCTTGCCACTGACAAGAATTATGATAAGGAAAGCAATAATCCAACGTCCATTAAAGCAGCATGAGTCCTATCATTTCCTGAAAGCACATACCAACTCAGATAAGAAGTGCCTGAGCAGGATGCTAGCTTTTAACCAAGTACATAAACAAATACTGTAATGTGCAAGTAGTAAGGTTAAAAAAACAAAACACCTTTGAACAAGAGGTGGCAGCAAGTTTTAAATACAGCAGATTTAATGCAAAGTTAAGTGACTTTAGGTCAGCTTAAAGGTCAACACCCTATAGTTTAACAAGGTTAAGGTCAACACCCTATACTACCTAGAAATCTTTTCCCACTGCTGCTGATTTATTGTCACCCCTGAGGAGGAGATGGCATGGGGCACTTTACTTCCAGTACATAAAAAGAGAGCACCACAGGACAGCAAATGGCATACCTAGTTTAACTTCCCACCGCGACAGAAAGAGCTTATTACCCAAGCCAAGTTTTAGGAATAATTGTCCTACAGACTACCTGCAGTTTTTCTAACCATGCTTTTAGCTTGCTTTACACTTCACCTCTGAAGTAGCAGCTCTCGCAGCAAGAAGGAAGCCAGTGACAAGACAAGGAACAGAGAGGGGAAGATTCACCTGCCATCAGCTGTGTTCAGTGCTCAATGTGGTCACAGCTGTGTGCCCTGCCTGCAAACTAAGTGACACCCCAGGAACTGAAGGCAACTGTCACCCAGTAACACTGACCACAGGCATTAGATGGGCTGATGCTACAGGTTCCCACCCAGCTTGCACAACTACGGTACAAGCCAAAGGACAGTTCTTAGGTGCCTTTGCTACACATTTTTGTCATGTGTTAAAGTTATCCTTACTATGATCTCCAGCAGCTGTTACTGCTTTAACCTTATTTAGTTCTTGTAAGTTTTTATTTATCCCTGACTTACTAATCCTCATACTTTCAACCTTAGTACTGACTTGCACAGTGGCTGGAAAAAAATAAAAGCTCTACAAAGCCAAGTGACATTATATCATTGATGAGTCACCCCTTCCTCCCAAGAAAGTCACCAAAACAGCCAGCTGCGCAGATTAGTGCCTGCAAAATTTTTCTTGATGCTCCTACTTCAAATGTTTTTGGCTGCTGCTATTGCTATAAAAACCTCTCTAGCAGGAGTCCTTATAAGAAGATTAAATATCCTGACATACATTCATTATTCAGAGTGGTTTGTACTAAAGATACTATTTATATGCCTTGCTCCTTAAAATAGGGCAGCTCATCCTTCAATAGGTGCTATTTCACCATTTGTATTTCTGTTTCCTCAAATCTAGGAAAGCAATTGTCATAAATACCACCCCATACAATTTTAGAACAATGCCATTCTTGCAGATAAATAAAGCACTTTGAGGTCCTTTATCCTGCAGGTGTATTGTCTATCAGCATGCATATCTATATAAATGAAGCATACATAAGAGAAGGCCAAGAAAGAAAGTGACACTCATAAAACAAGAAGGGCAAGAAAAATAAAGTCCAGGACAGCAAGACAGCAGGAAATTAAACTCACAGCCTTCTTCCTATTGAGGAGTTCTGATAAGGTAAAAATGCAGCTAAACAAGCATCTGAACAGCTGCACAAGCCCCAGTGATATACAGGCTATTACACTGCAACGGAGTGTCCAAGCCTAAAGCAGAGGAGTTACACTGAGAAATCAAGAACTGGGAGGAAGAGATAGCAACATTATCCTAGAGAAGGCAGAACTATTTCAAACAAGTATTCTGCAGGAAAAAATGGAATCACATATACTGTGTGTGTTTCTACAGCACACACACATGTTAAATCAACAGCTCCCTCCTCTACCTATGCACTTCACATAATGCAGATTCACATTGGTAGCCCCCACACACATCGCTGACATGCAATAAGTGCCATAAACTAAGTTCTAACAGCACTTGGCTCTTTCTCTCTGTATTCACCAGCGCTATACTGGCAGTGAGTCTCGGAGTATACCTCTGAAGCAGATTAAGACATGCCAAGAAGAACAAGAACATCTCTCAAGTATTTTTAAGTTACTGGCTCTAAAAACCCAAGCCTCTCAGAATGACTTTTGTGCTTGCTAGATTAAAAAAAAAAAAAAATCAAGTCCCTATGTTTCTGGTGAATCCTCTCTATTAGCGATATAATCAGGATCTGTCCAGACACATAGTTAGGAGGAAATTATAAAATTGCTATTAATCAGCAAAATTTGCAGTTCTTTTGCAGAGGTAGCTACGGCTAATGAAACAGCTTACTCCGTCCTACAGGAGACGTGGCTCTACAAGCAGAAAAAGGAACACTGAAGAAAAAAGCAAACACTGCCACCAAACTCCACAACAAGTAAATCATTATGCAGAGCTACTTTAAGACATTCAGTTTACTTTGTTTTAAGGACCTTTATGCTAGCAAACCTTCTACCTTCTAGTTCAACTGAATCAGCAATGCAGAACACGCCATCTACAACATAATGACCAGGACAGATGATGACTGTGTCTCCTTCATAACAGGCATTTACAGCTGCCAGTGGATCATTGTGAAACTGTAAGAGACAAACAATATAATCAGCTCCTGAAGAATGCTATAAAAATGGATGCATTTACACCCTTAAAGCTTGCTTTTCAATTAAATGTTGCTGCTTTTGCTTAAAAGAAACCCTTTTTAATAGTACCAATAATACACAATTTCTACTTTGAATTCAAGAACCATAGCACTCTGGACAAAAACAGCCTTAAAGCATCCCCTTGATGTGTGCATCATGTCCATTCTCCCATGAGAAATCTGGGGCACAGAGACAGATTGAAGAGCATATGCACCAGAAAGCAAACCTCAATATGGCCTTGGTTCCATGCCAACATTTGAATTGTGCCTGAAGTGACTTGCCATGAATTACTGAAGAAATAGATGGCAGAAGGTAAAGAAAATAAAAACCACAAACAACTGAGCAACTAGATTTGAGCTGGTCTGAACACTAACATAACCCTTCGTTCCTAGTGCAAGTGACCCCAGAATAGAGTTCAGATATTACAGTGGCAAATATGGGGTCCACATGGTCTTTTTTCTTGCCAGAAGAGGGCAGGCTGACATCCTTCACAAATATTACTGGGGGATTCTGTATTGAAGGATAACAAAAAGTACAGAAAAACTGCCCATTTATTGCTTCCCAGCAAACTCCAGGGTAAGCACAGTAAGAGCATTTTTCAATTGCCAAGTCAGAAAATCTGATTTATAGCCCAAGTGTTAATCCAGGACCTTCCCTGTAGCTCCATTTCACCCATCTGTAATTCATGAACTTGATCAGAATACAGCAAGCAATTTCATTTGAGCCCAAGGAATCCAGACTTCTTAACTGCTGAAGTGGTAAGTCCTCTCTGTATTCACTAAAACTAAACATAACTGCTCTAAAATAAATACGTCTACACAGAACCAAAGCAACAGAATCACATTTCTTTCTTCAAACTCTAGATCACTATCCATAGCAGCAAAAGACACACGTATTTCAAAACTAAATATAAGTATTATGCCTTACCATGTTTCATTATAGAATTACTACAGAAAGTTTATCCCATTATTTCCTACACACAGGAAGGAAATTGCTTGTATAGAGTACTCAGGAGACACAAATGAATTAAAAGAAGTTATTTGTATCATCAGTCTTACTACTTATTGCTTAAATTAGTGCTTTTTTTTTGCACTGACAAAAATAACACCAAGCAAATGAAGTGTCTTGCACGTGATAAATTAGCTTAGTCTTCCACATTCTTCCTTGAGGAGAAAAAAGGACTCGCAGACAGACAGTTCCTGTTACTGTACCTGTATTTCTAGTTCTTCACCACAAGATTCAGGGCACAGTTTGTCCCTTATCAATGACTGCAGCAGACTTGCCATCATGGTTGAGGATACAACATGAGTGATCTTGGTACCCCTTGGTCTCAGTCCTTTAGCTTGGAGACTGCTGTATTTCTGGTAACCAAACACATACCTAAAACAAGAGCAACAAAGCCATCAGTTCTTTCTTCAGTAAAGAACATCTGTGTATAGTTTTCCATATGGCCCTCCTCCTTGCACAAACCCACCAAGTACCTCAGCAGAGGGTTCTCAATTAGTTTTAGCTTTTGTTTTAAGTGCTCTATTTTCTCATACAATTTTAGTCCTTCCACCATGGAGACGTTTTCTACTTCTGAGTCCGAGTCACTGCTTGATATGCTGTTCCTCACATTTAAAAACTTCCTGTAAAGCTCTTCGCACTGAGACAACAAGTTGTGGTAATCAGCTACAAGCCCAGAAGGCACACGGTGTTCAAGGATGTCATAATGCCTGCAATTCAGAGCAGGGGGTCAGTCTGTTTCACCTTTACAGTTTTCAGATATCAGATACAAACCCAGAGGGAACCCGAGGAGTTCTGCATCAGTACTTTAGTCAAGATTCTCTGCAGTCTATATCAACACTGCTCAATTTTTCTGAAAGGAGCAAAACCAAAAATCTGAACAGACACAAACATATTACTTTCTAAACAGTTGCCCTTCCACCTCAAAAGATTATACACAATTACTAGAAACTCACTCTAGAACAAACACATAAGCACAGCTATTAAAAAATAGTAAGAATTTAGAAGGTAATAAGATGTATAAATCAGTATTTTTAAGCATTTATTAGAAAAACTGAGAAAATCATGTCTGAAATAGAAGAAAATTTCTTTAATGTGAAGTCTCTATTAGCACCAATCTAAACAACTACCTGGATAAAGTGAAGGCACTGCATAGTAAATTTTGCACCATCCCAAGAGTTACATCTACAAATTAAATTGCAGGCCAGAAAATGCCAGCCCAAAGTTGCATTGCTGAAGTCAGAAGGATGATGGCATCTGCCAGCTAGATCGTGCCAAGAACCCCAGGGCAATCACATAGGACCAATCATGGTCACTACAAAAAAGGTGGGCAGCAATTGATGATACAATAAAACAAGATTTAATTATCTCGCACCATTTTTGTAAGGGACCAACTGAACACAGTATAAATAGCTCTATTCAAGAGGCTACATGAAATAAGGGCAAAGATGCTCCCTCAACTTGCAGAGGTTCTTTAAAGGGTGCACTTAAAGCGTGCTGCAAGGAGCAAGAAAATCTGTAGTCCAAGCAGTCAATATGCAGTTCTGATACACAGGGTGTAGAGAAACAAAAGGGCTTCACAAAATGTTGGTAATGGGTTTATCAGCAGCAACAGATTAAGTCCATGCAGCATGATTAACAGCAGAAGAATTTATAGCAATATAGAAATACAAAATATTTGAAGGAAACTGAAGTTTGTATATAATTTGGCCCTGAAATGCACACTCTACAGTTTAGAGCTTGTTGCTATGAAAGTGCATAAAACTTGTTTTTTCAAGCTTTAGTTAAACAGTTCATACAGCTTTACTTGCCTCAGAAGACTAGTACAACCTAATGTGCAGTGTAAAGACACTGTCTGTTCTCATTAAAACAGCACACACCAGAGACCTGAAAAGTTTAAAGCATTATATATTTCCATGCATTGCAGATTAATGTTATTTCTGAGCTGACAAATCTGTGCTTAGACCACAACACAGGAGAGCACCAACATCAGTGTAGGTTGAAGGACAGGCTTTGTATGAAGCAAGGTACTGGAGGATTAAGAAAGGATAACATAAACATGTTTTCAAGCAGAAGAGTAAAAGTGTTTTGGATTCTCGCTAAAATGGCTGTAAGGCCAAGCACAGTGTTAAAAAAATAGTAAAAACATTATTATCCCATGGCACATCATTGCATTCTAGTTTCATTCCATGCAAAGTTGCTATAAGGCTCCAAAAACTCAACAACACAATAGCCATTTGCTGGAGCATACAAGCATAAACACTTCAGAAACACATACAACTTCCGTATATATCACTTCCTCCTAATTTGTGTGATTTCATAAAAATACTGGCATATCAGAGTCCTTAAATGTCACATTGTGTCCTGTTTGAAAGGCAGGCCTCACAGCCACCTTTATAGTGTAGGCAATGACACTCATTTTCTTTGTAAAGCACATGCTATATGCTATATTCTGGCACACGTAATGCAGTATTCTAAACAGCTTTTCAGGGTAGGTTGTAAATATTCACTGATGTAGTTCCCCAGCATCACAGCAGTATCAAACCTGGATCCGAATGACACACAAACTTCCAGATATTATAATTTAGCATCATGAGTAAGTAAAGGAATTGAAAAGTAACTCTCATGAAAGACATAATGAACAGATACTGTGTCAAATTTCAGATGAAAACCTACAGTAAAAATCACTTTTCAATTATTTGTCCCAGGTGTGTTTTATGGTGTGCTTTGGTTGTTTAGCATCCTCAGAAATATAACCAGATTGTGTGCTTGTGCACTGATTCAGTTCCACATGGTTGGACAGCAGTAAACCCCACTTCAGAAAACCTAATGCTGACTGATCCCACTAGGGAAAGAAATACATGCATTCCTCCTTCAGCATGAGCAATTGACAAGCTTTTGCTCACATTCAGTTCCGTTCTGGTTCTTATACTATGCCCAGAGGTCTCACAGCATCCCACGCTAGCTTTAATTAGGCTCACGATTCATCTCCCTGTGAGTTGAAGGAGGCTATAGCTGGATTTGGAGTGCCATCTGATGAAAGGTCAAGTATTACAGGGAAAAACTGAGGGTTCAGAAATCAAGTGCCAACCTCAGTTGTACCCTCTTTCGCCACAAAATTTTTAGCATCAGACAGTGAATGCTATAGAACAAACCTGCTTTAGTTTACTAGTGAACAGTTTTCTTTGAACCTATTTGTCTGTCACTATTCTCACATAATCCTTTCCTGTGGTTATACCTTAATAATATCAAAGGTGTTACACTTACAGTCTCAGTCGAGGCTCAACGCATCGCACAAAGTAATCAAAATCATCCTCTTCTTCCTCGTCCCAGGTCCTCCAGATGCACTGGTAGAAGAACCTTTCAAAGCAAAGCAAGTGTTTAAACACACAAAGGAGGCCACCTTTATCTGAGCAGAGGCAACAGCACTGGAAACACAAACATAATCAATTTGAGAATTCATCTCAAAGCATCTTCTCTCCAGTTTCATGTTACTGTCCTGTAAACTATTTAACACAGAAGTTATCTATCTTGTCTGTTGTTTAACTGCATACTGAATTTTGTTTTTCTAAGTTCAAAATGCATAACAGACTGAGTCCCGCTGCCTTTTATCAAAAGGGACTGAACAGCCAAAAGCTGGATTTGAAAACAAGACTTAACACCCTCAAGACCCTGAGACTTCTCAGTTGTTTGGTTTTGGCCAGGCATCCTTCAGCTAAGCCTTCTTTTCCACAATGCGTTTGTCACCTCCATCATTCAAGCTTAGATATCTGCTACTGAGCAACGCTCAACAGAATGAGTGTCTCCTCTTTTCCTCCCACACCCACCACTTCATAAACACAGCCCACTTTCTAGGAAGGAAGGTAATTCCTCCTATTTTAGCGTTTTCATCCAGTCCTACTGCCTATTTGTAGGCAGCTTTCAAGCAGCATGTAGTACGTGAAAGCAAAGGAGATGAAAGAGAGACAGAGAGATGATAAACAAAGGAAAAAAAAAAAAACCACAGAAGATGTGAACAGACACCTGAAGAAGAAAGAGCAAGTTTAGGGGAGGAGGCAAAACGCAGAAAAAAAAAAAAGTGAGACAAAAGAAAGAAAAGGAAAAAAGTCAAGCAAAATGTTATAGAAGATAAAGGAACACTGCACTAGAGCCAGAAATGTGACACAAGGAAATCTGGGGTGGAGAACAAAAGCAACACAGACTTTCCTGCCCCCCCCTTTTGACACAGAAAGCAGACTGACGATAAGTTGCAGCTAAATGTACCTTGTGACTGTGTGATTACCTGTAGCTGCAGAGGACACCACAGGATTTCTTTGTGACCAGTCTCCTCATAGTACCAGTCAGTCGGTTAACTCTGGAAAGCTTGGCTTATGGAGCTGCCAGCACAACCACAAGAACTTGGGGCATCACCCACTGGATACCATGAGCGTGCAATTGTTCAAGACAAAAATTAAACCTTGAGCATTTTCTTACCTGACATGTTCTACAGCTAGTGCTGTCTGATCAAACTCTCCCGACTCATCATACACAACCCACAGCTCCTGCAGTGGTATCTGACGCTCCTTCAGCTCCAGGAGTTCCTGCATGCACTCCAAGGTAAAAGTGCTAACCCGTGACTCGCACAGGAAAGGCTCACTGAGGCGCACAACTGCTTTCAGAGCCGAGTACTCCACATCAACAACCTGTTGGAACAAACAGTTCTTAAGATTTCTCTACGCAGAACTTTAACTACAGCTGAGGAAGGCTAACATGATGTGGATAAGTCAGCAGGCTATACTGCAAGTGCCAGCTAACCCACACAAACCAATGCCCACTGCACAGTACAGCAAAGGCAATCTATTCAGCTGAAGTGATAACCCCAGAATTTAGCTTGTCAGAACCACACATCTAGAGCCTTTTCCACATTCAAAACTTCATTCAAAACCCTCACAATACTCATACAAGGCCAGCAAGTTGCTTCCCTGTTTTTTTTAAAAAAAAAAAACAACAAAAAAAAAAACAGGCAAAAGTAGTATCCTCAGACTCAAATAAATCATTACCTTACAGTTCTCAGGGACTCCTTTGGGGCTCACTTTTCAAAGTGCCAATAAGACAGAAACAATCCAAAGAGGCAGTCTGAAAACTGTTCTGTCACTAGCAGGGCTGAAAAGCTGACAGGGTACACAGTTTTGCCCTATTCAAACATGTCATGGAACTCCAGTTTGAATATCCAAGGTTTGCATGACAACATACAAGTTGGACGCTGGGAGACCTAGAAGAGGAGTATCCCAAACCAGCAATCCTCAATAGGTCTACGACAGGAGTATGCAATGTTGAAGAGCTACTGTCAGTACCAAGGTGGGTTAGAAGAAAAATTTTACTGATAAAAACTGGCAAACAATCAGAGCCTGATATCTGAAAAAACTACATTACAACAGCCAGCTCTGGACCAAGTACTTATCCCCTCTGTGCCCACGGAGTTCTACCTCATGGCTCACTTGCACTGACTTGGTGTTCCTCCTGCCCACTTCAACCAAGAAGCCCTTTGCAGATACCACTTTTATTTAGCTACAGTCCTGCCACCAAAATACTCTGACTCTAGAGAGGGTGTCCCTGAAATTAGCACAATGGTTTTGCCACATAACCTTCACATAGGTAAAGCTATGCAGGCATCTCTATTGCCACTTTTGGTTGAAAAATGGTTTTCCCAGTTCTAGAGAAATTCAAGTAAAAGCAAGTAATCGCGCAGTGCCTTAGCACGTAGAAAGGATAAGTAAATGCTGTATAAACTGTCATTATAGCACTGATCAGACAATCTCAAACACAACAATCATGCGCTTTGCACCCTACTAACAATTCAAAGTCCAAAAAGACTACCGATGACAGGCTGACAGTGTCAACGGAACAGAACCACATCTCTCATTTTCAAGATATCAACACCACTTTATGGGGGTCTGAGGAAACAAAATTCTTCTGCCGCACTGACAATTCAACAGCAGAAGTAGTTTTTAAATGGTAGGCAGGCAAATCCCAAGGCTGAAAAATGAAAGCTAAAAATAGAAAGTCTACCTAGTGTGTTTCTTTCCAAAGTGGTAATATGTGCTGTAGCCCTAAAGAGCTGGTTCCAAGTAGTCGTGCCTCACTGCAATGACGGCCTCTCCTGCACGTATCGCACCACAGACTCCAGCCCCATGGTTCTGGGTGAAGGAAGCACACCAGTGCAAAGGACACAGTGTTTCAGAACAAGGCTTCCTCTGAAACAAATTCCCATTGCTCTACCCATCACTGGTAATTAGATATAAAAACATTACTATCTTCTGACAGCTTAAACTTCATAGATAAATGACCTGTCTGTTACAGAGGTGAAGGATGTAAACTGGAAACAAATGCCTGAACAACTGCGTTCCATTTACCTCAACAAGGACCTCAAACACATTAGTGCGCCAGACTGCCTGCCATCCAGATGGTTCAAGGACCTTCTCCAGGTACTCAGCTGTGAATTCTTTCACCTCAGAAGCTTTGCAGTCAGCTTAAAAGAAATTGAAGACAATATATTTATGCACGAAAAGAAATAAAAATCCTCTGAATCACTGGAAAATGAAAGTCACCATAGCTGAAATATTCTTCTACCACATCTAAAGTTGGACGTCATTCTCTTTTGCTCATAACTGTCAGTGTTTTTGCTGTCTGTCTCAGTACTTAGAGAGCAGGAGTCATCTGGTTCGTGCTTCTCTGGAAGAAGAGATCCAGTGTTCAACCTTCCAGGTAGTGAAGGTTTCAGTGCCGTGGTATTAAACAGCTAACCGGTGCCTTACCTTGAACAGTCTTACTACACACAAAAAAGTTTGAGCAAGATCAGTTAAAACAAGGCACAGAATCCAGTATTAGCACCTTTTCCTTTTAATCATTCAGATTCTGTTCACATATATTAAAACCACTGCCTCCTGGTCCACCAGGCAGAGCAGCTGAGGTTACAGCGTAACAGCAGTACACTATATCTTTTCTAGTCCCTGTTATTAAAATCATCTCACAGTTCAACATGGAATTGACTCCATTTAAATTGGATCATTTAAACAGTCACTACGTGAAACCTGACTACATGTTCTTTTTCTACTAAGAAACTACTTACCCAAGATGTAATCCTGGTAAGCTTTGAATCGCTCATAAAACAAAAGGTGATCAGTGTGAAAAATATCAGGAAAAAGTACATTCCCATCTGGCACAGTCCTTGCTAAAGCGGTCCCTGGTTTGTCACGACTGCCATAATCACTACAGGAATCATCATCCTCCTGGAGCCGATCTGCAGAGAGAAGTAAGAACAAAACACACACCATAAACTGTCAGTTCAATGCAATCATCACTCAATCCCCTATTCCCAAAGAATTCCCATTCAAGCCAAGATCCATCATGAACCTGCTTTCTACAACATAAATTATCCTTGGTAAAGAGACTACCTAACTTGGTTACTCGCTCTCTTCTTCAAAATATTCACCCCGTCCCAAAAGAGGATCTCCCTCTTTTTTGCCACCTGCCTTGAGCTGCAGTTATATGCCAATTTACTTTGTTCTATATGTAAAATCTAAAATGCTTTAGGTAACACTTTACCCATTCCTGTACATATTATGCCTTTTTAGTACTCTGCCTGCATCACCCAGACATGATACCAAGCAATAATCCAGATTGTTTTGGAATGTATAAAATCAGCTGATATCGAACACCACTGATCCAAATAATGCACAGAATTTGAGCAAAGAGCAAAATATAAGCAAGACATATGATAAAACTCTAGATACTAGTGTCAGCTAAAGATACATTTTCACAGTTGCCCTTTCCTTCTCTTAAGTATTTTCCTGTTCTTCAGCACAAACATCCTTTTTGTATTTTAATAAATTAAGAGATAAAGTCCATAGAAATTCCAAGCAAAATATTTAGATAAACGGACACGGTGCTGTAATTTTTAGCCTGCTTAAACGGACATTGGCGGAATCTTTACTTTGAAGGGCTCAGCGCAATGATAACATCCCTTTAGAACTCTTCAAAAATGCATCTCCACTCATGTTCCAACTACAAACTCAGTGAACTCAGTCATTTTTGGTCTCTCAGGCCTAGTCATCCATAAGTTCAGAGAATATTAGAGACACGAGTGCAGTAAACATAGGGTGATGATGATTCAGGTCTTCCCCCTTCCCCCCCTTTTTCACTACTGTAACAACTCAAGACGCCCTCATGGTCCATAACTTGATTCTACTACAACACACAGGCCTCTCTCCTTTCATTCAGACTGCAGTCCGACCTTTCCTAAAAAAAAGGAAAGAAATCCCATTCTATTTCTAACACATCCCTCACCTTTCAGGATACGTTACAAAAGCTAGCAGTTTTGACCTCAAATTTGTTCGAGGTTCTTACACATCTGGGGCCAAACTTAGTCAACAAAACAAAAATCAGCACCAGTGTATGAGCCAATTACAAATGCTCGGACGACACAACTTTTCTTTGTAGCAGAACCATTAAAAAAAAATTAGCAGCGGGGCGGACGGTGCCAGCGGCCCGGCCCTCCCCTCCCTCCCTCCCTTCCCGAGCGGCGGCGGAACGGGGCGCACCCGGCCGCATGCGGCCCCGCGCCCTTCCGCCCCGCGGGGAGCCCCTACCTGGCTTCGCCTCCTCGGCGCGCTCCTGCGGGCCAGCGCC
>Ga0065711_1006286_pt1 | contig 17823 bp, 10 predicted proteins | sample Hoacrofraction12_FD_59098 | JGI IMG/M metagenome (GOLD analysis project Ga0065711, IMG submission 59098) | Hoatzin crop microbial communities from Cojedes, Venezuela - Epithelial fraction 12 v2 (version 2) | ecosystem: Host-associated > Birds > Digestive system > Esophagus > Crop | place...
TGGGCACCACTGGAAAGAGTCTGGCCCCGTCCTCCTGACACCCACCCTGCAGATATTTATGGGCATTTCTAAGGTCCCCTCTCAGCCTTCTCTTCTCCAGGCTGAACAAGTCCAGCTCCCTCAGCCTCTCCTTGTAGGAGAGATGCTCCAGTGCCCTCCTCATCCTCATAGCCCTCCGCTGGACTCTCTCCAATAGCTCCTCATCTTTCTTGAACTGGGGAGCCCAGCACTGGACACAGCACTGCAGATGGGGCCTCACCAGGGCAGAGCAGAGGGGAAGGAGAACCTCCCTCGACCTTGCCATCAGCTCGTATTAAAAAAATTATCTACTGCAAATAGCTGACTCCAGAACTGCTATTCTTTTACAGGAAGCAAGTCCCCTTCAGGAAATGCAATGCATTTACCTAAGTCGCTGTATCTAGCTGTGAGCAATCCAGGGCTGCTGATGCTGCTGGTCATACCGATGGCGGAAGACTCAGCCTGAGGCCCGCAGACGGGGATGCTCTGTCTCCTGTGAGCTGGCGGGGCTCTGCTCTGCGAGTCTGGGAAATGCTTTATTGTCTGACACTTCTCGTCATCTGCGAGGTTTTCCTCAGGATAACTGTTTATCCTCGGCTGCAACAAACAAAAGAGGTGAAGACTACCTGGGAAACGGCACCCGGAAGCATAAACTTCAGCCAAGTTTAGTTCAAGTCAGACTGCTTCTACACACACACAAAAAAAATAACCATCAGCCCTTGAAAAAAAGACATTTGACAGCAGAATAATCTAAGAGGTACTCCTTCTCTGCCGGAAAAATCACAGCAGCAGGCAATGTGATTGCCTGAACGAGAGGACGGCCCACGCAGCACGCTCTCTTTAGAGGGCAAATACCTACAAGTCACTTTGTCTAGGGCAGCGTACAAGGTGGGGAGCTCCCAGAGGTCGAGACCGTACGGACCACAAGTCAGCACAAAATACGAAGCCGCGTGAAGACTGCTAGCAAACGGTGTCTGACAGAATTTCTAACCTACTGAGAGCATCAGACAGAGGCGCCCCGGAGGTGGCACAAGGGGGGGTTTGCTGCCTAAAGCCCTGAAACCCCACCATCTCTTACCTTAGGAGGTAGCGGAGGCGGCCCTGCTCGCTTTAGTGTTGATCTACAATGAAAAGGTGCGGTAGTCATCTTAGTGAAACCAACAAAACAGGATTACTCATGAACACAGACTGTAAATAAGACGAGCCAGATGCATAGAAAAGATGGATAACAGCTTTGCACGAACAGGGTTAAACTCGAAGACCAAGAGTGGGGAAAAAAGCATGTTAATCTTGTTAGAAGTGTTGGGTTTTGATAAACTCATGTTCTTTCATAAATGCCAATGTTACAGAGCATTCTGTGGCAAAGTGTATTTGAAATTAGCAAACAAATATACGGTCAGGGACTAGTTCTCTGAAGGTGCCCCCTTCCGCTGCTTGAATTTTAATTTTGCACTTGTTTTTTCTCAAAAATTCTTCCCAACAGTGAAAATGCTGCATTTCTGGATCAGCCAGTAGATCGTGTCACAGAGCAATGCCCTCCCATAATTTTTCAAGGTTTATTTAAAACCAGTTTAGAGGTCATCTACTCACAGCCGCCCCAAGCGCAGCGGAACTTCGGGCCGACGAACAACGAGGTTCACCTCCGCTGGGTGCAGTTCGCTGCTTTTGCTCCGGCCCAGACAAATGTCTGGGCACCAGAGGAGCTGCACATTATCCCCCAGAGCTCTGCAGGAACATCTGCATGTCCTGTCCCTACCTGTCCTGGCTCGTGATCGATGGATTAATCAACACAAAATGTGCTTTGAAGGATTAGGCGCCTCCATATACACTGTAAGATAAGCTCAGGAAGGAGAGCGAGGGAAGCAAGCACTGCTTTGCGACATTCTCCTGACGGTCAGATACAGTCAAGCGTGCGTTAGACCTTTGAGTGCCACCAGCCCTCACTTATTTCCGAGTGGCAAAGCTGCCTGCAGCATTTTAAAGAGAGAGGTTTTGCCAGAAGGCTGCCTGCTTTAGCGAGAGCCGCACGGAGTAAATGCAACTGCACGCGAAGGAGGTCCACTCACTCTTCAACATCTTCGCTCCCATCACCAAATTTTGTAAGCAGTCCCCTAGGTAAAATGTTTATAAAATTAAGAGCTCTGCTCTACAGTCGACAAGTTCAACTAAACCGATCGGTGACATCACTGAGTTTCACAAGAAGCACCTCCCAGCCCTCTTCATAAGAAAGTACTTGGCTTTTACTGGCTGCATTAAGCCCTTTTCCATTTAGTACGGTCCTTTCTTCCCCTTGCTTCACCCCCCCCAGTGACAACTGAAGCTGTTTTCCATACCAGATACCATCAACTCATCCTTCATTTCCCTACCTGGTATTTTAAATATTGTTGAAATGCCTAATAACAGTACAATGTAAAAAAAGAAAAAAAATAGTATGAGAACAGAGGAAGTTGCTGGGAAACAAATGGAGAAAAGTCTTGACAAAGGGAAGTTTCCTCCTTTAGTCTTCTACACTAAAGACACAGACTGTTTCCCATTACAGTGGGAATTTTTGTTTGAAACCACCCCAAGGTCAGAAGAGAAACTGTGACTAGACGATCAAAGCAGCACTGAAAATATCATTCTGAAACAAACAAAACCTGTTAATACTCTGCAAAACAGCAATTTGCAAGCTCTGCCTTTAAAAAAAAAATAGACTTCATTAAACCTAAACAAACCCAAACCACAAACCTAAACCCATGAAAAGGCATGGAGAGCGGAGAGGCAGCTCAGGAGCGGCCGTCTCCGTGCTCAGCTGGGGCTGGCAGCCCCCGGCCCTGCCCGCAGAGCAGACACCCCTATCCCACCAGCTCCCACAGCCGCCCACAGCACGGCACCCACTGAGGAGTGAACACAGGGGTAATGGACAGGAAAACTAAAGCTTATTATACAAAAAACAACCCAGCCAAATTTGGTTTCATGCAAAATTTCCCTGCAAATTACTTCTGAAGGAAAAGGGGCTGACCGTTGCCAACAGGAACTATCAAAAAACTTTAGAACTCCAACCACCAACAAAAACCACCTCCATAATACAGAAAATTTATTAAAACATCATTTTAAAACGCTACAGTAGGGATAAGAAAACACCAGAGCTAAGCTCAATCATTGGGTACGCACATCCCGGCATTCCCCTTTCCAGTCACGCAGTTCCCAGGCCGAGGACATCAATCACCATTCACCCCGATAACAGCCCAAGGGCACGACAAGCCAGGACCCCCCAGCACCCGTCCTCTCCGCGCATCCCTGGAGTTACTCGGAATTGCTGGGACAGAGGAGCTATGCGTTTCCTGTTTATCTGTTCAATCTGGAAGCGGTTTCCCAGTAAGCGGCACGGATTCACCATCCAGAAGCTTTGTGCCTGTCCTCCTTTCAACACTAAATCTGTGTCTATTTACTGATTCATAGCCCTAGCAATATTTGCTACAGCTACATTCACTCTGCTTCGAATCCAGCTTGATACAGACAATCTTCCCAACACCACAGAAACAGAATCAAATCAATAAGTCACTTGGCCGGGAGGAGCTTCCCTCCCTCCCTGCTCCTTGACCCCGCAGATTCCAGCTGTCTGCAGAAAAGCCAGCAGTCACGAGAAAGGCTCTTGACCTGCAGCTCACCACGGTCACACAACCAGAGCGGGAGGGAAGCCATCGCTGTCGGTACAGGACAGGGAGAGGCAAGGCCTGGAGAGCCACCCCAAACTTTTACTACGAGAGCAAGAACAGAAAATCAGGCTGGACTCAAAAAGAGCCAAACACTGGCAATCTCCGCGACATGGCCAGCCTTCCAGGGGGCTGTAACGTCAGCCGACAGCTTACGCAAGACTTTATCTGCAGAAAAGCCAAAGAAATTCACCGTCTGCTACTCAGCTCCAAACAAAGATGGGAAACAGGCTCTTTTAGCCGAGCAATTATTTCAACCGAAATACCATCTTTCCCCACATATGTGCATCAGTCAGTATTACCGACCTTCCGTATTCTTCGCTGCAAATTCAAAGATTGCCTTTAAAGGCAGAATCCAGTAGTTTGCAGCAAAAGGAAGCCCCACACCTAATAAATCCAGTCCTAACTTGGACAGAGTTGTGCTCCCTTACTTCGTGCCTGCTTCAGAAGCGGTGAAATCAGTTATAGCCTGTCCTTACCTGAAACGTTTCCCCGCAGAAGGCCACGTGGCTGTCAGAGATTACACTGATCAGACACCCCCAGCAGAAGCAGCTGCACTGTCGTACTGAACTGGGCAAAACTACACCTTCCCAACTGGTTTCTCCTTCCCCTTCTCGCAGGGACCCCGCGTCGGGGCTGCCCAGACGCTTCGCTGCAGGATGTCACAGCCACGGCAGCGGCTCGGAGGAGAAATGCGGGGTCGGCGCAGGATCCTGACCTCCGCCCTTGCAAGGTTACCCGCTCCGCGGCAGAAAACTGGCTTTGGCTGTGCTATTTCAGTGTGCTGGCCACACATTTACACTCCACTTTCCACCTACAACAAACTTCAACCAAACCACTGTTCGTGGTCAGAAGAGATCGAAACCCATTCCCCAACAGAATGACCAACCAGCTGCAGGAGGAGGACTACACGCTGGGTAACATCTCCTTGAACTTTATGAATATTAAAGTGGATTAAGGCTTATGGTTTGATTTTCCACCATGGCTCAATTTTTCTTTCAGAGTATTTTCATACCAACTCACAAAAATAAAAGGTGTTTTTAAACTCTGTACTTACTTGCTGCTTCCACCATCAACAAACGGATTCCAATGCGAAGCAAAGTCAGTGCCAGCTGCCACAACCTGAAGATGCAGAAATGTTCATTTTTTTTCCCCTGCCAAAGCGCAGTGCCTTCTCCACAGCACATGAAGAGGCCTGGGAGATTCCCAAGCCCTGCAGAATGACCCATAAGCAGTAAAATGAAATTTCAAAGCAAAAGAATGTTTTATAATCTAATTATAAAGCAACTATTGAAAAGTTCTCTTCTTCTTCTCCGACTGGGACTTAAAAGCACCACCTGGAAACGGTACAATGCCAGTATCAAGTGGCAATATGTAACACGAAAGCAAAAATTTACGGCGAAAACTCGTATTTTCGTTCAGAGCACTTCCAGCACGAGAACGTGCTGTAGCCACCTCCAGACTGGTAGGAGATGCCACCAGCAGAGGCTGGGAGCATTCCTGCCACTAGACATGGCACTGGGGGACCTCAGCGGTACCAACACGTTCGGATCTAACCAGCCCCACTCAGACAAAGCCGAACTCGTCCCTACCTGGTGAACAGCCTCAAAAATGGGAATGGGATTTTTCTGGAGCGCTGAGCACCGATGTCCCCGAATCAAAGTTATCGGCAGCGGTTGCTATTCACAACTCTTCTTAAAAAATGGAGCCCTTGTGTGCACAGGCACGTACTAATCCCAGAGAACGCTTAATTAGCTGATCTGCAGTAAACTGCAGAGGGCTGGAACAAACAGCAGCAGCTCACAGGGGGCAAAAGCGGCTGCAGGCGAGCTGGCGGCCTGCCAAGGAACCAGCAGCAAACAAACCCCGAGGATGGGAAGACCGGGGACCCAAACGCAGAACGGCCTCTTCACATTATCAAATTATTAGGCCCATGTCGTTTTTTTTCATCTAGGCGTGACTCTCGGCACAAAGCACAGAGGGCAATTCATTTTCTCAAAAATGTGGCAATTGTCTGGGGACCAAGAGTGGTCTTCTCATGACTTTATACTTCAGAGACATGTTACTTAGAGTTGAACCACGAAACAATAAAGACACTATGAATTTAACAAATAAAGGAAAAAACAAACTCATCCTTACCATTTCATCCCGAGCTTCTGTTTCTTTCCGCAGAGGGGGCTCAAACTGCAGCTTATCAACTACAAAACATTACATTTTCAAGTTTAATACACACAGCATTATACTAGTGCCCTTTCAGTGCTTACTACAGTGAAACACATGTTGTAACAGATCTAAATGTTCTAGACACAACACTTCATTTGCCTATAAAACATAACTATTGCTTAAATATCAACACTATTGTTTAAATGCTTAAATTTGCAAAAGTGAAACCCACAAGAAAGAAACAGACGAAAAGTAAATACCAAGTCATTACATGAAACTACGCTAAAATGTAACGACGTAACCACATGTTACTTCTGGTGCATGTGAAAGCCAAGCAAGAGGCTTTTTAACTGCAAGCTTCCTAAAAGTGTGAGGTACCTGATGCAGAGGAGGGGAGAGCATTTACACCACAACAGGCATTCGTCCAAACCCGGAGAAAGATCTTTTCTACCCTCAAAATTTCAACTGAGATCTAAGTTGTGTATTAATATTATTTTAAATTAAAAGAAAAGGTTCTATTAAAAGAAAACGCATTCTGTTAACACGCATCCTGGTCAGGACAGCCACTGCAATCACAAGAGCTCCATCAGAGGCAAGAAAATGGTTCCCCTTATGAATTTGAAACATTGTACAGACAAACACAAAATGCTGCATTTTTTCTGTGTTTTCTCATCACATTATGACACCCAAGGTACTCGTGTGAAAAGATCCCTTCCTAATTATCAGCTCACTCTTATTTTTTGAAATGTTTGCGTGTTTTCAGTGCTTTTGCTGTTTTAAGTAAGGCTGCATGGTCTGACAGAAATCGCAGAGCCGAAAGCCCACGCTGGTCACGCAAGGTCTCCACATAAACGTTACAATGCAGCAATGAGATGGAATGAGACAGCAGAAAAACCTGCAAGTTTTCATTTTGGCTTTGGAAAAATATTACTGAAGATTCACGTGTGTGTGCTGTTTCTCCTGTTTCTCCACCGTGCCACCAGCAGCAGAGACCTTCCTGGGTACACAACACAAGAACGACACCGACATCCTCCACCGGCAGAAGCAAACCAACACCACGAAGCACGAAAAAGCCCACCAGGAACTCACAGTTTATCTCCGACGCCGTTCTTTCCGCCCGAATGTTCCTGTTCGTAGAACGAATTGTATGGCGGATAATGGAGTGAGGCTGCACGGGATACAAACGGAAAAGCTGGGAAAAGTTGTGGGGCTTTCTGTGGGATCTCAATCAACAACCACAGCAACACGGAGAAGGAGCAGCTGTTGCGGTCACACACTGTAACATGCACTGCATTTGTCCAAGCCTTGCACAGCTTGTGCACAGGATCCTCCTGTACAGCCACAGCGTGGGACAAGCGCTGTGGCAGTATTTCCTGGCTTCTCCTGCACAGTAACTAAAAGAGGAGCTCTAAAAATGTTGGGGCAGTGCCCCCGTCAAGCTGCAATCTTACATTCCCAAAGCAAAGCAGGGCGTTCACACTGCAGTTTTACCCAAAGACAGCAAATAACAGCCGTTCTCACCTCAAAGTCATCATCATCAACTTCACTGTAGTGTGTGTGGTTCTCAGGATTATTAACTTTGTCCAACAGCTCAACTGCTAAAGATCTTGAAAGCCCAGGCTGCCCTACAAAGCCATGCTAGAACCACAGAGAAGAGCAAGTTAGAATATGCAACTAGTACATAACTGTCATTAATAAACATCCACTACAGAATGGTACTGAATTTTGCCTGCTATCTAGGGGCTCAAGTGTTTCTGTAATGACTCCTTACTGCCTAGACTTTCTAACCCCTCCGTAAGCATGGAAACACCACACTTTTGGCCACTTGTAAATTGGAAATTAAACTCCAAGTCAAACAAACAATGAACCCTAGCTTCATTTTTTCCATTAGTAGTTCGGTCAAATTTGGGAAGGTGGAAATAGATACATGAACAATTGCTAAATACATCCCATTTTCTCAGATCCATGTCTACGCCGCTATACCTACGCGGCCGAGACACCCTCTTGTAGAAAGGACAGGCTGAAGGCAGAGCACAAGGCAATTTTCTGTATTATTTCCTGCAAAAAAGTGTATAAAAATCTTGACACCAACCAATATCCTGCTAAAATCTACAGTTGCCCCATGTCTCTCTTATTCAAATGTTACCACCCGTGTTATAAGATCAGAGAAAGAAAATTGTTCTAGTTTGGTTTCCTACTGATCTGCTGCTCGCTTTGAAGCAAGAGATCTCTTACTGATGTCACTAAACGCTCCAAGTCACTTACAGCAAGGAGTCTGTCCGCTGTCGGTCTCTTCTTCGGATTTTTTGTAAGTGCTATTTTAACAAAATTATGGAATGTTGATGACCTTAAAGAAAAAATGGGTTTCACGTTTAATTTTTCAAGAAGATGTTTCTTTTTTTAACACAGTTACTAAACAAGTTAGAAGAGGGTGTGCTAAATTAGACTGTTGTCCAGGTACCTAATCTCAGGTTTGAATAATTACATTACCAAGTTAACAAAACAGGGGAAAAAACATTTGATTCACGGAACTTGCATGGAAAAGTTTTGGTACAGAAAATAAACCACACACATATGGTGCTATTTCAACTTATTCCATTTTCACTTGTTATGGAATTAGGTATCAGAAATAAAAACTGTGAACTATGTAACCAGCGAACCCTCAAAATCTAGGCAAACCTACCAATTTCACCAATCTTGGCTACAGGTAGGAAAATAAAAGATGAAGTTCTAGACAGAGACTCAGCTTACCCTTTAAAAAGCTTTGATGCGATTTTCAGAACAACCTAGGTGACTGTGCCAAATCACCTCTTTTTAGATCCGAATTCTGACTCGATGTTACGACCGGACCCACAGTTTTTCAAGCATTTTTCCTGCGATTGCGTTTGTGTTGGTATCCCTCTCTGGGGATAATACTAGCCCAAGTCTGCTCGCTTTCAAACCACGTTACAAAACACATTTCCTCTTCCAGTCTTAGCATCCGAGAAGACGGCACCGCAGACGTCAAGTGCATTGGCTGGGCTTACACCGAGTGGTTTTGATACAGGAAACGTGCGCTTCGAAGCGCCTTCTCCCTTCCTCTAGCACCCATCTGCCCACTCAAACCCCTCAAGGTAAAAAGGTTCACAGCAGCAGCCTGAGCGAAAAATGTTGCATACCACAACTGTTTTGAGTCTCATAAATAAAATGTTTTAAGTGTGGTACAAAATCCTGCAGCCACTAGGAAGGTATCACAGGTTAAAGACATCGCAAAAGGATTAAACGATTACCTGTCCCAATGACAGTGGCAAATACCCTGTAATAGGAATTAAGGGGAAAGGATAAAAATAAATGGGAAAGGACAAAAATAACTTTTCTTTCTGGAACTTACAAAGAGGATCCAAGAAGGGAGATTTCATTCCCCTCTGGATCACTGGCAGGGATAAATTCACACGGGGAGGACTGTCTTGTCCCTTACTGCTGGTTTTCTGCCACGTCAGAAAATCTCTGCTGCTGGACCTTGACCCTCTCTCATTTGCTGCCAGACAGCTACCAAACCCACCTCGCCGTCTCTCAGGGAAACTTCCTGCCAGCAAAATCACTTCTCTGGTTCCCGAGTTTAAAACTAGCACACGCTATTTTTCACTGCCTCTCTTCTTCACTAACGACCAGTACTATTTTCACATTATCTGCAAAATATTCAACAAAGGAGAGGGTTTAACCTACCATTTCGCTTTTTCCTTTAGCTTTGGCGGTTGAAAATTACTTTTTGACATTAAAAACAAAGCCCTGAAGGTAAAGAGAGAATAATGTTATTCTATGGTAAAAAATAATTAATTTCATTCTGATATTTAAACACTTCAAATGAATACTTCCTGATAAGAATCACACTGGTGAAACCGGATTATAGTCTGTACTGTGTCAGAAGACAGACACAGTAAAGCTGCTGATTTTCTTATCTTTAAATAAGATCTTTTTATCGTCATGCATAATCCTGCTAAACACAAGGCTACAGCTTCGCTAGTCATTTACTACACCTGTTCTTAATCACCCTTGTTGTTGACACTACAAAGCTTTTTATAAATTAAAATTTCAATGATAATTTCAATTCTAAATTTAAGTCTATAGCTTCAGACTGATGTCTTAAAAACAGACACAGCTCAAGCAGAAAGCAGATGTCCGAGGAAGCAATCCTAGCGTGAGTTTCTAGGTCCGAGCCATGGAGAAGGTTAAGCTATATCTACTGGGACAAAAGGGATCCTGGAGACAAGCAAGCTCCCCTGCCAGCAGACCTCATTGGGTGAAGATCGAACATGGGCGGCTGCAGCTCTGCAAGTTCAATCGCTGTGATGCCAACCGCCCAGATATCGCAGAGCTGGTTATATCCACCGTTCTTCTCCACCGCTGCCACTTCTGGGGCCATCCTTTGAAAGCAAAGACATCGTTCAATGAGACCAGTGGCTGCCTCTGAAGTGGGAGGCACAAAGCCCACCCCACAAGTCGAGAGCAGAAACCCCCCAAAGAGCGTAAGGCAGGGAAAAGCCTGACGTCCCCCTCCCCTCACCCGGCACTCCGGGGCGGAGGAGCGCACAGAGGTGACGTGTTTTGCCCGAGGTCACGGGCTGGACCGCAGCGCTAGGAATAGAACCAGTCTCGTGATTCCTGGTGAAATGCTTTAATGACCACATAATCCTCCTGCCCTCAGTCCTCCTTCTTCAAGGGGATAAAGAGGGCAGCAAGCAATTAAAAGCCATTGTCTGGATTAAGCTGCATGTGCGCATTCAGTCTATACCAAGAATAGTGCCCTACACTTCTCAACTGCATCCCAGTAAAGCCATAAACCACCAGCAGTTAAATCTGCATATATAATCCAGCTCAAGATTTAGTGATGTATTTGCATATTAAATGTTGTCTTGTCCAGACATTAATCAGTAGAGATGCTTACAAGATAATTTAAAATCAGTTGTTCTTCACAATTCTTTCCGCACAGAAATCGAAAAGACATTGTTTAGTTTCTTCACCAAAAGTGTAGGAAGCTACTGAGCAACTAAATGACCATTAGATATCCTGAAAAAGGGGAGAATGTCCTGCGCTGAACAGCAGAAACAGCAATCCTGCCTCAAACAGCAGGCAGTTGTGTGGCAGCAACCGACCAGCTACAGTCAGTGCCTCCCAGGCTTTCACCCTTTGGGCATTTTACTTGGAAGAAAGAGAATTTATGCAACTGCTATACATATTTAAAAATACATGTGTATACTTCAGTGTGTGTGTTTTAGACTTCTTGGCATAAATACAGACTTAGCTTTGCATGCAATTGGAGCAATCGAGGTAGTTTCTTACCAGTAAGGGGTACCAATAAATGATTTCCTCTTCGCAATGGTGGCTGTTATTTTTGCTGCTACACCAAAGTCAGCTGGAAAATCAAATTGTCATAGACTTAGAAACCTCTTTTTAAGACCCCATTTCTACTCTAGAAGTATTATATTATGAAAGAACAATCAAGTTTCTCCTCCAAATTAAAAATGCATTAAGCTCCAACAGTTAAAGATTAATAACGAGATCAGTTAATGTCTTCCCTGACATGACTTCTAATTGAAAAGTTTAGTTTCCACATACAGCTCGCTCACGATCCTGTTCCCCTCCTGGCTACTCTTCCATCTCACAATACAGCAACCAAGCACAAAGTTTAGTGGATATTCAACTTGATGTTCAAGAGGAAAAACAGCACCACGCTTTGGAAAAGGAGCTATTTGTGTGTGACTTCTGGAGGAACGGCGGGGGGCCATCTGTTCGCATCTAGGGGACCATAATCCCTTGCTCTCAGGGCTGCAGATGATCAGGTGCTCTTGCAGAGCCAAAAGTCATTTAAGTCCTGTTCTATTTTTGTTGCATTTGTAGTATGACAGCTGGAGGGTAATTGTGGGCAAATCTTACTAGCCGAGCAGGCAAAAGGAAGGTATCACGGCATAACCCAAGTTTAATGCACTTAGTGGAAGCTCCTACGATTTTTAAGGTTTTGCACTCTTTTTTTTCCTTTTCATTCTTCTTTAAAAAGCTGTACTCTCCTAGCACAGCAGTCCTGGTTCACCACAGGGCAGTAAACACGTCGAACCACACAGCTTTTCTGAAGAGCAGCGATGCAGCTACCGATAACCGCCCCGATTCCAGCACCGGACACCGCGGGATGACGAGCATCCCAGCCCTTCTCCCAGGATGGCTGCTCGCTGCTTCCCACAGAGCCCCAACTACACGCAGAGTTCTGTGAAACGAGGCAGCAGACAAGCAGACCGGGGTTTTGAAGGCAGCACACTCAGACAGCAAAGAGATTCAGCCTGTCTGCGCCCCGCTAAATGCAAAGCGCCACTGGAGGAAGCCAGCAACACAGATCTCTCCTGAGTTTTCACCTGTAGACCTCAGAGCACTTGCAGGGGAGGAGAGTTTCCCCTTCTCCACCCGCGTGGCAATGCCCAACGTCATATACTGGGCCAGAGGCACGGTCAGGATCAGACCCTGCTTTTCCACAGGCTGCCAGGCTCAGGAGACGCCGTCTCTCCCTCGGAGCCTCCAAGCATCCAGTGTGTGATCTGCCATTCTGTCTAGGAAGAAACACGCTGATATCCAGGTAACCCCAACCAGGCAAATTCCAGGGAAACCTGGGAGGCTTCAAGGCTCGTTGGTTGAAAAAAGAAGTTACCTGTAACTTCTTGATAGAATGCACAACTTCCCACCTCACACATACACAAGCGCATGGAGATGCACTTTCTACTGTCAACTATTGCCTTAAATAAGAACTCCCTACGGTGCAACCCCAAAAGGTTCATGCCACAGAGAAAAACATCCAATGAAACTGACTGCATCAGTACAGGAGATCTGCTGAATTATGCTTTATCATTTCTAGCAAGCTTGATCTTTGCTTGTGCGTGTGCTGCTCAACACCAAACGAAGCCTTACAAAAGCTGAATATTCGTATTGGGAAGCAGGGTCTCTACATTCTGCTCATTTTTTTGTCTCAATGGAATGATAAAAGACAACTTGCTAAATCAAAGTATCCCAGCTGGTACTGTAGCTTTTGATTGATCAAATTAAAACGTTCCCACTTGTTTTCTGTCTTCTTACTAAATTCAGGCAACTTACCTAATTTGACATCTCCATGGTCTGTTAGCAGAATATTTGCACCCTAAAACATAATAAAGAAGTTAAAATGCTTTATCAAGAGTATTTTTCCGCACTAGAAAGCTTAAGATAAATTTCTTAAAGTTCCAAGTTACCTTTATATCTCTATGCATTTTGCCCTTCATATGCAAATAAGCAAGACCCTGGAAATGAGAGGGACACAACACGTCATTTTGCCATTTTTTAACACACTACAAAGCCAGTCCCATTTAATAAATTTAATTTACTCAATATATTTTTTTTGAAAGTGGAGAAATTGGAGATTTGCAGGTAAGAGGTACGCTGGGTTCTGCTCCCCATCTCTTCCAGCTCCAGTCAACACACGTGAAGACTTGCTCAAGCCAGCCCCGGTGTAACATTTCACATAGATACATGTGCATTTTCAAAACAAACCTCAAGACACATCGCCTTCTCCCTTCACTAAAATGAACCACGTTTCTGAAGTCCTGAAGGTTTCCACGAGCAAACGTTTAGCCCATAAGCTGCCCTTCCAGCAATACGAGTTCCTGCAGGAAGCAGGGCGCAGGAACAGAACCGCCGAGCAGATCAGTTCTCAGGTCTACGCCCCTGCCTCCGGCAGCGACCAGATCAGCCACCGCTGCGGGGAAAGGTGCGCAGCCCCGTGATTCTCTCACGTAATTATTCACGGATACAAAGAGGACGGAAAGAAAAGATCCTTTAAAAAACAAGCTGCCTGCATCATCTTATCTTGCAATTCTAGTTCTTAGCAATCACAAAATGAAACAGAATTTTAGTCATCTGGTTGCAGTATTTTTCCTCTACAAACTACTCGAAGTTACTGCCACAGATCGAGCAGGCAGTTTACAATGTGCCTTTTTTTCATTACTAAGCTACTCACCCTCGCTTACTAGGTATTAGCTGTTTGCTGCAACGAGATTCAAAAATCTGTCCTGAACAACCGCTGCACCGAATCCCTGTGTTAGGCCAATGGATGAAAACAGCCGGGACAACGCCGCGGCCGCAGCCGGCGCAGACCTGTCTTCCACAGCTTCCCGAAGCCAGCAGGCTCACCGGAGAAGCGGGAGCAGGACGGAGGTTCCGTGTTTTGGTCCCGCAGCAGGATCCACAGAGACGTCTGCACTTGGGTAAACTCCTTTGCAAATTACAGCACAGAAGCAGCCCTGCTCTGACAAGGGGTCAAAGCAAATATTTGCACTATGTTACTGGAGTTTCTTGCTAATTTTCATTTACTATATGGAAACTAACAGATTAACCCTGGTTAGTTGGTTTCAGCTGGATTCCCAGTGCTTACAAACGTAAGTGATGGCACTGCAGTACTTTCTGAAATCACCTCCTGCATGTACCTTCTGTACGTGGAGCAAACACTTCCTCCTTTACCTGCAGAAGTACAGTACCTGTAAAGTTTCTCTGCATACATATGCGATTTGTAACTCTGACAGAGGTCCTGTCACTGCGAACAGAGATTAAAAAGTGTGTAAGTCTACAATATACAACACACAAATAATATCGTTAAGCAGCCAAAAAGTAGCATCTCTGTGCAAAAGCTAAAGATCGATTCTACACCAACTGTGTTGTACATTGAGCTGAGAAGAGGGTTTTGTTTGCTGGTTTTACAGAGAGGCTTTCTGTAAAAATACCAGCACAGTAACAGTCGACAATACCCACAGCGAGAAAAAAACCTGTTTTGACAGAAATCTAATCATCACTTTACAAGTGACTGTGCAGTAATGTAATATCCTGTATTCCGAGCAAGGTAAAAAACAATCAAAGTAACTTCCGAATTTTTAATATCAGAAATGACAATGTTCTGTACTAGGGGCCTATGGGACTTAGAACTGTTTTAAAGCTGTATGTACTAACTGGCTGAAAAATAAGAGCAGAAAGAGCTCTGGTATTCAAAACCTCCGTGTTACCACTTAAAAGCAGAGCAAGTCCCCAGACTGCTTTTCCAACAACTCCAATAAATCATTCTACAGAATCAACAACTCTAGATGAAACCTCAGACGGGAAAATCATAATACAGGAGTGGCACGGTATTGCACAGGAGCAGGAATATGAGTAATGTTTACCCTTTAAAGACCAAATTTTCACCACACCACATACAGTCTCCATATCCGATCAGCGTGATTTCTGGTTGTGAACGTTTTTAGAGATCTTTTTTCCACCCCTTCAGAAGGCAGATAACCTGCTTCTGCACCAGCAGTCAGTGACGTGGGCTGAGAGGAGCCAAGACACAGGCGAGTTCCCAGCATACAGCAACCAAAGAGCTCTCCACTGGAAAAACTCAGGCTCTTTGGGCCAGTCCCCTAAGCACCGTGGAGAAGAATAAACAGTGTGGTGATTAAAAAATCAAGCATGTTCCATGCTAGAATGACCGGGCATTAGCCCAAAACGACGGTCACCATGTTTGAGAAGTGCTCTCAACAAAATCTCTTGACTGTAGCTAAAGAACGCTGTTCGCGCCCTAAGGAAAAACAGATGTAGTGCCCGGCAGTACCAACCGTTCCCCGTTAGTTTGCTTCTTATTTATTTTTCTTCTTTGCAGAAAGCTTCCAAAAAGTACAAACGTTAAAATAAGTTTCAAAGTACCATGGTAAATGTCTTGGAGGGATCCCCCGCCGCAGTATTCCATGCATATCCACAGCTTCTCACGGCTATCAAAAGGAAATTTAAAACACAGGCATCAGACGCTGAATGATCTGTACACGTAACAGAGTTAATCCTGATGATTTACATTGTTTTCCATTGGTCTTCATCACTCCTTGTTAAAAATACACGCTCTGAAACGTGACTAGCAGGTACGTTTTACATGTTATTGATACTGTCAATATAAATACTCATCAAAATGAAAATTTTATGCCACAGTCACTGAACAAGTCTTTAAATATAATCAGACCTAAAAGATGTTGCATTAACTCTGACCTTCCAACCGCAATAAAGAACCTGTAGAAGAAACACTGAGGTTTACCTGCTATCAGTAAGATTACATTAGATAACACACTCAGCTCACAGTTTCAATCTTCAATTGAAACGCCTAATTATATCTAAAAACCTCTTTGTGGCCTGCAAAAGGGGTACTGGGGATTTAGAAATTTAGCTATTTTTTTCCAGTTGAAGTCCATTTGAGCTGTACAGATTACTTAAAAAATGCAGCCCTCCAAGAAATATAAAGATGAAGCCTTGTAGAAAAAGACCAAGCAGGCGAAGTGGTGATATATATTCCCACAGAGCCAACTGATAAATGGTAGAGTTCCACAGCAATGGAAAATATTCCCCGGCTTTCTGTATAATGTTTAACGCGTGCGCTTGCAGTTGCAGCCAGCTGGCATCACCTTGTTTCTGCCTCTCATACCTCGCATCCGTGATACCAGAATTATGAAAAATGTTATTAGCAGCAGCTGAGTGTTTTGCTCTTACAACTCACTGGCTCTACTTCCACAGCACACAAGACTACTGTTGCATAAAATATCTAAAAGCAATTCTGCTCTAGATAAATAACGAGCTAGTTTTATATTAGAAGTGATAAATGTTTAAAATCTGCCCCATAAGCGAGTAGGGTTGGATACGTTGCAAGAGTCTCCAGGGGAAAAGTTTCTTTCTGTTCCTAGTGATAAAAATATTCCAGCCTTTTGGCCAGCAGAGAAAACAAAGTATTAGTCACTTTTTTTTTCCTTTAAAGCCAACTGGGAACTGAAGGGAATTCAACCTAGAGAACACAGAGAGGATATAAGTACTAAACCAGACTGAGCACTGTCTTGGGAAAGAACCAGCAGAAATGCAGGTAAAAAAAAAAAGCGGGGTTTACCTGAGATAGCTCCCAAAATAGGCGACGATGTTGCAATGTTTGCATTCTTTAACCATATAGATCTCTTGCTGTATCAAGGAAAAGTCGTCTCCTGGAAAACAGGAAGCAGCCAGAGTTACGTCACGCACAGCTGAGCGTTCACAGAGCTCTGAAAGAACTCATAAAACCAACCCACGGACCTGGACGATCGCTGAGCCCTTCACGAGGGCTTTCCAGCCCGCCGGCCGGTTCAGCAAGAGTTATCGACACACACCCTCCCCTCAGCTTGCATTCTTCACTGCCTCCTTCGTGTGAGGCACAAGTATTTCTTGAAGCCCCACGGCGAAGGGCTGGCCTGGTGGCCTGAACACGACCCGTCGGTTCAGACGGCCCGGCACGCACCGAGACTGCTCCGAAGGGGAAGCAGAGGGATGCCACGGAGGTGTGGGAGCACGCGAGAAACCTCCGGAGCAGCCCCTCTACAGCCATCCGACAGCCCCAGCCGGGGCGGATTCAGCTTCACCAGGACCCCGCTGCTCACAGCACCAGGGTCCCAACGACAGCAGGAAAAATCACCGCGAGCTAATTCCAGAGTCCCCCGCCTGAAACCAGAAGAGATCGCGGCCCATAGGCTCTTCATTAAAAGTATTTCAAAACGACTCTGACAGAGCATATGGCCTGCACGCCCACTCAGCCACCACTGACTCAGAAGCAGAGAGTCCTACACACGGACTGCCTTGTTATGAGTGGGTTTTTGGGTGAGGACAGCTATATTAGCACATTTGCACATCCTAAATATCCTTTGCAAGGAAAAAAAAAAAAATCCTACTGAAAAATATATTATGGCTAGAGCAACGGCCTAGCATGCTTCTGCCTCTTTAACTTAAAAGGGTAAAAGCTGTCATAAATTAAAAAAAAAAATCACAGAATCACAGAATCGTGGGGGTTGGCAGGGACCTCTGTGGGTCCCCCAGCCCAACCCCCTGCCCAAGCAGGGTCACCCAGAGCAGGCTGCACAGCACCGCGTCC
>Ga0065711_1006732_pt1 | contig 17822 bp, 16 predicted proteins | sample Hoacrofraction12_FD_59098 | JGI IMG/M metagenome (GOLD analysis project Ga0065711, IMG submission 59098) | Hoatzin crop microbial communities from Cojedes, Venezuela - Epithelial fraction 12 v2 (version 2) | ecosystem: Host-associated > Birds > Digestive system > Esophagus > Crop | place...
CAACGCCCCCCTCGCTTCTGCTTCTCCCCCGCCTTCCCCTTTTATCATTATTTTTTTATTATTTTGCCCAACGACAGGCTGAAGGGGAGCGAGGAGGGAGCTGGGAATGGCCCTGCCACCCCTGCACAGCCCCGGCTGCCCCGAGCCCCCCAAAACTCCAAAGCTGGGGGAAATGCAGGGATGAGGGCACTGAAATCTTTTTTGGGGTGGCCTGGGAAGAAAAGGTAAACGGCCCCAAAAAGAAGGAAGGTGCCCTTAAGGGTGCCAACAGCGGTGCAAAATGTCATCCCTGTCCCCCCCCAGTCCCCTCCCCAGGCTTTGGCCAGCCACAGCGTGCCTGTTTGCAAGGGGAAATCAAGGCACGGGTCCTGCAGGCAGTGCCCCTCTTCCCCCACACCTCCCGCTTTAATCACGAGTCCAGGCTGCGCTTTGCCACCCGGCATGGGTTTTCACCTGGTTACCCCCAATTCCCANGTCCCTTTGTATGGGAGAGGAACTGGGTCCCAGTGAACCTGCACCCAGTTACCCCCAATTCCCAGGTCCCTTTGTATGGGAGAGGAACTGGGTCCCAGTGAACCTGCACCCAGTTACCCCAAATTCCCAGCTTCCTTTGTACGGGAGAGGAACTGGGTCCCAGTGAACCTGCTGGTGGGTTGCTCCTGCAGCCTGGTTGGGCTCCTGAGCGAGCTTTGCAGGGGTTGCACCGGGACGGGGCTGGGCACAGCGCAGAGGGGCTGCAGCATCCCCGGTTGGTCCCCGCTGCCCATCCCTGGGATGCTGGGAGATGTGGGGCTGGTTGATCTGATGCTTTGCGGTCTTTTTCTTGCTGCTGCATTTTATGGAGTGCTGCCCCATGCTGCAAAGCCACCCCAGCCTGGCTGGGATGGAAGCACCACTGTCATGCAAGGATATTTCCCATTAACCCCAGTCTGGTGCTCACGAAGGCAGGAAAGTCGCCTCCAAAAAGCGTTCCCCCAGCTAGGGCGAAGGATCTCCAGGAAGGCGACGGGACCAAAAAGTCCCCCGCCGGCCCCCCTCGCCCAGCTCATCCCTTCAACCTGCCCCGAGGAATATATTTAGTCGCTGGATGCCTTTATGATCCTGACCCCCTGACATGGGCTGCGGGGCTGCGGCTTTGACCGATTGTGGATTTCCTCTCGGCGCTGCCAGAAAGCTGGTGGGCGCGGGGTGGGAAGGCGTCTCCTCGGGCTGGCCGGCCGCTGCCCCATCTAACCCCTGCGCGGAGGGGGAAAAACCCAGCGCGGAGCCCACGCCGGGGTGTCTGTGCGGGGTCGGCGGCGGCTCACCACGTGCCTGGGTGTTGCTATTGACTCTGGTCAGGTTACGAGNGATGGAGAGCGCGATACGTGAGCGGGAGCTGCGCGGGTTNAGGATCCGCCCGGGTTTCCCGGTCTNTCNCCCTGCTTTGAGCAGGAGCGGGATCCCTGCCGTTCTGGTTCCTCGTGGGTTANGGCGATTTGGGGGGTCCGGAGAGGTGGGAGCTGCCAACTTTGCTTGCAGNGGGAGCAGCAACNGCCCCTTTCTGAGCTTTTCCCCGGGACCGANTCAAAACCCTGCGGAAGCAACAACATTTTCCAAAGGAACTGATTAAATCTATTAAGCTATTTACAAGCGGGCTTGATCAGAGCTGCGTTATCTGGGGATACAACAGGAAGGCAACTTCTCTTAAATCTACAAGGCGCAGGAGATTTCCTGGTCTCGGGACAGATTTATAAACCCTTTGCACACACACACGCGCGCAGGCCGGCACATAGCAACCGCCTTTCATCTGTGTTTTGGAGCCGCGCGCGCTCCTGGGGACAGCCCGCGCCGTCCCAGGCTTCGCACAGCGGGCTCCGGTTCCCTCCGCAGGTCTCGTCTCATGCCTTGAAGTGCCGGGACGGGGCAGGGAGAGAGGATGCCAAACCCTCCATCCTGCTCGGAACGGGTCTCCTGGGTGCGTTTTGCAGGCGGGAGTCGCTGCCGAGGTTGGCGGCGAGAGGTTGGGAAGAAAACCCGTAACATCCTTTTTTTTTTTTGTTGTTGTTGTTTTTGATTTCCCTTTGGTAGGGGTTGAAGCGCACCGAGGCTGCCCAACGGCGCGAGGTTTTGTTCTGAAGACGGTGTCACACCGCTGGGTGTTATTTTTTTAACCTTCAGGACGCGCAAGGCCTGGATATCATTATTATTATAAAAATAACGGCCTATATATGAAATGACATATAATAATATATTATTATTATAAAAATAACGAGGCCCTGGAGGCCAGAACATTTTTAATAGTGGTGGAATATATCCCCTCAAGGGAGAAGAAGAGGAACAGATGAACTCTACTCCTTTTACACGCTACGGGGCAGAGCCCCCACCCCGTACCGTGTTTCCGAGGTGCCGTTTGCAGGCCAGGAGGAAATCTCCGGGCCAGAACGAAGCAGCTCGCAGTTTCCCTGGTCCTCACTCTTCCCCCTGTGACGTTGGGGTTAACACCGCCCGATCTCCCCCAGGTATCGCAGGGGGAAACTCGGGTGGCTCTGCAGAATCCCCCCCCCCTCTCCAAAACGCGCGCTGGGACTCCTGTGCGGTCACGGGATAAAAATACTGCAAAATATTTCTCGTTTGGATTTTCTCCCAGGCTGGAAGACACCTCCCTAGGGCCCCCCGCGCCACATTTGGAGTGCAAACAATAATAAACACTTTTTTTTTACCCCCCCTCCTCCCTCTCTCCTTTAGCACCTGGCATTCTGATCGCATTAGTAAGATGGGTTTCATTCTGCACCCTACCTAAAATGCTGGTTAAACCTGTCCTGTAGGAAGCTCTGCGTTACATAAAGGCAGCTGGGGCCCTGTGAAAATGCCACCTTTTTTAATTGCGACCGTATCAGGGTAATTAGCAGCAGCCTGGAAAAACCTCCGCTTTACTTTTGATGCTCACCTTCCCGCTTACCTGTATCTGGGGCACAGGAAGCGGCAGAGCTCTCCCAGGGCCTGGAGAGCAGGGAAATCATGGCTAAAAGCTACGAGGAGCTCAAGCAGACCGAGCTGACAAAGGGTGGAAGAAAGCTTTGTTCTCCCCGTTTTCAGGGACGGGGAACAGTGGCAGCGGCTCCCATGGGTCGCGCAGAAAATCCAGGGCCCAGCTTTCGCGCCGTGTAGGCGAGAGCGTCCCAATTTTTTAAAATCCCATCATTTTGGCGTGGATCCGACACCAGGCGTTTTACTCGGCTTGCGGACAGCGGGTCTGTATTCACCAAGTAACCCCCTCCCCCCATTTCAGAGACATTAAAATGCGTGAGAAAGTGCAAATCCTAAATTAGCTCAATATTCACATCTCCCTTAATTATTGCTGAAACTCTCGCCTCCCAGGGGCAGTTTTCGCAGAGACAGCTGGGGGTTCCCGGCAGAGGAGCCGGCTCTCTGCGGTGCGGCTCCCACCTGCTTTGCCACCAGTCCTGCCCATCGCCCGTCCTCCCCGGGTCCACCCGGGTTTCCCCAGGGACCGTGACTTGGGACGATTTATTTGCTAGAAGAAAGCAGAGTTTTCCCCTTACACACCTCGCAGCGAAAAATGCAGCCAAAAAAAAAATATCTAAAATTTTCAGCACACACACACTCACGGTGCTGAATACCTTTTGCTCTTCCTATTTTTCCCATGCTGCTTTAACAGTTACAAAATAAATATCTTTTAATCCCTTTGGGTTAAAAAGGACTAGCTGAATTTCCCTCTCACGCTTTAAAATTTTTAAAAATGGACGAAGATAAGAAAAAAAAGTATCGCTGAGTGACTCGGAAGCAGAATAGAAGTTCTCACTTGCCGAGAAATCAAGCTTCAATTTGGTATTGGAACAATCCTCCCACTTCTGCCACCATAACATTTTGTATTTTTACTGTATTGACCAGTCCCCCATCACTAAAGTGTGCTTATACAAGAAAAAGTTTTGCTTCTCCCTGCCTGGATAGGTACAGAGCCAGGAGCCTTGGTTATTGCCCAAGCACTGGTGATCCTTCCCGGGGGTTCCTCGCCCACCAGCACCATGCGGGTGAGATTTATGACCCTGCCTGGGAATGAGGAGGAAGGACTGATGCTAGCAAACCTCACGCGGTTCGAGGACACACGATTCTCAGATCTTTTTTTTTTTTAAGCTAGGCACGATGCTGTGCAGCGTTTCCAATCGACTCTGTGTGGTTTTCCTCTCTTCTTGGAGCTTCCTTCCTCCTCCTCGTGCTGGCAGATCTGGAGGTTTCGTGACGTAAATTGTGCCTTTTGAAGGTGGATGCTTCAAGAACTCCAATCTGGTGTGTTTAAACACGAGAAAATCGGTTAATTGCGTTGGTGCATTCAGCTAATTTTCTTTGCCGAGAGCTGATTATTTGAAAGAAGTCAGCAGCAGAACCGCCTCTTGCTTAAAGGAAAATTGCATTAATTGAATGCGATGCTGAACCGGATGGGTCCCCGAGCGCACTTCTGAAGTTCCACACAGCAGCTGCGTCTCAGATACTCTCTAAAGGACTGAAATTCACACAGACGTAAGGATACGAGCTTCTGAAACCTTAACGGGCTGCCTTTGAGACTTGTACTTAACAGTATCACCCATCCATGCTTTCGAATAACCCTGGCTGTTACTTCTCCTGCTTTACACTGATAGTAAAGCTTTACACTGTAAAGCACGAGAGTGAGTAAGTCTTGGAAAGAAACCCACGGAACGGCGCCTGCTCCACGCATCGGGGTTGTCACGCAGCGCGCACCAGCGCAGTCTCCCGCCCTTGGCTCGAAGGAAGGCTCCGCAGAGTCGGACACAGCGAGATCAAAACGGCTGAAGCCCCTAAAGCTCACGCAGACTTTGGTCCGATGCTGGCAACAGACTATTTTTAACAGACTATGATTCTGTTTTTCCGTGGCCTCTACTTTCCAGGATACAGTTTTGTGCTTGCGGGTAATTACAAGCACGAAAGTCAGCGTAAATATTGCTGTTTACAAAACTGCAGCTGCAAATCACGTAGCTTGGCACGTCGCAGCCCTCACACCGACAGTTCATTTCAAGGCTCAAAGCAAAGAACACCACTCTACCTGCAAAGAACGGGAGGAACTCGGGAGGAACCATCCTCTGTGTAAGGCTCCCAATGTGAAACGGGACATTTGCTTCGATGTCACTGGTGACCCAGGATTCCCAGAACTGAAAACATTTTGTGATCTGTGCTGCGTGCGCATCACGCTCGGTTTGGAAGTGAAAGCAGAGCGGCGACTCTCATTTTGCTTGGTTTCTAGGTAGTCTGGAGGTACGTAATTTTGTGCTACAGCGTGTGAGCACAATGGACAAATACATAACAAAAGACCCTGCTCTTTAAAGGTCTTCACAGAAATGAAACCAAGTAATTTCTTTGTGCTTACACGCTGCTGATTTCACCATTCGGGTAACGACGTAATTCTTTTTCTTATGCTTTCTAAAAAAGACCTTCTTGCCAAACCAGAGTTTGGTTAAAACCGGACTCACAACCCACGATAAACGAAAAAAATCATTTCTTACTCTGAGACATGTTGCTGCTGTTTCAATCATCCATTTCACCAGGCAGTATCCGGTACGAAGAGTTTTTTGTCGAGCAACGCAAAGCTGGCTGACCAGGAACACACACGGAGCAGAGCAGCTCAGCGAATAGCTTCTTTCAAAGGTTCAGTCTGTTACGAATCTCTTTTCCCTCCAACCCATATTCTGCACATGCTGTCTCTCTTTGAGCTTGAGGCATATAAAAATGCTGCATCTCCTGGGGTAAAGCGAAATTCCCACTTCTTGTACAAATAGAGAACCTATTTGTCGCTAATATTTCAGTAGGAGCCAGATTAAAATCTTAGGTGTACTGTGCTTAAGTGTAGTAACACCATAAAGTTAAAGATTCATTCCTGGTTTTATTCTTTCCGTAACTTAACGCTGGAATCTGGCCAAGAACTAGCACACAGAAACTCGTGGAAGATTAATACAGAGAACAAACAAGCAAGCCCAGCGGTATTTGGAGAAAGAAACCCTGTTCCTTGACTAGCACCTTTTGAAATTGAAATCCCAGAGAGACTGTAAAGTTTAGCTGCTAAGACTTAAAAAAAAAAAAAATTAAAACAAAAATCATTGGAAACAGTCAAGCTTTTGGCTTCTACTAACAAACAAAAATCCAGACTCGGGGTGGAATTAGAAAGGCTGCTTGGAAGGGCACCCACAAAACTTCAGATGCTTCGATGTCACGTGAAAAATTATTTTGCTGTTTTCTTCTGTCGAGATTATTTTTTTCATCCCAAGCATGGAGTTTACTCAGAACTCTGTAGCAACCCCATGGCATTAAGTGGTATTTCGTTTAAGGAAGCCAGGGAACAAGCCCAGCCGCAGCAGCATCGTAATGGCTAATATTTGTACAGCACTGAAATGCAAATGCTACACGGGTTGCAAACCACTGGCACACCAGCAGTGAAACACAGGGAAAGGCAGCTTGTTCTCCCTCGCAATAAGTAAAACTACGGTAATTTTGCGGCAATGAATGAGCATGGCCTGAGGGCAAGAAAGGTGCATTGCAAACCACGGGCATCTTAAAAAGGAAGAGTTCAGCTGCAACCAATACATCCGAAGCCACATGGACTGTGAGCTGAAGACTAAGTTTCTCCCACTGGACAATAAAGGCAGGCATTTAAAGACATTTTTTCACATTAACATCTGCATCTTGACAATGTTTTTCTAACCACGTTAAGCAACGCAACTGAGCCAAGACAATAAGAAAAAAAAAGTACCCATTTTATTCAGCAGAGCAGGCCAACGGGATGTTTTAGATTTACACGGATGAAACGGAGCCAGGCCCAAACTCAAACGAGCCGCTAAAGGATGTGAATTCTGGTCAGCTACTCTGGATCATGCCACAGTAACTGGCTGGCTTTCAGTGTTGTGATGTCAATTTGCTGTGGCCAGACCCAGATCAGAACCAGACTCTGGGATGGTGAATGCTTCTTCCCACTCCACCGCTTTACTTCCAAGCTCACCCATCTCTCCTGACAGCTCTTGGCTGACCCTGAGATGCCAAAATCCATCCTGAATGTTGTAGCTCTCATACAAAGCTGCTTATGGCAGTGCTGGGTTCCAGCATTATTTATTTCCAGGTTTACAAATAGAAACAAGCTCTGATTTGGTTATAAATCTAAATTGCAGATTTTCAATGTATAAATGGCGATAATAATGCATCTGACCAGCTATGCTTTTAAAATCTGTTTGGTCTCCTAATTTCAGAAAAAAGGGTTGCTCCACCCAAGACAACTTTTCGAATGCCAGGTGCATCACTGAAGGTACCCTGACTGTTGCCCGGGCACCAAAGATTGAGATATTGTTAATAAAGGCACAGCTCCTTCAGCTTTGTTGCGAAGTCACAATTGCTTGAGAATAGTTAACGACTGGCTAGGAAGCAAAGGGAGGATTTTTTATTTCATGCTTTAGTACTGACACTCAGGTGTAAACCTTTAATCAGACTGAGCATTCTGGGAAGAAACAACAATAATTTTATATGTAAAAGGAGACCAATGAAAAAATTAGACCTGACTTTGCAAAAATCAATGAGAAAATACATACAGCTTTGCAAAACCCCTCCTGTTTCCAGAAGCAGAGCTGGGCTATGGGAAGTGAAAACAACAGTGGCTTTAATAATAAAGGCAGTAGTAGGGTGACTTTTTCCAAGCCCCTCTCCCTGGATTGACAGAAACAACAGTCCGTGTGAAGCAGCAGACAGTAATCCATGGGCTTTCACAGCCTGAACCACAGCAGTTAAAATCAGGCTTGGTTTCGCTTGCTGTTACCTGGCTTGAATGGAGTTGCACCAGAGGGAACCTGGGCTGAAGGCAGTGCAGGGTCTGCCGTGTTAACCCATAGCTCTTGCAAAGCCACTAAGGTGAACCGTCTGCCATACTGGAAGAGGCAAAGCCTAACTGGTTTTTATCAAGTCCTTCTTGGCAGATGTGCAAGTCTCGGCTTCACACGCGTTGACCTTTTTTAACATGGCACTGAAGCTCATGTTCTCCCTCGAAAGAGCTATATTTAAACGCAGTCTTTGGTTTCCGTTGGAGGTAGGGCACTGTGCTCAAGGCTGGATTACATCGTGATGTCTGGCTGGTGTGTTTGCACAGACTTCTAGAGTTAAATCACCTCAGAGTCCCAGCTTGACTCTTGAATGGTCAAACGTGTTTGCAATGCTTCTTCTTCTTTCTCTGCGCTCCTTCGATACACTCGTCTGTCTCCTCTTTTTGCCTTTTGTGTTTCTTCTTGTGGCGTTTCTTTTGCTTTGCCTCACAGTCCTTTACGCCGAGATTTTCCCCATCAGATATTCCCGTATAAACTTCTCCATTGCCCATATTTTCATCACAACTAATGCTTTCACCTCCGTGCTGTTCATTATGTTTCCTTTTCTTTTTCCCTGGGTGACATTCATTTAACGGAGCATCCAGTTCCTTTCCTTTCAAGCTACCTATCTTAGACTGTTTCACTTTTGGTTTCTCGCAAGGCTCTGTACTCTCTGCCTCGTCTCTTTTCTGCTTCTTCTTTTTCTTTTTGACTTTGGTTTTCAGTTCTTCTGAAGACTCCAAAGCTTCGTCAGCTGTTGGGCAGGAATTGTCTACCTTTGCTTCTGCTCCATTCTGGGATCCCTTCAGTTTTGCCATGCGCTTAGCGAAATATTCCTGTACAGTGAGGACGCTCTTCACTGTATTGTAACCGTCTGCAGGCTCAGATAGCCAGCTGCTTCCCTGCTTCTCCTCCTGAGACGCAGCATTGGTAATATCCTCCTGCAGGTGAACAAAGAGGAGCAGGAGTGAGAATCAGAAGTAATGGTTTTAAACATAAGGTTGGTTTTTTTTGCACACTAATAGAAACAAATTGAAAAAAACAATATGGTGCTTTGAAAATTAATTTTAAATCTAAATAAACAACATCGACACCACCATCCTCCATTAATTGGGCAGAAGTGAGAAGTGGCCCTTGATGCAAAACCTAGAGCAGGCTTAAGGAGAAGATACGGGAGTATGGAAGGCAGCAAGAGAATACAGAACAAGACAATTCTCTTGTTGTTTCGAATTTCTTACTGTTTATCCACTCCTGTGCAACTCATGCAGATTATGTATAATGCTATCATACTCGGTGTATTACACTCGCTTTGCAAAGGCACATGTCTCTACAAGATATAAAACAACATGAAAAAATAACACAGTACGATCTATTAGCCTGTGGCATAAAGGAAATCCCATGCCTGGAATACCTCTACAGCAAAGTGCAAGAACTCATGACATATGGAGCAATCCGGCATTGATGCATCTCCTCCATCTTATCTGATCTTCAGAAATGTTTGTTACCTAGCTGGTTTACTGTCATTGTGTCCTAGATGTTGTTATTTAAACCTGCTCCATTTGATCATATGTTATCAGATGGCAAAAACAACATCACAGGTTAGATCTTACAAGGCTTCGGCATACACAAAATAAATAGCTGCTGAACTCTAGCTGCAGGTGAATAGCTATAAAAAGAGTCTAGTATCTAGAAAGTAAATAGAACACAAAAAGCAAAGTATAGCTCTGGAGCTGGATGTTATCTATGGCATGAAGAGAATCGACTCTGAAAAAGCAACAAATGCAACAAGATGAAAATACATAACTTGTTAAATTATCTGTGACTTACAAAATAAACAAGCCAAAAGGCAGCTAAAATTCAGATTTGTTTACATGGATACTGGAGCACTCAAAAATAACCCTTTGTGGCACATCCTTTTGCTAGGCAAAAGTCACAAATGACTCTTGGAAATGTCTCAAATTTTTACATCGTGGCTTTTTTTTTTTTTTTTTTTACGCCTTGTACGATCTGCAGGTAACCAAGCACAGCCCTCTCGATGGAAAAAGCTGAGCAGGTAAGAATTGTGTAGGATCCTTACCAGCATCTGGCCTACAGCAGGCTCCTCGAATGGGAGGCAATCCACAGCTATTGCAGTCGAACGCGGTGAGCGTGACAGAGATACTGCGCTGTTTTTCCCTTCAGAAATGCACAGGTAGGCAAAGGCATCCACCCTACCCGTGCATCTCCTACGTGAACTGAAGTGACTCTAAAATGCAGCCAGATCAGAGCAGTAATTTCACGCCCGCTTTCACTGGCATAAACTGATACACAGGGTGAAATCCAGCAGCAAAGCGGGAGATACAAACCTACTTATCTCAACACTTCATAGTTACTGCACGATGGTGTAGATAAGTGATCTGGCTCTCTTCAGGGCATCATTACACTTGCTAGCTGAAGTGGGGTTTGGTAGGGTTTGTGAGTAAGGTTTTGCAGGTCTGACTCCTTATGCATCCGTAACCTTTACTCACATGAGCAGGAATGCAAAAATTTGTGTTATTAGCGATGCATTACGAGTAGCGATTTCCTCATACATCTGCTTTCAAGAGAGCTATTCCAGTGGAACAAAAGTAAGGCTGCACTTGAGATTCCAGTAATGTTTGTGTGGGCACTTATAAAAATTAGGTACTTTTCCTGCAGGAATACCTTGTAGCGTACATTCAGGTAAGTTTATGAAGTAACTGAAACTATTTGACTTCTGCCAAAGAAGTCTGCAAAGAGATATTGAACACGGGGGGAAAAAAAGCAGGTATCTACACACAGCTATACATACAGCTTACATTTGAAAGGCGAGCTACAGTAGAAGTTTGACAAGACAGAATCCTTAGAATAAATGGACTGGGCTATGTTTGTAGTTGCTGTCTTTTTAATAAGACACAGCTCCCGACCCAAGCAAGCAGCGTGAGTGCGGATCAAAAATAGATGCCCTGCTAAAGCAGAGTTAAACAGGTCACTTTGCTTTCCTTTTCCTTCTACCCACAGCAGGATTTTGACACCTTGGATTGCAAAATGACAAAGCGTCTCCCGGGTTTTCTGCCGCAGATGCCAGCCGGAACAGTTTGCCTCCCCACCCCAATATGTAAAACGTACTTGCGACCAGAACACCAATTACCCCCTGGCCAACCAGGAAAGGATTTTCTCATTCCGTTGGTAACTTCAAGTCCTGACAGCTTAATTACTGTAATTGAAGGCAAATATTACTTGAACTCTACACATTTCTTTTATAAAATACATTAGGCATTAAAAAAAAATAAATGTTCCTTTGGTTAAGCTGAGGAGTTCAGAAGGTATGCATGATCCCAGAAAACAAGAACCTTGCTCAGGAACTCCTTTATTGATAAGAATTTTAATAACCACGGGCCACTGAACACAGAACTAGCAGGGCATGGAGACAAGCAAAGAGGTGCCAAACCCAGAAAACCTCTCAGTTTAGGAAAAGCTTATGTGAAACCATAAATCACCTGGAAGGGCTGTTAAGTGCCAGCAGTGTTCCCCCTCCCATGATGTACCTGTCCTAGTAGCCATGGGAACACTGCTGAACTCTAAACATGGGTTTTCTCTAACTGCTCAACAGGAGACTCACAGCTTGTGCAATTCCTCCCCTGCCTGCCCAAACACACTTGTAAAATAAAGGTTTCAAAGAAAAATAAGATACATATACTTAAACGCGTACTGTGTTCCTACAACTTCCAAAAAGTAATTTATGACACGAGATAAAAGACGGAAAGAAACACTCCTGCTCCAAAGATCACGTAGAAGGAAAAGAGCAATCGTGCTGTACCTGGTGGGAGGTCTGAAGATTGGGCTTTGGAGGAGATATGTTTGTCCACATCATGAGTTCCAAAACTGCCAAAAAATTCAGGTTGAGAAGATGAAGTTAAAAGGAGTTGGGAATACTGGTCTCTAGGGAATTGGTAGGATGGTCCCAAGCAAGAGAAAAGGAAGGCTTGAAATGTGGTGTTAAACGTGGAATGATTAAGAGAAAACAACAGGAAAATTCAAGGAGAGGCTGGGAAGCGCACAGGAAAAGATGAAGGTCAATTACAGCCAGAAGTCCCCTGTAAATATCATCTGTTTATGTAATTAGTTAAATGTATGGAAAATAATTTGAAGCACATAAAGCACTGCTTGTGCCTTCTTTCTTCACTTGGATACACAATGCTGATTTAATCATTAAGTTAGTATGCTAAACTTACAGAGAGAAATCCTGGTTCCCTCGATTCCTGCAGGATCAGGATTGCATCTCTAAGGCATCAAACTCTCTGAGCACCTTTCAGCCACAGTTATTTAGTGAAGAAAAAAAATATGGGATTATGGTCAACTACATAAACAATCCACATCCCTTCGTGAAAAGAGCTTGGCGACAGCAGAAGCCCAACGTGGAAAGTATTTAGACACCTCATGAAATCAAACGAGCTTGAAACCCAAATATCTTTGGTGATTAAAGACCTTAGGCTGAAGAATTAAAATCCAAAAAGAAAAACTGCATACTCTAGGGGGAAAAGCGAGATACAGCCCATCAGCAAGGACAAACGGTGCCAGTACGTAATAAGCAAGAGAAGTAGCTTGGAATCGTTCAGCGAAGTTTCCCTCCTCTTCAGACTGCAAGTGTTTCTTTCTTAGCACTTAAGGCTTAGAATAGGGGAATCAAAAAATCTACTATACAGTCTTAGATCTGCCACATATGAACTGCAATTACTTAAGTAATTTCGTATGCCTTCGCTTCCTCATTAGCAAATGAGGGGGTACTAATTCACAAGCAATTTTGTTAGCTGAAATTCACAAAAATTACACAAAAGGAAAAGTACAGGAGTGACCATAAAGGCAGAATAAAGCTAAACTATAATTTCAGTAGCTTCTCACTTAAATTACAGAAAATGGGCTGGATGAAGTACGTAGAGGCTAAACCTCTAGCCTGAGTTGCAAGGCAATCACACGATCATTCGTAGCTTTAAAATGCAACAACCCCTTTCTACAGTCTGGCTGAACCACAGTGATTAGCTACTTTCTTGTTGAGAAACCATAACAATAAGATTAATATAATCCAGTTCTGCTTCTGCTGCTTCAGATGCTTGCTGCAGAGGTGCGCTGGGATGACCCCCATGCAGCGCACAAAACTTGACAGGCAAGAACTGGGGGCATCCCTGTATCTTTCTAACCCAGGTGTAGCTGTACTGGAGAGAAGCACAGCAGATTATTCACGAAGAGTCACTCTGGAGCTTTGCAGACATTAAGGATGACAGAGTCTCGCTTTAAGGAGTTGACATCTTAAAGCTAAGTATGAGCATAAGCATTTGGATTGGGATCAAACAGGCAAGAGAGTGAACAAAGACTCGTAGCATGATGAGTTTGAGCAGGATTAAAATAAACACATGCATAAATAAGGCCACGTACCACCAGTTCTGAAGTCAATTCTGGCATACGAATGGGTACCCAGGAGGGTCTAATGTTTTCAGTTTACCTGATTAAGATTGGTATACTACACAGAGCATCTTAAGAAGAGTTAATGATAACAGACTTCCAATACAGAAAGGGCTGATGCAAAGAGGAACGGAGATAATTTTCCCTGCGCTTGCAAGGACAAGGACAAGCAGCAGCAGATTTGAATTACCAACATGAAACTTTGCTAGTAGGACACATCTATCAGTAGATATGTGAAGCCTCAACAGCCACTGGGAGTCTCAACCATTGAAAGCAACTCAGACGACTATCAGGAAAGTGTTAGGTAGAGTTAATCCTTGCTTGGAATGGAAAATGGAAGATCTGGACTCTAGAAACATCTTCCAGCCCTGTAATGCTTTAAAAACATACCCCGAGATATAATTTGACCTTCTGGTAATAAAAGAAGGTTTTTATGAAAGAGATGAAAAGCAGGAACACTAAACTTGGAAAGAAGAAATGCTAAAAATTCAGGTCACCCACAATTTCCTTCTTTTGTTGACCCTCGAATTCTAATCACCAGGATGCCTCACATAACCATAGCAAGGTTTAATTTTACTGCTATTTATACTGAGTACCAATATAGCAAGGAATCCACTTAGGGGAAATGGAATGAAAATCCTGACTGTCTAATACCTGGCCGGGCTGTATGACATGATAGCAGTTCTTAAAAGAACAAGTTCCAGTTACTACAGAGAAGCACTTTCCTGTTTGACTCCATTAAAATAAATTCTGGGCTAGAATACATTGAAAAAATCAGCTGCTATCTTGCAGTTGGATATTAACTACTACACTCCACATGAGCTATCAGTTCTGTCTCTTAGCCAGCAAGGACAAGGAGAGAGGTTAGGAAGTAACTAATGGAAAGGGGACAAGGATAAACCTTTTTAAAAAAAACCAAACTACTGTGTTCTCCATGGAATTACGAAGATCCATTCTTGCTACACCTGCCTCCATCGGCAACTACAAAGGCAAGAGCAGTCAGACTGCTCCTCTTGCAATTAAGAATGCCAAGGAATTCTGTTGTAGTAAATCTCTGCTTAGAATGATTTTGGGATTATTCACAGAATTAGTGGTTGGAAGTGACCTCTGGAGGTCTTTAGTCCAGCCTCCGGCCTGGAGCAGGATGATCTCCGACGCTAGCCCGGGTCAGCTTTATGTAGCTGAGTCATGGAAACCTCCAAGGACGGAGGTTCCACAATCCTTCCGGATACCCGTTCCGATGCGGCACTGTATCCTAACTGAGGAGGTTTTATTACCACATAACAGCACTCGTTTCGTTCTACTGTATAACCTATAGCTGCTTGGTTTTCAAGCACATTTACATTGAATCTGCTGACTCCATTTTTTATTTCAGTTTTAAAGTCTGTGGTGATGTGTTTCTAATAAAATCGCATTCAAATTCTCCCAGGCTGTCTTGTAATTCTATTTTCTATTTTTGCCAAGGGCTTATCCCTCAGCAAGTGGCCAATTTTAGCATTTTCGTTTATTCTTATAATTCACACATTAGTACCGCTAAAATAGAAAGCGGTACCATCTCACTTGCTGAATGCTGTCTCTGGGTATCCAAAATGCCATTTGATTGTCATACAAACAATACATTTTTACTGTCGTGCTACACATTGGATCCCAGCCTGTTTCAATCAACGAAACGGGAGCCGTACAACGAGCTGTAATACTCAGCCGGGTTTTGCCTTCAGCCTGAAAACAACAGCGTAACAGGAAGCAACGGGGCTGCAAAAGTGCAACGGATTAAATTTTGGCCAGAGACTTGATTACAATGATAGTCATGGGGATTCATTCCAGCTGTCATTATCAGACCCTGGTCAGTCCTACAGCACTAACAGTTACACTACGAGCAGTTACAACACCTGTAGTTCTAATGGCAGCTTGGGAACCCTGATACTGCGTCGCGCAGAGCACACAAACTTCCTCCTACTGTTCTTACACTTTTCAGGAAAAAAAAAGAAGTGCATTTATTTCAGTTTTAGCAAACAAATGTAGCCAGTAAAACCCACAAGCAGGAGGCAGCCTGCGAAAGGCTAAGGAAGAAAACACACAGTGAGATAACGCACAAGAGGCGCAGGAGACTGAAGGCACGTGGAAAGAGTTAAAAAAATAATCAGCACACTGCAGAGCAGAAAAATCCTTTTCATATCTTGAGAGAGAGACACTTAGATATCCTTGTGACATCTCATTTCACTCTAGCTACACTGCTGAGGCCAGCAAAACCTCTCTTCCTTTGCATTGCCTTGCAAATTACATCTGTGCGTTAGACCGAATATAAACAAAACTGAAGGAAGAGATTTCCCCTAGGATCTCTCTATCGGCACGGTACAGAGATCCAAACATAGTGACTTCGTCTTCCCAGAAGCACCTAAATCAATTCTAACTGTTCTGTTCTCACCTTGAATAACAGAGGAAGTATGGTCCGGCAAAGCCAGCACAGGACTGGGAAGGTCACGTTTCCCAAGTTCTCTTCCCAGCTACAAAACACCGCTGGCCATGGGAGAAGTTATTCCCTTCGGCTCTGGTACAGGTGGTCAAAGCGCAAAACATGCCTTATCAACTACACGAAACTTGCAGCAGAGCTAAGAGTTTAAGTGTTTGTGAAGTGGTTGGAGATCCTTCAAAGAGGTATGAGAGATGTGCAAGGCGCTGTTCCACCCACCTGACAGCGCTACGTGGCTACGACACTCAGCAGCGAACAGACACATCGCGATTTCTGCCTGTTCTGTGATATACCTGTATCTAATCAAATCATCAGGAGACTCCCAAATACAGCATTTTGAAGAAGTGGGCAGGATTATAACCAAATCAGTGCAGACTGGTCTTCTCATCCTGTACCCACACTCTAAATGCCTTCCTATGTCCAGGACAGTCGCTCCAGTTGTGCAGGCATTATCCACGTGGCAGTAGTACTGTAAGGCACACTCAGAAGTCATCCACGTCCTCTTCACATAGTATTTTACTGCTGTCACGTCATTCCCTGGGCACTTTTCATTATCCCTTTATCCATTATAGGCAGTTGCTGTTATCCTTTCTAATCACGTTTCAGAAGACCGAACCCCTCTCGATTCTTGAGTTCAGGATTTCTTCCCATACCCCACAGATACAGAAGAAACTGAATGGACTAGATGAGAATAACAAGTGACCTTGGCCAGCCAAATTGTGAATACAAGCAAAGGTATTAACAAGAGCTGTGAAGATTTAAGACGCTGAGATAAACCACTGAGAGAAAGGATGCAATAAAAATCGCTGGAAGCGCCCAGAGGAGAGAAAGGAGTTCTGGTAGCAATTCTGAGAGCAAGCACAGTCAGCATCACAGCTTGGCTTCTGGCAGAGGAAACTACACGTACTTTGAAATCTGAAAACAACACCTGCCTATGTAAAACGTCACTTCTATATATATTTTCTAATAATAAATATAGAAAAGCATATCTGTGTATAAATAAAGTGCTTCTAGGAGCATTTGAAACCGATAATTTAAATGGCTAAAGCTTCACTTCTTTCCCCTTCCCCTTAGAAAATGCTTCTCAGAAGGAAAACAGATACTTGAAACCCTTCCGCTTCTTTGCTCCGAGAGGGTGATGTGCTAGAGGGCCATACACGCATCCAAACGAAGTCAGACCTCTGTGCAAGGGTACAGACGTTTCCTGTTTTCAGCACCAGCAGTGGCCAAGGAGCTGCTGAGAAATGCCTTGTGTCACTTTTTAGTCACTTGTTTGTTAAGGGTGCCGTCATCGTGACTTGGTTCCTTTTCTCTAAGCACGTGCGAAGAAGTATTCGCAGCACAGGAAAATGAATCAGAACATTGCAGGTTGGAGGAGCACAGACCATAAATACCAGCAGAGCCCTCCTGCCTGAAAGTGCGCAGACTGGAAGACAGATGCAGAAAGACAGGAGAAACAGCAAGAATGAGACCTGAAATCCAAAATACAACGGCACGGATGTGCACGCACATTTTCTTCTTCTCTCGCATCTATAAGGGTCTGAAGAAAAAGAGTTTGTCTGAAGGAAAGGGTTTTATTTTTCAAGGAATATCACTCATATAGTGTACCCACAGTTCATACGGATCTTATTCTTGCTTTCAAGAATTCACATGGTACAGCCCTGCAACTGTAACCAAGCCAGGTTAATCTCCCCGCAGCTTTCTTTCATAAATTTCTGCATGTTTTCTTCATTGCTGCCTTTAGTTTTGGTGCTTCCTTGCACAACTATTCTGACAAGTCAACTCCTCAGACCGATTCAAATCAGCACCCACCCTCTCCCCCCACAAACCAACCCAACTCTTCTACGCTGCACTTCACAGAATCACAGAATGGTGGGGGCTGGAAGGGACCTCTGTGGGTCACCCAGTCCAACCCTCCTGCTGAAGCAGGGTCATCCAGAGCAGGCTGCACAGGACCGCGTCCAGGTGGGTCTTGAATATCTCCAGAGAAGGAGACTCCACAACCTCCCTGGGCAGCCTGGGCCAGGGCTCCGTCACCCTCAGAG
>Ga0065711_1006843_pt1 | contig 17822 bp, 11 predicted proteins | sample Hoacrofraction12_FD_59098 | JGI IMG/M metagenome (GOLD analysis project Ga0065711, IMG submission 59098) | Hoatzin crop microbial communities from Cojedes, Venezuela - Epithelial fraction 12 v2 (version 2) | ecosystem: Host-associated > Birds > Digestive system > Esophagus > Crop | place...
TAAAAAAAAAAAAAAAAAAAGTAGGTCATATAAATTTTGGTCTAAGCACAGTTTTTTATTCTGTCTTTTTTCTGCCCCCCTGGCAAGGGAACAGATTGAAGCAGCAGATTGGATTAAGTGCTTTGAAGTATTTCAGAAGCTTGATTTTGTAACTACAATATATGGAGGGTAATTATGATAGGGCAAATATTTTTAAATTTTACGGTAGCTTAGTAGCTTCACAAAATAATAGCTATAATAATTATTTGAGTAAATGACACAATCCCTAAAGGTGCACTGGAAGCATTTCACAGATTGTTTAAAATCAATTGTTATTTGTGGGTCACTCTGATTCCTCTCTGGACACTGATGCTATTCAATGTTTTTAAATTTCAGTGAATTTGGTTCAAAAATAATCTCATTGAAGCCAATCATTAAAGTATTGCCAAAACTTTTTGAGTCTCGGGAAAAGGCTGTTCGAGATGAAGCCAAGCTCCTTGCTGTGGAGATCTACCGTTGGATAAGGGATGCGCTGAGACCTCCGTTGCAGAACATAAATTCTGTTCAGGTAGGCAGAAAGTAGTTCCGTATCCAAACATTTGAGAAGACACTTCCATGCTCAGCCTCCCTGATCGTGTGGTGTTGGGCATTCTTAAAGTCAAAGCTGGAATTTTTCAGTAACAGCAACGTTATTTTTTAGCTTCCTGTAACTTTACCGAAAACGGTAGTTCGTCTTTCTTATTTGCAAAGAAATCATGTTCTGAATACGTGTGAAGTTGCAGGGGGAAGCATCTTATTGAAACTGAGGAAGGCATTTGAGAAGTAGAATGGTTTTTCTTGGAGACCTAACCCAAGGGCAAAGGGTTACCCTGATAAAAGACCCCTCCACTGAAAGTCTTGAAGTTGACCATTTTCCTTCGCAGTTTACTTTTTCCCAGAAGCTTTTTCCTCTGCGCAGCCCTGCAGACTTGTTCTGGCGGTGCTTAGGATGTGACTGTTCCACTTCAGGAAGTGGTATTACATTGATAGGTAACTGTGCTATTGGAGAGGGAACATTCCATTATTTTAAAACTTTGCAAATTATTTCTGTATCCTTCCCTCCTACCTGCTGGAGTTAATTGTGTTCAGGTGGAAAGCAGTAACTTGCTGGAAAAAGGTGTTGTTTAATAAAAAACAAAAACTATCTCATCAAATGTAGCTCAACATGTTTGTTTTGTTTTAGTGTGTAATAATTGTCTGTAACAGATGTTCCTTCATGCTCAGCCATTTTTATTTTAAAGCCTCTACAGAGGGGACACGACATTCTGACTGTTCTACAGTTTATTCTTATGTAAATGCTTTGCATTGATATTTTTGTTGATGATATTCCATTCTGTGGATGTACTTGGTCGAAAGCTTCTGAGCAGTGAATGTGAAGGGGAAGTCGCTTGTGGCAGAAAAAGAACATGAAAGATAGTGCTGTCTTGGCTTTGAAATGGGAAACTCCATTGCTTTCCATGAAGCGTTGCTTGTTTTGCAGTACAAAATTTCTCTGATTCGATGATTCTTTTGGCAGCTAAAAGAACTGGAAGAAGAGTGGGTCAAAGTGTCATCAGCTGCTCCTAAGCAGACCAGGTTCCTGCGTTCCCAACAGGAGCTGAAAGCAAAATTTGAGCAGCAGCAGGCAGCTGGAGATGCAGATGGAGGTAAATTGTTTAATCTCTGAACTCCATTAGAAAGTATATCACTGGTATATTATTTGTGAAGCAATGCATTAAACTGTAAAGGTGCTTTAACTCAAACTGGTGCAAAACATGTGGAGTGCAGTACACAACAAGAAAATGTGGCTGGGGCAAAAGCTTTATGTGAAAGAGTATCTGTCCTTTGGAATAGCAAAATCACAACTGCTGATAATACTTTTTAAACAAGGAGTCTTAGGTGTTGCTGTAGTCTAAAATTCATTTGTCACTCTGCTTGTATTTTTCTTTCTTCTGGTTGCAGGAGATGATGATGAGGAAGAGGCGGTACCACAAGTAGATGCATATGAGTTGCTTGAAGCTGTAGAAATTCTTTCCAAGCTTCCCAAAGACTTCTATGAGAAAATAGTAAGCATAAACTTAAATACTACCCATTAATTCGATGACATTTGGAGCTAAGGAGTTTTAGCACTTGACGGCATTCTGCAATGTAGGCTCTGTTGCTACATGGGTAATAACAGATTAGTGTAAGTAAAATATAGACTATCATAAAGAAGTCTCAAAATTTGATTTACTGGCAAGAAAGATGTAATTTTAAGGAGCTGAGATGTCCTGGGAGGGACTGTATTTCATATTTCATTGTAGTTATTGATGTTAAACTGTAGGGAGACTTTGGCTTTCTTAAGATAGAATTAAATTTTAAACTCTCTGGTTTGTGGCAAGTATGCTTCTCTACAGCTGTTTGCATTTATAAGTGAACATAAATTATTTGCTCTGCAGGAAGCAAAAAAGTGGCAAGAAAGGAAAGAAGCTCTAGAAGCTGTTGAACTGCTGGTGAAAAATCCCAAATTGGAAGCAGGAGACTATGCAGACCTGGTGAAAGTTCTCAAAAAGGTAATAAAAAAACCCCAGAGTACACATATGGTGTAGTATTTTTTTGTATTTTTATTTGTATTATACTTTAAAAGTTACAGTTAAGATAATGAATAGAAAATTGTTTAGCTGGAGCAGTGGTGGAAATAACCCACTCTGTGGCCCACTGACTAGTCTAAGAAATTCTTCTAAGTCTCTGAAACTTGGATTTTCTGTTTTTAACATTGGAGTGTTTTGTTTTTTCTCTTCAGGTTGTTGGAAAGGATACAAATGTTATGTTAGTTGCTTTGGCTGCCAAATGCCTTGCTGGACTAGCTGCTGGCCTCCGAAAGAAATTTGGACAGTATGCAGGGCATGTAAGTAAAGAGTATGTACTTTTTTTCTGGCCTTATTGACGCTGGACATCTTTTCTTTTTTTGCCTGTCAAACCTTGGTATTTATCAAAGGTATTCTATGTACAATTATGAATGCTTATCTACCCTTCAATGGAGCAAACAGTGAAATATGTGCCAAGATCTCTTTATTCACATCCAGCAATGTGAAGCTTAGTATTGCAGTAAATCTTCTGTGCTAAGACAACTCTGAATTACTCTGCTGTGAAATGAACTTTATTTACGTTACCTCTTCCTGGAGATACACCCACAGAAATGCATTTGTAGGCCACAGTGGAAAAAATAGCATCTGAACCTGAATTCTACTTAGCTACTCCATGATGTAGGTTTTAGGTTTTGTGTTTTTAGGTTGTTCAGTTTTTTGAATGTTGGAGGAGGGTTGGTGGTGGGGCTTTTTATTTGTTCTATGGGTTTTGTGGTTTTGTGGTGGTGTTTGTTTTTTTTTTTGGTTTTTTTTTTTTTTTGGTCTGCTTTAAATAGCCAAACTACTGAGATTTTTGGTACCAAAATGTCATGGTTAGCTAGTTTAATGCTCTTCTCTGTTATCCTTTGCTACTCTTCTCTTACCGACAGCTAATAGCAGGGAATATGGGGAAGCTTAACCAGTCTAAGAAAGGGAGCTTTTTAATTAGTTGCGTTATCTCACTTGTTTCTCAAGCCTCTGTTGCTGTGTTCTTTAAGCTGCTCGATCAAATTTTTCTTGTGATAAGCAAGAGTGATGTGGGTAGAGCTTAGAGACAGAGAGAACTGATGGACCTGGCTGCTGGTAGTGTTGTGTTTTGTGATGTGTTGGAAAGTTATTGAATCTTACTGCTTCAGAAACAAAATCTCACGAACTCTGAACAACAGTTCGGACAAGGTCTCTTTCATTCTGAAAGCTGTCTGTAGTTGTAAGAAGTGTTCTTACATCTGTTTACACTTGATTTGTGCTTTAAAGGTTAACCCTCATAGCTATAGAGCTAGTACTGAAAAAGAAGAGCTTCTGAAGTAAGGGTATAGCTCAATGGTTGCCAAGCAAATGGTGTGAGAAGATTACTTTTTCAGTACTGTAATGACAGCTATGAATTGCATAATCTCAGCACTCATTTTACCAGTTCGCTTGATTTGTATGCTGGATTTGTTTACTAGTGAGGAAGATGTAGCTTTGCGTGAGAGCGGGCGTTTGAAGTGTTGTAAAACAGAACTGTTGCTAGAATTGTGGGATTATTATAAACTCTATTACTTATATTTAAGACAGTAACATTACAGTTTTCAGTCTATGTCAAAGTGAGAGTGATGAAATCAAGCATAGAACGATACTACTTACTGTAACTGAGTGCATGTGGCCTAGCTTCACTTCTGTTAACTGCCTTTAGAGCCCTGGACTGACTTTTCTCCCTGCTTCCCTCTCTCACAAAGGATATGGCTTCTAACTTCCATGTTAAAAAAATATTAATTCTAGCTGTCAGCTTCTTCCTATGACTTTGTTCTCTGTAGGGTTCATGGGTTTCTAGCACATATGAGATCTCTATGGTGCCATTCTGTATTAGTTGCAGTTTTTTTAGTGCTGAAGTCTTTGTGATCTAGGGAATTAGCAAGTTGTGGCCCAGCAAAGACAGCAGCTGAGCCTAGGTCACTCTGTGTCACAAGGGGTTAAGATTTCATAGTCAGCTTCTGAGTAGAAAGCATTATCTGTGGAAAATCTATTTTGTATTATGCAAGAGCTTATAACTTCTGTAAGGCATCAGAATTCTTCCAAACCATGAACTGTGTTATGTTTATTAAAATCTTGAAAGTAGCCTGCTTTCAACAGCTAAAAGCTCTGCATGTCTCTGGCTCACTGACTCAAGTTCTTAATATTACAGAGACCACACTTAAATGGAGCTGCTAGTATTACTGGCGCATGAGAATCTCTCCTGATTTTCTTTTTTTTCTTAATTTTATTTTTTTGTTTATTTTATTTTTCAGCAGTGACTGACTGAGCATCTAGATTGGGTGTAAATTGCTATGGAATTCCAGTATGACATAGTTTAGTGTCAGGTGTGCTTTTTCAAGGTGATAAATCCAAAATATACTGTCCCGGGAAGGATTCAGGTTGCTTTAGAACCATGGTCTTGTCAGCTGTGGGTCAGATAAGGGCTGCTTAATGAGCCATGCTGAGTGCTGTCAGGAAGCTGGGAAAGAGGGGACAATTTGTATACCTTCTTGAATTCTTACAGTACAAGAGCACAGCACTCTGCTGTGGAATTGTTTAATTCCATTCTATTACTCTGTGTTCCCGACCAGTAGAGCCAGAGTATTCATTTGTAATTATGTGAACTTGTATATCTGCCTTTTGCTTAGCTTTGCTATGAAAGTTTTCAAAAATACATACTGTTAATAGAGTGACTGGAATTAATTTAATATTGGATATCAGCCAGAATAAACTAGTTCGTACTGCTCTTGTGTATCCCTGGAGGGGGCAGCAGTGATGTTTGCATTATTTGTTTCTCTGCAAAATACCAGGCAGCAGGCTGTCAGGCTTTCCAGTTACATTAGTGAAGAGTGGATTTAGTTTTTTGTTTGTTTCTTTTCCCTTTTTTGCATAGGTTGTTCCAACAATCCTGGAGAAATTTAAAGAGAAGAAGCCTCAGGTAGTGCAGGCATTGCAGGAGGCCATTGATGCAATCTTTCTTACAGTAAGTAAGAGTGACAGTTTTCCCATTGTCTGAGAATTGGTCTCTAATTCTGATTTGCTTTTCTCTTACTTTACTTAAACTCATGACTTCTTTATCCAACACCGTAGACCACACTGCAGAACATAAGTGAAGATGTGTTGGCGGTGATGGACAACAAAAACCCAACAATTAAACAACAAACATCCCTTTTCATTGCAAGAAGTTTCCGTCACTGCACACCTGCTACTCTGCCAAAAAGCCTGTTAAAACCTTTATGTGCTGCACTTCTCAAGGTAAAGCAGGAGGAGCTCCTCTGGTATTAACTCAACCATTGGATTGTTTTGGGAGACAGACCCTTCTGGTGGTGCAAGAACTAAAGAATTCTTGTGTGCTATGTAGCCATTAGAGTCAGTTTTGACTGATGTCATACTTGAAGATGGCTGTTGGTCATGGGAACAGTTTAGTCTCCTTTTTCTTAGCTTCTCTGAAACTGAAGACTCACGAAGTTGATAACAGATTAAGACAGTGATTTGCATCTATTAGAATTCTGGGCTCTGTGCCTCTTGCTGCTTGCAGACATCTCTAGCAAGCTTTTGTTGGAATGCTACATATCGTTTACCATGAATAAAAGAACCATCATTGATTCATATACTGCAGTTACACTTACACATTTATCAGTGTAAATGATAATGATGTGTACTTTTTTCTCATTGTACAATAGCCCTTTCCTTGTTACGGGAAATATCCCTGGCTTCAGAAATCGAGATTTGAACAGAGTTGCAGAACTTCAAACTGCTTGTGAACTTTCATGGTGTTGCAGTATCTATTTAAAATAAAGCATGAATGTTTACCCTCTTCTTGTTGTGAGAAAGGCCCAAAGATGGGGAACTGCCTGTATCTGAGAAACAGTACATGTGATTGGTACACAGGTGTCCGATCTCACTTGATGGGAATAGGGGAACGTGATCTTTTTAATTCTCTGCGCAGTACTGGGAGTCATGACAATGACCAAGGCACTTGACTAAAAACAGAACTTTACTTGGGATTCCAGTGGAATTACAAAAGATAACAACTCTGGAACTTCATAATGTTGCTTTTAGCACAGTGGGGTTGGAAATGAATATTGACTTGGCAAAAGGTTTCAACAACACAGTGTCTGATTTCACAAAAACACAGAGTGTAGCAGAGTGACAAACTTATACCAACATTACCCTTATGTGCCGAGAAAGCCAGAGAGAGAGCAAGAGAAAAGATACTGCTACCCCTGGATCTAGCAGCAATCTCAGGTGGTGGGCGCATGCCTGGTGGTCAGGGTCTTCTGGTGGTAGGAGGTTCCCAAAGCATAATTCCTGATTTAGGAGTTCGCTTAATTTGAGCATCTTTATCAGTTTCTTAAGCTGGATGTTTGAGACAATTGCCCACCCTGGCCCAGAGCTGTGCAATAGGAAAACAGAAGTAAAAAACAACCTTTTTGTTTCTGCGGTGGAATGTTAAGGATTATCCTGTCTTAGGTGTAGACTTTAAAAACGGGGAAGTGAGTTATACAGGAGATGGATTTAAGAATCTCTTTAGATATGAGCTGCAAGTCGTGTGATACAAGTTGTCTTTCTCTGAAGCACATCAATGATTCTGCTCCTGAAGTAAGAGATGCTGGATTTGAAGCATTAGGCACTGCCTTGAAAGTGGCTGGAGAGAAGGCTGTGAATCCATTTCTAGCAGATGTAGACAAACTGAAGCTTGATCGGGTGAGTTTGTTACCATAAATGTTGTAAAAAATGCTCCATTTATCTATCTAAGATCCATCTTAGGCTAGAGAAGACTGAAGAGGATGCTTTAGCTAATGACTTTCAGCACAGATTTTTAGGAAATTTATTTTTTACTTAAGAGTTACTGAACAATCTAATTACAGAGGGCAATCTGAAAAGCTCTTTGTTTGTTGCTAGATTGTCAAGCATCTCTTCTTCGGTTTCCACTACCTAAAATGCACTAGTGTGCTAAGATTGCTCATTTTCATTCTTATGTAAAGCATCTGTTTGGCTTCAAGGTTGTGTTATCTATGAGGTCGATTGTGAGGTTTGGTTTTGTTTTGTGTTTGTTGTTGTTGGGTTTTTTGGTTGGTTGGTTATGGGGTTTTGTTTGTTTGTTTTTTTGAACACTTTCTCTGTTGTCTGAAACAAAATTTAGGGTTTTAGGTCACAACTACGTGGTCTAAGTCTGTATTGTTTCTGTATTACTAGACAGGATTTGATATTAAAGACTTACTTTCCAACAACAAAGTTTTCATGCTTTTGCATAAACTGAGAAGTTTGATGGTTTTATAATTTAAGAATCAGTCTTCAGAGCATCCATAAGTGTCGGGAGGGGAGTGTCAGTGCTTTCTATGTGTACAAATGCACTTCATTTTGAACTAGGAAAATTATTCTAGCAATACAGTGATGGCAGATGCCACTGACTAGTTAGCAGTACTACTGTAAGGAACACAGGATAACAGTGCTTTGTGAAGTAAACAACTTAAACTCTTCATGTTTTTTCCTGAGTAGTCAAGTTTGAGCCACTGCTCTGAAGGGACACTGTACATCCACTTGTGATAGCTAAATAGCTTCTTTCTTGCCCCCACCCTGCCTTTCTTTTTAACTGCTTGTCAGATTAAAGAATGTGCTGAGAAGGTAGAACTGGTTTATGGTAAAAAGACAGGAGGAGCTGCTGAGAAAAAGGAAGGCAAGCCTACTAGTGGAAAGACCCCTGCTCTTTCAGGGACTGGTGGAGATAAAGAAACAAAAGATGCAGCAACCAAACCAGGACCACTGAAAAAAGCACCCACTGTGAAGGTAAGAGAGATTGCCAAGAGGTTGTCTGTGATTGCATCGAATAGTTACTTATTGAAGATCAGAGGTGGCCTGTTGAACATCTCCTTCCACTGGGGAATCGCTGTCCTTCCGTAGAAGTAGGTGAGCCCAACAACAAAAAGAATCTGGGACTTTTCAAGAATGCACTTGATGAAATCTCACTTTTTAATGATAGAAACCATCATGTCATTTATGTCTTAATACCAGATTTTGATATTGAAATAGTGATAGACTGCTGGAGGCATTCAGAGGAGTCCCAGATGTTGTAACATTAGTGTGCTCTGTGGTGTAGTAATATGTGGCTGATTTTAAAAATCTGTTGATACCCTGGTAGCCTGGAGAAGAGACACAATTTGCAAGTTTAATGAATTCGGTATTTCCTGAATCTTCACAAATATGTACGTTCTTTCTCTTCTCATCTTTCGTTGTCTTGTGTGTCCCCGTTACTGTACATGTTTCATAAAACAAGTCTGAAAGCAACATGTGAATTAAATAAGCTGTAGAAGAAAACTATTCTTTGCCTGCAGCTGTTATGGTACTAGAGAGATACATATTTTTCTACGTGTGGAAAAAAAACAGTTCTTTTAGTATCTGATCAACGAGAGATCTATTTGATCTTAGCTAACTTGTCCATTTCCTTTCTAGTCTGGGGGCCCACCCAAGAAAGGCAAACCGGCTGTAGCTGCAGGTGTGGGAGGTGCTGGGCCTAAAGGCAAAAAGGGTCCCGAGACCAAGGAAATATTTGAATCGGAGCTCTCTGTAAGTATTCTGCTGTTCTATGAAATACGAAATCCTCTGTATAAGTAGCTTTGGTTAATCAGCTACTACAGATTTATTTTTTTTTTTTCTTATGACAAGAGAAAGCAGTACATTTAAATAAATAGTATTCATAACCAGTAAAATGGTGTATTTGCCAGAATATATCAAACATCCTATTCTTCAAGCTGTTGTTGGTACCGGGACATAGAAGACAGTAAACAATAGATCATGGTAATACAATAGGGTATATCATACTGTCTGTCTCTGAAGTAGGAACAGATGAAAGAAGCGACAATATGACTACTTTATATGTAATTTAGGATGCATGATTTGCTGAAGGTGTCTCGTGTTAAAAGGTTGAGAATACAGTATTCTGGAGCTGACATTGAAATCTGAAGTATAGTACAACAATAATTAAATGAACTAATGCAACTTTATTCTGTGCTGTTCATATTAAGTTACACTTCAAGAAAATAATTTAATTCTGCATGTTAATTGAGCACCTACCCATCTTCTTGCTAGGGAACCAGGTAAACTAAGGTATCTGTAGGTCAAACAGTAACAAAAAGCTATGAAAGCTTTGCTAGATGTATCATCATGTTTTTTGGACTGTTGGTTTAGAGTGTTGCTTAGAATGAATACTTTCCGTTATGTATCCAGTTTGTATTGCTAGTTATACAGTGGAAAATGAGTATACTCTTCCTGGAGATGATAAAGACACCAGTGAAGCAAGGGAACTTTTTATCACTTTTCATCTACTAAATAAATAACTTCAATTCTTTGTTTTGCTAAAATGGATGCAGAAGATAAGTCTTCTCCCATCCACCCTCGTCAACCACTGATTTATTGCTGTGAATGTTTATTCACACTTAATACAAAATTATCTTGCAAATTTTAGGCCACCTCTACTTGATTATTTTTGACTATCTGCACAACTTAACATACTTTTCAGGGATTACTTTCCTGTTGCAGTACAATTTAGCAGCTTCCTAAATTCATAAGGCCCCTAAATTAAAATCTATACAAAAGCTTTCAACGTACAACGGAAAACTTTTCATATTTTGTAAATCCACCACAGTGCAAGGGTCATTCCAGTATATTACCTATCCTTAAGGCTGCTGCCCCCCTCCGAAGGGATACAGTGGAGTGTTAACTGTGTTCTGCTCTTTCTGCAGATAGAAGCATGTGAAGAGAAGGCTGCTGCTGTCCTTCCAGCTTCTTGTATTCAGCAGTTGGACAGTGGTAACTGGAAAGAGAGGCTTGCCTGCATGGAGGAGTTTCAGAAAGTAAGTTTGTAGCAGCTGATAAGAAGAGAGAGGGGTAGGGAAAGAGAAACTAAGCAATAATTTCTTTAGCTTTTTAGGCCTCGTAACCCTTTTAAAAGGCATACCAATAGTAGTGATATGTCAGCACTTCAGACACATTAACCAATACTTGCAAAAGACAAGTGGCTTAAATGGTTTAAACTAGCTCTTGCTCCATAACAGTAGCGGAATATGTCTTATAGTTTAATGTGGATAGTTATGCTCTTGTCAAATATTTGTATATGGATTGAGGATGCATGGAGTTCTTATTAAAACACAAAGTAATTCTAAAGCTTAGTCTCAAAGATAACTGGGGTTAAAAAGTTTTGCAATGACTGGGCAAAACCAGTTGCGAGTAAGTCCCTACTGGTTGCATGTTAGGCAGCAATTGATTATAACACTAAAATTTCAGTTGGCAAATAGTTGATGTTTGAAGCCTTATACAATACCAGCAGTCTTCACAGCTGGTGGCGAGTGCTCCATGTAGTCACAAACAAAAGAAGCATCAGTTGTTACTCAAATGTGAAGTCTAGCTTGCTTCTCATTTTATCTGTCATAAGACCTTGGAAAGTTCACGTTCAAAAAGGTGTCAGCTGTAGATGTACAAATACATACTCCTACACCATTACAGCTGCAACTGAGTCTTAATATTTTAGTGGAAAAGGTGACTAACAAATTATGAAATGGTGCCTGTTTGCACTGAAATGCTGCTGCAGAAGCCAGCTTTATTCAAGTGCAAAGATGTTACAGTTTCAGTGCAACGGATAAGCCTAACAACAAGTAAAAACAGTAATTTAGATTATTCAGGCTTTATCTCTGCTGTGTAGTCAGCATTCCAATGTAAAAGGTGCACAGTATACTTAATCTCTTTTTTTAAAAAAACAAAACAGAAAAAAACACCAAAAAACAAGGTAGCAGCTTGGGGTTTGGTATGGAATTTATTTTTTTCAGTGAAGTGTTTAATTCTGAGTGCTGGAATGCCCAATAGTGGTGGTAAAGACACTGGTGGACACTTGCAAAGAACATACAAAGTACAGCGATGTGAATGCTGTAGGTTAAATGTTGACTCAGTACTTGTAAAATGGACTTCTTGTAAAAGTGGGTGTTGTAGTAAGGCTCTTTAGATAATATTCTTGCACTGAGAATTTCTGCAACTTAGCTCAGTATTAAGAAAATATTTACAGGTAACTTCTGTTTGTGTGTTGGGTCTTGTATCACTTGTGACCCACTGGCTAATTTGATATTTATCCTTTAGGCTGTTGAGCTTATGGAGAGAAGTGAAATGCCTTGCCAAGCTCTAGTAAGAATGCTAGCCAAGAAACCTGGTTGGAAGGAAACAAATTTTCAGGTAACACATTATCCTTCAGTAACTAACAGTCCATTTTTGTTACTTAATGCCAGCTGTGTTTCCAGCTAAAAGACTGTCGTCAGTGACATATACGTACCCACAGCCTGACCACAGTTGTATCTGTAGTCAGCGAGAATATAAACTCTGAAATAAGGTTTTATTTCTATTGGCAGATGAGACTTGGAGACAACATTTGAACATATCTACATGTGTATGTGTGTGCGTGCGTGTACCTGTGAGGATATGCGTATGTACGTGTGTATATACAAAGTTCTAGAAGTAGACAACGGCTGCCCAGTATTACTGATTATGTATGTATACTTGCATATAGATGTAAAAATATGTATTTGTGTGTATATGCAAGATTTGTGTGCATAATTGCACAAAACCGAGAAGTGGGCCCATGTGAACCTCATGAGGTTCATCAAGGCCAAGTGCAGGGTCCTCCCCCTGGGTCGGGGCAACCCCCAGTATCAATGTGGGCTGAGGGACAAAGGAATTGAGAGCAACCCTGCCGAGAAGGACTTGAGAGTGCTGGTGGGTGAAAAAGCTGGACGTGACCTGGTAATGTGTGCTCACAGCCCAGAAGGCTAACCGTGTCCTGGGCTGCATCAAAAGCAGCATGGCCAGCAGGTCAAGGGAGGTGATTCTGCCCCTTTACTCCACTCTGGTGAGACCCCACCTGGAGTCCTGCGTCCAGCTCTGGAGCCCTCAGCAGAGGAAAGACATGGACCTGTTGGAGTGGGTCCAGAGGAGGGCCACAAAAATGATCACAGGGCTGGAACACATCTCCTATGGGAAAAGGCCAAGAGAGTTGGGGCTGTTCAGCCTGGAGAAGAGAAGGCTCCTGGGTAGACCTGATTGCCGCCTTTCGGTAGTTAAAGGGGTCTTATAAGAAAGATTGGGACAAGCTTTTTAGTAGGGCCTCTTGTGACAGGGGGTAATGGTTTTAAACTAAAAGGAGGTAGATTTAGACTGGATGTAAGGTAGAAATTTTTTTACAATGAGGGTGGTGAAACAGCAGAACAGATTGCCCAGAGAGGTGGTAGGTGTCCCATCCCTGGAAACATTCAAGGTCAAGTTGGATGGGGCTCTGAGCAACCCGATCCAGCTGGTGATGTCCCTGCTCGTTGCAAGGAGGTGTTGGACTAGGTGACCTTTAAAAGTCCCTTCTAACCAGAACTATTGTATGATTCTATATACAAGTGTGTATGTATGTATAATACCTATTTGTGTAATCAAATGTTGTGTTTGTCTTACATGTTCAAATGTGTGTATACACACATTTTCTGTATACATTTGTGTTTAACCACAAATACGTATATTTTTATATAAATATATCTCTGTAAATATATAGAACAAAAAAAATTGGTCTAAAATACGTGAAGACATGAGTAACTTCTTTGCTGTTATGGACATTCCAGGTGATGCAAATGAAACTGCATATAGTTGCGTTGATTGCACAGAAAGGAAACTTCTCCAAAACTTCAGCACAGGTTGTGCTGGATGGTCTCGTAGACAAGGTGGGTGATGTGAAATGTGGGAGCAATGCAAAAGAAGCCATGACAGCAATAGCAGAGGCATGTCAGTTGCCATGGACTGCTGAGCAGGTGAGTGAGCAGCAAAGGTATACTTCCAGTAAATAAAATCAGAAGCATTATGTAGGGTGTTCTTTCAGTCTGAGGAGAAAATCCAAAATATTTGATTTTTTTCTGTTGCCTGAAAGTGATTTGTTTGCTCTCAAGATACCTAAGGCAGAATTTAAATACAAGTTCCTCCAAAAGAGGAAAGAACGAGTAGTGAATCAGTATTTTTAAATACCGCTAAAGGAGGTACAGATCGATAATACAGTTATCTCTTGTTGCCTGTAAGTACTTCAGGAACTTCTGGTTCAGTTGCAGTTGTATTCTGCTACAGTGACACAACAAATTTTTCCTCTGATGTTACCCCAGCTGTATCTGTTCACTTGCCATGCCTTGTGTTTTTTGCAGGTGTCTTCATTCCTTTATTACAGTGATTTGTCACCTGGTTTGCCAGTGAAAATTTACACCTAACTGTCTTCTGTTACAGCTTGTGGCTATGGCTTTCTCTCAGAAGAATCCTAAAAACCAGTCAGAAACTTTGAACTGGCTCTCAAATGCCATTAAAGAGTTTGGTTTTTCTGGGTATGTCTTTTAAGTAAATTGCTAAGAGAAACTTGAATGAAAATGTTTCTAATCTAGGATGAAGAATCTGTTCTTCTCTGTCAGATTGGTCTGAAGAGAATGGCTGCATCTTGTTCCTTAAACTCTGATGCTAGCTCTGTCAGGTGCTCTTCTAGCTCTAAATGTGTAAATGAAAGTAACTGACATTACTAATAGGATAGGATACTAGTACACTACTAGATGCTTTATTCATCACTTGTCCTTCTCTGAAGAGCATTTTTCTTAAACTTGATACACTATAGGAGTGGGCTGGGCAAGGAGCTGTGTATTGTATGTCTGTTGTTCCTGTTCTACTTGGATACACCTACACCCAGGTGGATTGGTGTATTTTGTAGTTTAAAAAACCAAAACCTGACAGCCTACAGGAAGAGAACATACCAACACACTTACTGCTCTCCTTGGGAGCGATTTTGAAGGTGATAACAGGATGAAGTTGTAGCAAACAAAACAGTCATTACTGGATCTGGCGCTGTATGGGTAAGAAATGGATTCTCCAGAACCAGTAGTAGCATTCCTAAATTTTTAATCACCAGTCTCTTAACTGAATGTGGTCAAGCATATGTAGTAGTTTACTCCCCAGAACAAAATTTCTAAGCAGTGAAGGCTTCCAAGTATTAATTTATTTGACTACTTGAGCAGTTACTATGCCTGTCCAAGTTGTTTTGCAGCTATTAAATGGATAGTAACGTTGATTAAGTCTGGGAAAAAAAAGTTCTCTTCTTCAGTAAATTCCCCAAAACTCATGTATTTCCAGCAGCATAATCTGCTTGTAGATACAATACTAGAACAGCAGTGTTTGAGGCTGCACAAAGGAAGCTTCTGTGATTGCCTGTTTTCTCTTCTATTGAACTCAATGGTGGTATAGAAGATTCCATAATCTAAACTTTTCTTTTTTTCTCTTGTAATTTTTGTTTTTTAAATTTGTATTTTTTTCTGGAAGATCCTGAAGCAGGCTAACAAAAAAAACCCTCACCTTTATTGTGTAGCCATGTGTTAAGTGCTTAAAATTATTCTAGACTCATCCCTCAGGATTTCAATTCTAGCAGTCATATGGGTGATGTAGTTTAAGAAACTTTCCAGCTGTAATAATAGCAATCTTTCATATAAATTATTTTAGGTTTACTGTATTGATTTTCATAGTAGGCTATTCCCCAAACTGATGTCTTTCAGTAATTACTTAAATAGCTACCGTCTACACTGTGCCTGTGATATTATTTTAGAACTGCAAATGTCTTTGTTTAGAAGTGGTATGAATCTGCTCTCAGTGCATTTTTTTCTTCCTTCAGCGTATTATGATGATTTTGTTTCTTGTTGGTGTTTCCTGGGGTACGTTTTACTTATGGGGGATATCTTTTTCCTGCAGACTGAATGTCAAAGCTTTCATCAGTAACGTGAAGACAGCTCTTGCTGCAACTAACCCAGTGAGTAAATTTAGAATTTTAATCCTGAATTATTGCCAATCCGTAATTTTGAAGGCTGAGTGCTTTTGTCTTCTTCCTGTCAGGCTGTGAGGACTTCTGCTATTACCTTGCTGGGAGTCATGTATCTTTATGTAGGACCTCCTTTGCGAATGTTCTTTGAGGATGAGAAGCCAGCCCTTCTGTCCCAGATAGATGCAGAATTTGAGAAGGTATGAAGTATAGTTCTCTGACTACCAAGTATCATTAAAACTACTTGGAAACTTCAGTAGCTGGAATCTGTAGTAATATTGTGGTCTAACCTGTGTTTTTGTAAGTGAACCAGATTTTTTAAGACGGCTTACCAAAGCAGCTGCAAACTCATTATATCTAGCTATGTCAATAGTCACTTTTTTCATGGCAACCTTCAAAATTTTCTGGTTTTTTTTTGAATAGCATAATACGTTAGAAGTCTTATCGCCTTGAGACAGTGCATTCGTATCATGCAAGTGTAAAATAGCTGTTTATGATTTTTGTGTTGCTTGCAGATGCAAGGGCAGACGGCACCAGCCCCAACTCGTGGCATTTCCAGGCACAGTGGGGGAGGTGGGGATGATGGTGAGGAAGAGGAACAGGAGGATATTGGAAATGATGTTGTGGATCTCTTGCCAAGGACAGATATTGGGTAGGTTTATGTTTTACAACCTGAAGACATACTTCCACTGCAGTTCAAAACTTTGTGTTTATAAACACTAAACTTTATGTTTATAAAAACTTTCTAAGCAGAAATCTGTGATGCTAAAGCACTAAAATACCAAAAGACATTTAACTGAGAAAATGGGCTTTTTACTGTTGGATTTTTTTGTTTTACAGTGATAAGATTACAGCTGAACTAGTGTCTAAGATTGGGGACAAAAACTGGAAGATCAGAAAGGAAGGTCTAGATGAAGTGACGAGCATAATAAATGATGCTAAGTTCATACAGCCAAACATAGGAGAACTTCCAGCTGCTTTGAAGAGTCGTCTCAATGACTCAAATAAAATCTTGGTATGTTATGCAAAATCCTGTTTCAGCTGTTTCCAGCTTAGAACTTAAGACAAACTGCTTATGATTTCTGAACCTTGCATGTTACTCAGTCTGTTACAATGTGATGAGATCAACAGTTGGTAAACAGTGAACTGTGTATTTCTAGATCATAGATTTGCTTATTTTTATTAATATTTGCCTTTGTTATAAAAAAAAGCCTTCCAAAAAGGGAAAATCTACCTCTACTCTGAATGTAATGTAAGCATTTCTAAATCCAAACAAACAAAAATTAAGTTTGAATAATTGCTCTGCTTGTCACAGAAGTGAAGCGTCCCTTGTTTGAAAATATTTTTAGTGAACTTCACTTTACTCAGAAAGTAGAAATTTTATTTTATCTGTGTGATGAATTTGAAGTCTGGAATAGGTATTATTGAGCAGGCATTCTAAAGTAAAAGGCTAAGTATACGGCAGTGTTACTTTTCCTGGTACGACTTGGAGTTTTGCACACGTAGTTGTAACAGTGTTTTATTCAAAGCTTTTCTGTTTATGTGCAGGTGCAGCAAACACTGAGCATTCTTCAGCAGCTAGCAACAGCAATGGGCCCCAATATCAAACAGCATGTGAAAAATTTGGGCATTCCTGTCATTACAGTCCTAGGAGACAGTAAGGTAGGACACTTACCAAGATCTCTTTCCTTTTTGCTGCTCGCTATCTGAGAATAACTATTGCTGTTTGGACTTGCTTTTGAGAAGTGGACGGTGATTAAAATTTCTTTGGAAGCTTACAAATTTTTTTGATAGGTTCTTCCCTAAATGACAACTTATTATCTAAATATGAATTTTTGCCTTAATATATATTCTGCCTGAGATGTATTCTCCTGCTTGTAAATAAACCCAGTCGCTTTTTAAATGAACTGTGGTGACTGTATGCATGCTTCTAATGCTGGAAATGGACTACATTAGACGTTAATCAGATTTGCTTGGTGAAGTTGCTTATAGGACTTTTGTTTTTTTAGCCCGTCAGTGTAGATTCCAGCGTACATTGTTGTCTTTGTGTCACTGTGCAGGAGACCTTTGAACTGTAGGTAGAAACAGAACACTCACAACTGACACTGAAGCTTGTGTGATGTCAGTGTTGAGCTTGTCAAGATGCAATGTCAAAATCAAAGCTAGGACCATGGGAAAGAACTATTTGAAGCGATGGGGGAAGGAGGCTTGGGAAGATCACAGAATCACAGAATGTTAGGGGTCGGAAGGGACCTCTGTGGGTTATCTAGCCCAACCCCCCTGCCAAAGCAGGGTCGCCTACAGCAGGCTGCACAGGACCTTGTCCAGGCGGGTCTTGAATATCTCCAGAGAAGGAGACTCCACAACCTCCCTGG
>Ga0065711_1039468_pt1 | contig 17822 bp, 12 predicted proteins | sample Hoacrofraction12_FD_59098 | JGI IMG/M metagenome (GOLD analysis project Ga0065711, IMG submission 59098) | Hoatzin crop microbial communities from Cojedes, Venezuela - Epithelial fraction 12 v2 (version 2) | ecosystem: Host-associated > Birds > Digestive system > Esophagus > Crop | place...
GGGTGGACCTGCTGGAGAGCAGCTCTGCGGAGAGGGACCTGGGTGTCCTGGTGGACGACAGGTTGACCATGAGCCAGCAGTGTGCCCTGGATGCCAAGAAGGCCAATGGGATCCTAGGGTGCATTAAGAAGAGTGTGGCCAGCAGGTCGAGGGAGGTTCTCCTTCCCCTCTGCACTGCCCTAGTGAGGCCCCATCTGGAGTACTCTGTCCAGTTCTGGGCTCCCCACTTCAAGAAAGATGAGGAGCTGCTGGAGAGAGTCCAGCGGAGGGCTATGAGGATGATTTGGGGACTGGAGCATCTCTCCTATGAGGAAAGGCTGAGGGAGCTGGGCTTGTTTAGCCTGAAGAAGAGAAGGCTGCGAGGGGACCTTATAAATGCTTATAAATGTCTTAAGGGTGGGTGTCAGGAGGATGGGGCCGGACTCTTTTCAGTGGTGCCCTGTGACAGGACAAGGGGCAACAGGCACAAACTGAAGCATAGGAAGTTCTGTGTGAACATGAGGAAGAACTTCTTCCCTCTGAGGGTGAAGGAGCTCTGGAACAGGCTGTCCAGGGAGACTGTGGAGTCTCCTTCTCTGGAGATATTCAAGACCCGCCTGGACACAGTCCTGTGCAGCCTGCTGTAGGTGACCCTGCTTCGTCAAGGGGATCGGACTAGATGACCCACAGAGGTTCCTTCCAACCCGTAACATGCTGTGATTCTGTGAATGGTATCCCCCTGTTCATGTTACTGGATTATTAAGGATTAAGTTAGATATATAGAATGTCTATTTTGTCCATGGAGGGTGTTTAGATTTGGCAGAGGGTTAGTTGTTTTGTTTGTTTGAAAGCTGTGTGTGTGTATGTCCTGTTATTTATTTTTCCCACACCCTGAAACTGTAGGTATCATTTCTTTTATTAGAGAAGGTGGTGACTCACAGAAAGGTTTTGATACTTACTGTGATTTAGGACATGTAGGAAGCAAATGTTCATGTGATGGACTAAATAAAACTCAATTAAAAACAGGTATTGATAGTACATAAAGATTTTGTTAGATACTTCATAGAATAGAATAGAATTGGAAAGGTAATTTCTATACTCTGATAGGTTTTGACACTGTTACTAATCCAAGGACCTCCATTTGTGCTTTGACATCAAATGCTGTGGTGCAAGTCAAGAAAGACACTTGATCTTCTATGTTTAATCTTTTTATAGTCTTTTAAAGTGTCAGTTCTGAAAGTGGCTAAAGACTGCTACCCAGAGACTATTTGGGAAGGAAGGGAATGTGTTTATGGCTGTAGACTACCAATACCAAAAATACATTGTGAAATCAATGACTCTCCAAGTTGTAAATAATGAAGGGGTACAGAGCGATGTCTGAATCCAGTGTTAACATATATCTGGATATAGTAATGAAGGACGTGGCTTTTCAGAAAAAAACCCTTTTAATTACATATTTAAAATAGGAGAGAGATTGGGAATGTCTTTCCTTTTCTGATTTGCTTAAACATTTGAAAGTCACTGCAGGGAGAGTAGGCAGAAAGAAAGGATGGAGGAGATAAACAGGTGTCTGAAGGAAAACTAGTAGTAAATGAAACGATAGACAAATCAGTCAGTAATTTGAGCTTATATTGTAAGTACCTTATTCCCCATGTGCTTTATTTCTATATTAGTTATATGTTATATATGGCCTACTCTTAAAAACAAAACAAACCCTACAACACTGTTGCACTTGTAATTTCTATGCTTATTCAATGAGAACAGGAATCAAGATCTAAAACAAAAATTGTGTCCAGCTAACGCTAACTGGTAAGTTTTAGGCGTAAATACACCTTCATTAAATTAGCTTGTAAGCATGGTATACTCTACTAATAATAAGAAAAATAAGATAATAATAATAAGAAACAAACATGAATGAGTTTTTGGATTGAAAGATAGCACTGTTAATAAGAAATGTTCTTCGTATTTTACCAGTAGGCTTGTTCTGGATTAATGTCACTCTAACTGAAGAGTAAGATATGCTACATTATTTTTAATATCTGACTTCTAAAACTTTAGATATTTAATGATTTTTTGGCAGAGAGGTTTTTTTAAGACACTCTAGGTAATGCTTTTTAAATACAGAAGTTCACCATGTTTGTTCATTTAGCTCATGTCTCCTTTAAGCTGTATGGTCCCTCGTAGAAACTTACGTAATCTGTTTTTTATTCAAATTGTTACTGGCATTAGTGCCTGCTTTTTCTGAGAGCCTGGCATAAGTCTTAGAAAGCAAGATCACAGCCCTGGACTTAAGGAGAGCAGACTCTGGCCTCTTCAGGGATCTGCTTGGAAGAGTCCCACAGGATAAGGCCCTGGAGGAGTGCAGGAAAGCTGGCTGATATTCCAGGGTTGCCTCCTCAGAGCTCAAAGAGTGGTCCATCCCAATGAGTAGGAAGTTGGGTAAAAATGCCATTAGCCCTGCATAGGTGAATAAGGGGCTCATCACAAAACTCGGACATTAAAAGGAAGTAAGCAGAAGCAGGGACAGGTAAGCTTGGAGGAATAGAGAGGCAATGTCTGAGCATGCAGAGATGTGATTAGGAAAGTCGAAGCCTGCCTGGAGTTGAATGTGGTGAGGGATGTCAAAGGCAACAAGAAGTGCTTCTGTAAATACGTCAGTGGTAGAAGGATGACTAGGGAAAATATGGACTCACTGCTGAATGGGACAGGGTCTCTGGTGACACAGTATGTGGAAAAGGTTGAGGTACTGGAGGCCTTATTTGCGTCTGTTTCTAGTAGCAAAGACCAAGGAATCTCTGGTGCAGGGAAGATGTACGCTTGGTGGAAGAGGTTTAGGTCAGAGAATGCTTAAGTAAACTGGACATGTATAAGGCTCTAGGCACTGATGGGAAGCAGCCATGAGTGCTGAGGGAGCTGGCTGATATCACTGTGAGGATGCTCTCGATAATATTTGGTTGATCATGGAGACTGGGAGAATTGCCTGAAGACTGGAGGAAAGCCGGTGTCACTTCTGTCTTCAGAAGGGCAAGAAGGAGTACCCAGGGAACTACAGGCTGATCAGCCTCATGATGATCCCTGAGAAGGATGGAAGGTGATGGAGCACGTAATCCTGGAAACCATTTCCAGGCACATTAAAAACAAGAAGGTGATTAGGAATAGTCAGCATGGAATCACCAAGGGGCAGTCATGCTTGACCAACCTAATAACTTTCTGCGATGAAATGACTGGCTTGGTAGACAGGGGGAGAGCAGTAGATACTGGCTCAGTAAGGCTTTCAAAACTGTCTCCTGTGACATCCTCATAGAGAAGCCAATGGAGGTATGGGCTGGATGAGCAGACAGTGAAGTCAGTATAAAACTTGTTGAACAGTTGGACCCAGGGGGTGGTGATCGATAGTGCAAAGTCTAGTTGGAGGCCAGTAACTGGAGGTGGACCCTAGGAGTCAATACTGAGTCCAGGCCCGTTTAACAGCTTCATACTGATCTGGATGATGGGGCAGAGTGTAGCCTCAGCAAGTTTGCTGATGGCACAAAACTGGGAGGAGTGGCTGATAGGTTAGAGGGTCTTGCTGCCATCCAGAGGGACCTTGACAGGCAGGAGAAATGGGCTGACAGGAACCTCATAAAGTTCAAGAACGAAAAGTATGAAGTTCTGCACCTGGGGAGGATCAGCCCCATGCCCTGGTATCTGCTGGATGGCAACCACCTGGAAAGCAACTTCGTGGAAAAGGCCCAGGGGGTCATGGTGACCAAGTTCAGAATGAGCCAGCAGTGTTCCTTTGTGGCAAAGGTGGCAACTGGTGTCCTGGGCTGCTTAAGAGGAGTGTTGCCAGTGGGTTGAGGGAGGTAGTTGAGGATCCTCTCATTCTCCACAGTAGTGGTGGGGCTGTGTCTGGAGCACTGTGTCCAGTTCTGGGCTCCCCAGTATAAGAGAGGCGTGGATGTACTGGAAAGTCCAGTGAAGGGCCACGAAGACGGTTAAGGCACTAGAGCATGACTCCTGTGAGGAAAGGCTGAGAGAGCTGGGATTGTTCAGCCTGGAGAATTGAAAGCTTAGGGAGGATCTTAGTAATGTGGATAAATACCTGAAAGGAGGGTGCAAAGAGGATGGAGCTAGGCTCCCTTCAGTGGCATGCAGTGACAGGACCAGAGGCAGTGGGCGCACGATGAAATGCAGGAAGCTCTGCCTGAACATAAGGAAACACTTTTTCAGTGTGAGAGTGACCAAGCACTGGCACAGGTTGCCCAGAGAGACTGTGGAGTGTCACTCCTTGGAGATATTCAAAAGCCATCTGGACATGATCCTGGACAACCAGCTTCAGATGGCCCTGCTTGAGCAGGCAGGGATTGGACTTCATAAATTTACGATAAACACACTAATCCCTTTCTACTTGCCCCTGTTACCACATTTATAAAAAATAAAAAAGGAGGGGATAATGGCCAACTGAAGTTTTCTCTTGCCCCCCCGCCCCTAGCTTGCGGTAAATACACAAGCAGTATTTTGCAACCAACCAGTAGACTTTCACACACATATTTTAGGAAATTCAGAAGGGGAAACCACTCTGTACTACTTCAGAATAACTGCAGAAAAGACCCTTTTGCCAGCAAGCTTGAAGAGAGGCATATTTTGCTTTAAGTCATAACCAACTCCATGATATAAATATTGTAAACATCATAAGTACATTTAACTCTCTACAAGTATATTAGCCTTATACATATGTTTAGTATATGCTAAGCTGAACAACTCATAAGATGTAAAATATGAAAGGATGTATTTGTACTTGTATGTAATGTGCAGTTAGAAGATGATAATTTCATCAGTTGAAATCAGTCTTTCACTAGAATACCCTAATGTAAATTTCTCCCTCACAAGGTCTGGTTTCCAAATGTTAACTTTCCAGGAACAACATCTGAATTCATACATTTTTTTAGAGCATGTAGAGAGCAAAGTTAAATTTCCAACCTAAGGGAATTCATGTAGGGCCATGACACTGTGGGGCATAACTAAATCATGAAGGGGGATTCACTTTGGGATTGCAGAGGGATTTTAGAAGCTATCACAGTGTACGGCTCAGGCTTCCTAGGAAGGAAATTGTTATCCCTCTTCTAAACTGTTACTTGTAATATGTGTGTGCAGCCGTGCCAGTGGATTCTAAAATGCTAATGAAGTTGTAGGATTGAAGTGAGTGTGGTGAAAGCATATCAGTCTTCCCTCATGCGCTTAAAGTTACCATAATTACCAAGTAATAAAACTGTCAAGTTTTGGGGACACTGAGCATATCTTAATTTTCCCAGCACCCCTATTAGTCACTGTGTATGCCAAACATTTCAAAGTACAATCACATAAAAAAGGTAAGAGCGGGGAGGAATCACACGGTGTTACTTGTTTAAACAGAGTAGCCTCTCACCTCCAAGTCAACATGAGCCTTACAGTGGACTTGCACAAATAATTCTTTTTTTTTTCTTTCAATTTTTGAAAGATAGCAGCAAGTTTCATTATTTTTATTTACAGTGTTGTGGTGTTATCCTAGCACGTTCAGCATATCAGGTTTGAAGACGATAAGAACAGGTTTTTTTAGTCAAAGGAAAGGCTTGGTTTTCTATCTTGCTATTGACTGGTGGTGGATGTAAGAGTACAATGCTGAGATTCAAGGACAGCCAGTTTCATGTCTACCTGTTTTTACTGGCCCTGATGCTCATGTTACTGGTACTGCACGTCTTACCTAATGCTGTGCTGACTTTTTTGGTACTAAATATGCAGAAAAATAAATTTAAACAGGTTTTTCTGTCAGTTTAACATACAAGAACAGTTCAGTAGAGGGTCGTTGGCACTATTATGTAAGAAAAGACGGCAATACACAGTTGAATGAAGATGGGAGGGAGTGACTGTAGATGTCAGATATACATCAGCTTAAGTTTCTATAGAACACAAATCTGAATAACGAGGCACATATGTCAGATAAAGTACTGTTCTTTATCCTTCTACCAGTTGAGAGATCTTGATGATAATTAGATCCAAATATTCATAAATTAGGCCATATATTACAAGGGCAAAACTTAAAACTGACAGTGAGTAGGCTTGTCTTTTTATTGAGGCAGGGCCTTCTTGGCTTTAACATACCATAGATATATACAGTCTGTTACAACATTTGTTTTACATACAGTCCTCCGTTTGGTACAGATGTGGACAGACGTTAATTATGAGTTAGCTGTGCATTTAGGATAGATTTTAGCTTTCTCATCTAATAAGTATTTCTGATAAAAAGTTAAAGGATGTTATGTTCTTGCAGTGCAGTACTTGAATCAGCATTGTTACTCTTGCATATAGCTGAATATTCATGACTGCAGTTGGTATGCTTATGTATGTAAAAAGAAAGAAAGTTGGAATAAAATCTGGGCAATGACTGTTTCACAAATGATGAGGCTAAGGTGTTTAATGCAAAACTTCAAGGTTCTGTCATCTGTGGTAAATTGTATCTGAGTAGTATATAGAACAGGCATTGCTTCTGAATCCCTTTTGCATATCTTTTCAATCTTCATCCTAGCATCTCCATACTTATCTGGTGATCCATTCATATGGGTCAGACAGGTAGGAGCAGAGCAGAAACATAGAGCTGTGAAATGGGAATTTGTTAGCTGACTTCTCCTTTAGGTAGTTTTAAATGGAAGAAAGTTAAGGAGGGGCATAGAAAAGATGCGTAAAATTGGGATTGACACTGCTTGATAAATAAAGCTATGTGGGTTACAGTGCTCTTACAACAGCGGAAAAGGAGCTATTATGTATCGCACAAGGCATAAGGCCAACTTTTCCTATAAATAATGGTAACCAGCAAATGAAGAGTTATGGCTGTAACTGTCCACAGTGTGCTCACAACTCATGCAGTCATGTTCTGTCTTTGAACCATTCTGAAACGGAGCTGCATACCTCTGCCACAGTGTGACGTTTCACCTGCTTAACACAAAGGAAGGCACATCTACAAAGCTTTATGTCCTTTTCACTTTTACGCAGGCAATGCAATATAGCTTTCAGTTATCCATCCTTATACCAGAACGTCATATCCTCTTCATAACCATAATGTCTTCAAATACAAGGTTCTCCCTGTCATCTGCTGATGTGATCATCAACAGTTAAAGACATACATTTGTAGCACAAGGGATCTTTCCTTCCCATGTGCTTATACTTCCTGATGCTGGTTTAGTCAGAGATGTTGCCCCTGCCTTGCAAGGGGCTGTTCCTTCCTGGTTAACCATCACAATCACAACTCTGTCAAACTACTCTAACCAAACTCTCCACCATTTTGATTTAGCAACAGTAAATGTAAGGCATGACTCCAGATAATTCCCATTATCTAGTTCTGAAGAAAGAGAGTTAATATTGCATATTGGGCATATATTTTGGCTCTTCATCTTAGTGTTCAAGGTATTTTTTGGACCTTATTTTTTGGAAAGCCTGAAGTTACAATGCTGCTTTGTTTTGTTGAGCTTTTGGGTTCTTTTGTCACCGATTTAATGAAAAGGAACAACAGCTAGATTTCAATTAGTACAGCAGAGAATGAGTATTTACAGGTGGAATTAACACATCCCTTTAGAGATGAGTCTGCAATTTGACATACCAAGGAGAGGGATGACAAAAAAAGAGGAAATAAGATGGTGGAAGAAAAGGAATGGGATATGGGATAAAGAAGAATAGTGATTGAACATAGAACTTGTTACATGCTTATCTTCCTATTTATTCTAATAAATGAAAATTAGGGCCATATCCAAAAAGTTGGTAGGGTGATTCTATCTGTGACCTTTACGCTACGGGGAATACAAATGTACTTTGAGCTTTTGTAGTCTTATATTTAAAATCACAAGTTTTAAAAGGTAGTATCTTAAATATTAGTTATGCAGCAATTAGTCTATCGGATCTAGTTGTTTGCATCTAATAATCTATCTTTTAAGAGTGCTGACTGATCACAAATTTTTCTGAAGTCAGTGGGAGCTCTTAGCATTCAGAGTATCTTTAACAGTGGCCAATAATAGTCTCGGTTGCTAGCACTCATTGAGAGAATGTATTACACTGATGTGCGATTTTCAGTTTCCATCAAATACTGACAGAAATGACTGATGTACAGCTTCTAACAGTGCAGCACTTTCCTCCTGCTCTTCATTACTGTTGTATCAATTCTGGCTTTTGTGAGCTGGTTTTGATTTTGTGACTTGAAGCCCTAATATTTTGACTCTGGCAGGTAGTTTATGGAAGATAAATCAGTGAGCTATCCTTATGTTTTCTTGCTGTCTCCAGGCATTCAGCAGTGGCTAATCTCTAGTATCCCATTTATGAAATTTAAGTTTACTGAGCTAAAGCTGGACAAGCAGCACATGATTTGAAGGTATCTTTGTCTTGTACTTGGTCTTCTGACATTAAATCTAACTGTAGCATTCAGGATTCTGGGATTTGTTACTAGTTGCTCACTCAAACTCCTTCGTGAAAATCTTAATTTCATCTGTGGGATCGGTTTGTTACACAGTGAGTCATTCAGTGTTCTCATTTACTTTGTCTGTTCTGAAAAGCAGTCCTGCCTGCCAGGAGTATAAGAAATAAATAATATTTTCTGTGATTGCAGTGTATTACTGTTTTTTCAATTAGTGTTAGTAGTTATTCCAGATGGTTTAAGAATCAGTTTATGTTCTTTACGAAATGGTAAGTATTTAGCTGAGGTATATAGAAATCCAGACAGTAATACAAAATCAATCTTTTGTAAGGTTATTTGAGGTAATGATACAGTGATAAGTTAATTTTACAGTGATTAAGAGGCAACACAGTTGGGGCTCCCAATTAGATTTTGATCTGAGGATATTTCTCTCTGCACTTGATGAGCAGGAAAGAGATGAGAATTAATGGTAAAACATGAGGATTTGAGCAGCTGGGGCCCAGGTTCTGTGTTTTATTACAAGACTTGATATAAAGGAAGATTGTAAAATTAACTGAATACATATCATTTGATTCCTCATCTTTGAAGTCTATTGATTTCAAAATGACATCTAAAATATCCTTTGCTATTGAGAGTAACTGAAAAGAACAGATAGATGGAATACAGTTTCACAAAAAAAAGCCCCAAACACAAAAAGAACTCAGAGAAATTCCACCTCACCTTAAAAATACAACAAAAAACCACAAAAAAAACCCAAGAGACAAACAAACACTCAGCATTCTTGTAGTGAATGGACAGATAATTCTATTTCTGTTGAAATCCTAACATTGTCAACATAAAAGGAGGGATAGCAGACCAAGGGTATGGCTTGCTCGCTCCCTCTCATACACACCCAGTATGGCAACACTGAATGCACAATACTGAAAGCATTGCAGGTCCTGAAGAAAAGAGGAAATGCGTGTTAGTGATATTTTCTCCTGAGAGGGTGTGATTCCTAGCATGCCCACCACAAACTACTTTCCCCTGCCTGGGCCATAGATCTGAATGCTGGGACTTGGCACAATCTAGTCTGTTGAAAAGATTAAAATCTGTTATCTTTAATGTATATCCTGTTGTTTCTTTGTGTTGAGATAGTTTGTAATAATAAACTAAATCAATAATAATGAATGTTAAAGAGACTTTATATATAGGGAATTCGTCAGTGGCCTGGAAATCAAAAGAGTTGTCCAGGCAAAAATAATGCAACATGATTAGGGATGAATGTAAAGGCATAGCATAGGAATGTAAGAAGAAAATCAGTGACTCTAAAGAATAAAATAATTTCAATTTACAAAGCACAAGAAAAAAATCAATGAAAGGGTCCAAAAATCTAAGTAAGATGAGGCACAAAAGGGAGAGGTCCATTACCTAGATCTGTTATTAAATAAGAAATGAGAACAAATAATGGATTTTCGAAGACTAATTCTTTACTTCATACTTTATAAAAGAGATACATCGTGACCTACTACTTCATAAAATTAATCTTAGACAGGAAATAAGAGTGGAACTAAAGCACAGAAAGAATAGCCTAAGGAATCTTAGTGTAGATGTGCTCAAGTAGCAAATTGTAATAAAATTCATCCTAGAATGAGTGAGGAATTAGGCACTGCTGATTTTATTTGTTTATTTATTTGATGTCCCAGAGGGTGAAAATAGCCAGCAAAATGGGTTTGTGTGTGTTCTTGTGTGTCTCTGTTCTTTTAAGAGAATTATTGAAGCTGTCAGTTTTGATTCCAAATGAAGATTTGGAAGTAAATAGTTTAGCAATTAATCTGTTTCTAAAAATAGGCAGAATAGAGATTGTAAAACAGCCAGGTATTGTTTGACATGACCTATGCATAAGAAACCTCAATCTGTTTCTCTGCTTAGAAAGGATGACAAACTTAGTAAATAAGAGTAACATTTTAGGTACAATACAGCTTGATTTTAATCTGCTTGATTTTTTAAATCTAATATCGATACTGTCTCCATTAGATGCTGACAATATCAGCGTCAAGTTGAAAAATTGCCTTTACAGAGTAATTATCTATAGTACCCTGTCAAGATGAAAAGGCATTAATGAATTGGATAATCATAGAGAGCACACACTTACAAAAGTTCCTGAAGATACTAAGCTGGAGAGAGGTTGAAAGTTTTGGGGGTTTCCTTCTTTGTTTTGAACATAATATCTGAATCCAAAATACTCTTGATGAATTTGGAGAGAATCTCTGAAATTAACAAGATGAAAAGCAATGCAAGAAGTATGAAGCACTGCATTTAAGAGGAAAAACTCAAATACGTTAATACAACCAGGAAATAATTATTCATACAGAAAAAAGACACTAAAAGATTTGAGGATATAGTAGACCTCAAGGTAAATACTAACTATGCTGGTGGAAAAAAAGTGTTGGGTATTTTTTTATGGAGGATAGTAGCAGGCATGTTGTAGGAAAGAGGATGTTGTGTAGTCTGGCAAATCTTCTGTATGTAGTTAGTCCCCCCAGACATCTCACTGCTTTTTCCTCTTGAGAAGATGCAGACAAATGGGAAATTCTTTTCAATTATTGTTTTCTGTATTTGTGATAAGGATGCTTTAGACTGAATATGAGAAAAAAATTCTTTGTAGTTATTAGGGTGATAAAATACTGGAACAGACTACCTAGAGAAAGTGTGGAATCAGCTTTCTTGGTAGTTAAACATCTATTGAGATATTGTTGAGCCTGCGTTCAAGCTGAGTTAGCATTAGGTGGTCTCTCGTGGTCCATTCCGTCTCTGTGTGAGTACAGTGCTTAGACTACATGTTTTGGCTGCACAGAAGAGATTATCTAAAATAGTTAAATTGTGAACACAGGTGAAGTGGATGGGGGTGCTAATTCTTGCATCATAAATGCAATTTGAAGTTAGAGCAGTAAGCAACAAAGTTAATTTTTGACTTAATAAAATGTATTTGGCTTCCCAGAAAGTGTTTTGACAAATCAAACTTAAAACTATTTTGAAGCTTCTGCATATAATAGATGTCTGTCTGTCTTCTAATGGTTATGCTAGAAAAGCCGGGAGTGCAATTGCAGTAGTACTGGGGCAGTAGAAGCACCTTGATTACTCATCCACAGTGGAATAGCCCTCTGGAAAAAATGACACCTGAGAGGTTACTTGGATTTGTATATTTCTGCAGGCAAAGTTTACAGACCTGTAAATTTAAATGTAGAATTTTTGTGGGCAGAATGAATTGACAAATATGCCTGATGGTAATACATCTCATACTGATAGTCCCAGAACAGGTCAATAATAATACTTATATTGATAGCGGCAATGCAGGAGATGTTACTTGGTATTATAGCTAAAATCCATGTTATCCTCTTAATCATAATAACATTAATATTGACAGGCTGTTGACAATACTCACATTAATATTGATAGATTTCTGTCAATAACATGTTTTCAAATAAAATATATTCATTCGTAACTTGTACAATGCTCGACAACAGCACTAACATATACCAGAAGAAATTCCTCTTTCCCGGTGATATATAATAATTTGTTGTTGTTGTTGCACAGTGTACTGTACAGGTGGGATTGTTCATTTGTTTAGTTAAAAAAAAAGGCAAAACATAGGTTATTTAAGGAAGAAATGTTCTGGTTTTTTTTCTGTGCAATATCTGTGATAGTGTAAAATCAAGTGAGAACATTTCAAGTAGTAGTCTCTAGTATTTTGTCTTAAAGTGCTTTTATGTAACAAGTTAATTACACATAGAGTTTATTCTGTACCTTCACCTGATTTTTGAGTGTTTAATTTTGATTGTATAAGCTAAGCCTGATGGCATCCTTAACTGAGCGTTGATATTTGTCTTTCTCATTATTGGATCTACAATTCTGAGTTCTTAAGATTTAAACAATTTAAAATAGACCAAATAAGAGAGTTAAAACAGTGAGGACATGACAAATGGAATTTCATGCAGAAACGTGGAGGAAAAGCAACAGTCTCTTTATAGTCTGTGTAGCTCAGTAGAATATGGAATGCAAAAATAACATTAAAAAGTACAAGTGAAATGTATTGACACTTACGGGTGGTGTTTATTATCTAGTTTTAAACCAGAATATCTCATTTATTCCTACTCTAGGACTTCAAATTTTCCCTTTTAGTGTTTGTTTATGGGAAGTATCTACCTTGTAAGTGCAGTAAAGCCTTAAATCCATTCTGAAGTAAGCATAGCATATAGTAGAATACTTCAGCCTGTACGTAACCATAAGCACACTGAAATGTGCTTACACGCATTATAATCAAAGCTATATGGATATAATCTTTAAGTAACTTGCAGAGTCCAGTTAACAGCCATGGCCTATGGTGAACTTCCAGTGGTCTTAGCGACGAAGAACTTCAGAACAATGTCCAGTTTTATTGCCTAAATAGAGAATGCTTACCTAATTGTTCATTAAAATGAAAACTTTGCTTACATAGGGCTATTGTAAGCATAATTTAAAGGGTTTTAGTGGAGTACGTCTTTATGATAAGTGCTTATGTTTTTGTCTGATACTCTTCCCTTTTCTGTAGGTTGAATCAATCTGTCATTAGTAATTCAGGAGGAGACAGTAGAAATGTCACAGATAAACAGTATATATGGTGTTGATCCAAATTTTTTAAAAAAGGACACTTGTTAGATTTTGCAAAATTTTGAAGGTTAGCAAACAGTAGTTGGTCATGTTGGTTCAAAAATGTCTCCGATTTTCTGTATACAAGGTTCCAAGACCCACACTGACAGGTTCACTGAAGTTACTTTCTTCAAGTAAAGCCCTATAGAGGGTCATGGTCATGAAAAATATATGTATTGTCACAAATCAATTATATTATGCAAAGAGGCATGCACAAATCTTCTGGGAAGGTCAAGCGCCAAGTTCCAGGCAAGATCTGTACGACATCTAGTCCATCCTCCTGTGAAAATCGGGGATAAATTCAATGCTGCAACAGGTAGCTTAGGACATCATTTGGTCAAGTTTTTAGAATCTCCAGGGATGGAGATTTCACGGTCCCTGTAGACAAACTGTTCCAGTTTACTTATGTCGAATTCTAATTTCTCGTGTAGCAGCTTACAGCCAGTTGTCTCTGTTTCTTTCTCTGCATCTCACAGAAAGGTTTGACTTAATCATCTCTGTAACCTTTAGGTAGTGGTAGATTGTTTGGATATGGTTAGACCACTTCTTAGCTGCCTTGTCTTCGGGCTGAACAATCCAAGTTCCTTCAAGCTGCTCTTATCCACCAGGTGTTGGGGCTCCCTGACAATATTAGTGGCTGGACTCTTCAGTTTGTTGACATTTCTTTTGTACTATTGGTAGAAAAGAGGCAAAACTGGATGTACTAGCCCATCTGTGTACTTACCAGTGCCAAGTAGAGGGGGGAGTAAGCACATCCTTCAGTCTGCTAGCTACAAACATGCTAATACACTCTAGTAGGCATTGTTGCTGCAAGGATGCACTGGGAACTTGTGTTCAGCGTACTGTCTGCCAGAATCCCCAAGTCCTTTTTCTGCGAAGCAGCTGTGCAGTCAGTCAGCTCCCAGCCTATAGTGATCTGTGGGTTTTCTTGTGTATTTCATGATCCACCATGATCCTGTGTATTTGACACATTTTCCTTGAACTTCAAGAGGTTCCTGATGACATGTTCTTCACTTACTGAGGTTTCTTTAGATAATCTGGCTATACTGGGGTAAAAAAAATCTGCACAGATTTAGCCTACCTTATTTATGAGAAATCTACAAGAGCAATTTCGCATAGCGCCTGGGATAACGGAAGCTGGAAAATATAGTTGACCTGACGTTGCAAAGTAGTCTTAGTAGATGGATCAAGGAAGCTGTTTAATAAGATGGCCCTTTTGAACAACTTTAGGGTTTTGGAAGGGAATTTTACATATTGGGAATTGTGTAGGAGGGTAACTGAAATGAGTAGAGAGGAGTGAAATGAGTAGGAGGGACTGAGGTGTTACCAGAAGTGAAGACGACACTAGACTTCTAGGGATTACGAGTGAAAGGCACTAAACCAGACTGGCAGTTTCCAGAGCAGATGGTTGTCAAAGGCTGTGGTTACTAAAATGGCAGTGGGATGAGAAGATGAGGGGTAGGAGGGTGGATAGTCATTGGAGTTGTAGTTTTTAAAGTCATACAGCAAGATCCAGTAGGGGTTGAGTTGATTCTTTGATCACAAAATGGAGGAGGTAAATTATGCTACTGGATAATGCTTTCCAACCACACTTCCTGTGCCTCCGTGCTTACTACAGAAAAAACAGAAGTGTGAACGAGGCAGGCTTGGGTATACTGCCTTTCTATACCCTTGTATACTGGCTTCTCAGGCCAGTGGGGCCTGATGCAATGAACCCCATAGCTGCTTGCCCAGAGGAGGTGGCCTTGTACTACCTTCAGCCATTCTTTGCCTGTTAATGAGGAAGGAGGAGTTTGAAGAAACTGAGTGGAGCTATTGTATGTCCTACCCAGGTAGTCAGTCTCAGTTAATTGGAAGCTGCTGTTGTACAGCATACATTAAGAACAAAATTGTATTTCCTGATAGCTTTTCATATTTTCCTTACAGACATGACCAATTATAGGTATAGAAAACAGTAGGAGTGCTACAAATAATGTTTTATACTGAGGTTAAAATTTTGGTGCCCTCTGTTTCAACAAACTGTTATTGGTTTGGAGGCTAGGTTTTTTGGTGTTTTTTTTTTAGTATCCTTAGCATCATTTGCAACCATTCCTAGGTAGGATCCTGTACAGCGTCTTTTATTCAAAGCAGTCTTGTGTTATAGCAGGTTTTCCTCTTATAAATAATGATTTGAAGTACCTTCTGCGGTATTTTCTCCAGAAAGCTGTTGACCCTTGCTTGTATGATATGCAAAGAATCTGGTTTAGAAAGTGAAATGTTGCATACCACCTGAAATATACCACTTCTCCTAAATCACTTTGGGGTTTTTTATGTGGACAAAAAGAACCAAAAATCAGTTACCCCACAATTTTGCATTACTGAGGCATATATCCATATTTTGGTCTTGCAATTTATTGCATTTATTTTTAGTCACAGAATTCCAGGTACAATAACATTTAAACCAAGCAATTTTAAGAAAAGATATTTTTATTTTTCTCTGTAATGCTTGAACAAGAAGAGTATATGTTTGTTGAAATTGCTAATATACATTAATCATCTTGCCAGGAAATTTGTTATATGACAAGTAGAACAATCCCACACCTGTCAAAAGACTCTAGAAAACATATGCAGGCTTCGGTGATGCGCTGTATGATCATTTATGTCTGAAAGATGAATATTTCTTTAATCTCGTATAATGATTCTTCTCTAAACTAAGCAAGTCACTGGCTTTATTTAGCAAGTTTGATCATTCCCACCTTAATTCTCATCTGTATCTTTCTCTGTAATCCTTAAATTTGTTAGTATTTCTAAGGTTTTTCTTTCAGTTGCAGCTACTAAAGTATTCAAATGGCAATATTTTCTATCCACCCCACTGTTCTCTTCTAGATTTTAGTTAATATGTTCAATTTCTCTATTTCTCCATAAAACACCATATAATTTTACAATTATTGTTTCTGAGCTTCTATTTTAAGGTTCAATTGAATATTACAGTTATGCCCAGCATTTTTTTTTATTTATACAGTGAAATATTAAATCTGTGGAGTTTTCTAAATGTCTGGAAGGTGTTAAACACTTATCTGTAACCAAATACAAATGGTACTGTTTGTGAGAAATAGTCCAATATAACTTCTTCTGAGGTGAAATTTTACACTGTTAATATAAAGCTTCCTGAAAGGCCTTACAGCATATTAATAGCCTATTAATATAGCATTCTGAGGAAGCTGTTTTGTTATTCCTTGTTTACTGCTGGTATATTACAACTTTTGTTATCTTTAATAAGAATAAAAATAGGGAATGTTCGATTATACTAAAATCTATTTGTGTTTATTCCTAGAAAGTTTTTTTGTGAAGAAATGGCCTTCAGCATTGGAAATGAAAAGAGTGTGAATCCTGTACTCAGAATAAGTCAACTTGATGCTCTTGAACTAAACAAAGCCCTTGAACAACTAGTGTGGTCGCAGTTTACCAACTGTTTTCATGGATTTAAACCGGGGGTGTTGGCTCATTTTGAACCAGAAGTAAAAGCATTTTTGTGGCTTATATTATGGAGATTCACTGTCTATTCCAAGAATGCAACTGTGGGACAGGCTATTCTGAATATTCAATACAAGAATAACTTATCTCAGACAGAGAAATACCAGCCTCTGAGCAAACACCAGAAATTATGGTATCTTATTTTCACTGTTGGTGGAAGATGGTTGGAAGAAAGATGTTATGATTTATTCAGCAATCGTCAACTGCAATCTTCCTGCAAAATTAAGCATTATATTAACTTTGGAGCTGGATTTCTTCAACTTTGTGGACTTCTAAATTTTCTGATTTTTCTTCAGAAAGGAACATTTGCAACACTGACAGAACGCATTCTAGGAATTAGGTCAGTTTTTTGCAAGCCACAAAGCGTTCGTCAAGTAGGATTTGAATACATGAACAGGGAGCTCTTATGGCATGGCTTTGCTGAGTTTCTGATCTATCTGCTACCACTTATTAATGTACAGAAACTAAAACTTAAAATTTCTTCTTGGTGTTTGCCTATTGCAGGTCTTTCCAATAGCGAAAACACATTAGCAGCAAACTGCAAGGAATGTTCACTATGTGGGGAATGGCCTACCATGCCTCACACCATAGGCTGTTCGCATGTTTTTTGTTACTACTGTATTAAAAGTAACTGTTTATTTGATATGTATTTTACATGTCCTGAATGTGGCTCAGAGGTACAGAGTCTTCAGCCACTGAAATATAAAATTGAAATGACAGAATTGCATGCCTGATATGAGTGATTTGTTTTTATACTTTACGTGAAATATTATGTTGCAGAGATTAGTGGAAAAATTCAGAAATTACTGTAAATAGATTAAAGGTGGTTTTTGAGATTAATTTCTTGTAACATATGTCTTGACCGGTCTTAGTTTTTTACTCAGTAACAGTGCCAACTTGCCTCTCTGAAGGAAGGAAAGAAAGGAGTTCACCAGCTCTTCTGCTCTCTGACTACTTGATCCCAGTTTGGTACCCCTGTGTTGTCAAGCCATTCCTTCTTAGATCTAGAGTCTGTCAGCCTGCCACTTCCTAACTGCATGCTGTATACTCCCCTCAAAGACAGAAAAGAGGCCCAGTAAGCTTTTACCTATTTCACAGAATCACAGAATGGTAGGGGTTAGAAGGGACTTCTGTGGGTCATCTAGTCCAACCCTCCTGCTGAAGCAGGGTCACCTACAGCAGGCTGCACAGGACCTTGTCCAGGCGGGTCTTGAATATCTCCAGAGAAGGAGACTCCACCACCTCCCTG
>Ga0065711_1008651_pt1 | contig 17821 bp, 9 predicted proteins | sample Hoacrofraction12_FD_59098 | JGI IMG/M metagenome (GOLD analysis project Ga0065711, IMG submission 59098) | Hoatzin crop microbial communities from Cojedes, Venezuela - Epithelial fraction 12 v2 (version 2) | ecosystem: Host-associated > Birds > Digestive system > Esophagus > Crop | place...
CCCACCACTCCCTCTCCCATACTTGAACAGGATTCCAAGCCTGAAATACAAATAGAAAATGTAATCAATTCTTGAAGTCCCATGAAACACAAACACTGGGACAAAGAAGCAGAAATAATATTGCCAGACTCCAGAAACCACAAGAATATGTGTTTAAGACTAGTAATTCAATAATTATCAGAGCACTGAGAGCTAAAATTTCCAGACCACGCCTTTTACAGAATAGAGATCCTCAATGAGTAGGGTATTTGGTCATCTGCTGCCACAAGCATCAAAATACTACTACCTGAATCAAGAAGCTCAACACAATGAATGAACGTCTCTGCTCCTATTGACCCTCTTGCCAGATATTCCATGCTTCAGGTACAGAAATGTTAACTGTCTAATGTTGCATTCATGGTATGTTTACTGTCAGCTAACCACTGTTGCAACATGCAATCTTTTAAGAAAATGCATTTTGAGAAAGTTCGTTCACTAGAAGGGAGGACTGATAAAACGCCCTCACTTCCCTAATATAAACGGGGAAACGATAGTGTTTAGCATTACTCCTTTGGAAGGACAAAGACAAATGAAGCGTAATGTTTTACTAAAGTGAATACCGTGAAAGGCCTGGAGGATTGACTAATGTTGCAACATAATGCTTGCTGAGTGAAGAACTGGCTGAATGGCAGGACTCAAAGGGTTATAGTGAATGGGGCTACTTCTAACTGGTGACCAGTCACCAGTGATGTTCCTCTGGGTCCAATTCTAGGGCCAATCCTGTTCAATGTGTTTATCAAGGACCTGGATGCAGAAGTTAAATGCACCAATAGCAAGTTTGCTGATGATACAAAACTGGGAGGTGCAGTAGACTCTCTTGAGGGACAAGAGGCCTTGCAGAGAGATCTAGATAGGTTGGAGCACTGGACAATCATCAACAGTACAAAATTTTATAAGTTCAAATACTGGATTCTACACCTTGGATAGAGTAATGCTGGGCACAAGGGTAAACTGGGAGAGGAGTGGCTGGAGAGCAGCCCTATAGAAAGGCATTTACAGGTGCTGCTCAGCAGCAGGGTCATTATGACCCAGCAGTGTGCCCTGGCAGCCAAGAGGGCAAATTGTGTCCTGGAGTGCATCAAATACAGTGTAATCACCCAGTAAAAAGAGGTGATTATGTCACTGTATTTAGCATTGGTACAGCCTCACCTCGACTACTGTGTGCAGTGCTGGGCCCCACAATTTAAGGATGTTAAGGTGTTTGAATGTGTCCAGAGGAGAGCAACAGAGCTGGTGAAAGGGCTGGAAGGCATGGCCTATGAGGAACGGCTAAGGACTTTGGGTTTGCCTAGCTTAGAGAAAAGGAGGCTGAGGGGCAACCTGATTGCTCTCTGCAGCTTCCTGAGGAGGGGAAGTGGAAAAGGAGGTGCTAGTTTTTTCTCCCTGGTATCCAGTAACAGGATGCATGGAAATGGTTCAAAACTGTACCAGGGGAGTTTTAGACTTGACATTAGGGATCTTTTCTTTACCGAGAGGATGGTCAAACACTGGAACAGACTTCCTAGAGAGGCGCCTCAATGTCCTCAGCCTGTCAGTGTTTAAGAGGACATGATTTTCCCCCTGTTCTTGGCACTGGTGATGCTGCATCTCGAATACTGTGTTCAGTTTTGGGCTCCTACCTAGAAGCAAGACGTTGAGGTGCTGGAGCATGTTCAATCAAGAGAAACAAATCTGGCGAAGGATCTGGAGAACAAGTCTTATGAGGAGCAGCTGAGGGAAATGGGGATGTTTAGCCTGGAGAGAAGGAGGCTCAAGGGAGATCTTATCACTCTCTACAACTACCTGATAGGAGGTTGTAATAAGGTGGATGTCGGTCTCTTCTCCCAAGTAACAAGAAATAGGACAAAAGGAAATGGTCTCAAGTTGCACTGAAGGAAGTTTAGGCTGGATGTTAGGAAAAAATTCTTCACTAAGAGGGTTGTCAAGCATTGGAACATGTTGCCCAGAGAAGTGATTGAGTCACCATCCCTGGAGGTATTTAAAAGATGTGTAGGTGTGGTGCTTAGGGACCTGGTTTTGTGGTGAACATGGCAGCATTAGGTTAACGGTTGGACTTGATGATCTTCAAGGTCTTTTCCAACATAAATGATTCTGTGATTCTACAGTTCTATGATTCTATAAGAAATCGAAAGAAAATTCACATAGAAAATTTTAATCAGGAAGAGGTTTAGCAATAAATGGCTATTTCTCCCTTATAATTAAAAGTATTATCTCTCAGTGTTTTTATTTTAGCTGAATGAAAGATTGGTAATTCTGAAAATGCTCTGACTATATCTTTTAATTCTTTCTAGTGATAACAGAATGAAGTATTAATGACATGCTTACTCTTTAATCCCCAGTATCTCTGTCAAGAAAGTTATCTGAGGCTGGTAAATGTAGTTGGTATACACTGACATACCCAGGATTTAGAGTGAATTAAAAAGCAGAATATAAGAAGACTATTTCTTAATAATGCCATATTTTCAGAGGGTGAACTGCTGAATCCTGGGGCAGGTTAGCATCATATAGTGCACATTACAGGATCCTGACACAAAAAGCACAAGTCAGGGAGAAAATCTGGCTAAAGCGCATAGGTGTGGGATCACTGGTAGCTAATGGAAAGTCAATCCTTTTGTCCTTTCTATTATAACAAAGACAACAACAACATATAAAATGAAACTGAATACACCTGAAGCAGTACATCTTAAATATAAAAAGCAGGTCACAACATACACCAGAGAATTGAAAATATGATCCTCACCATCTTAACCATTTTCTACTAACAGTAAAAGATTAGAATGAATGAAAGACATTCCCCCATCTAATATCCACTGACAGAAACAAGAACAAAACTCTGCTCGGTTATGAAATATTATTTGTAGCAAACACAAAAGAAAGTGAAAAAAGGTATATGGAAAGCTTGGCTACAGATATCAGTAGCATCGTAGATTATATTGCAGTAAACTAGGGTAGTGTTTCTTTGGCCATGAAGGTCTGGCATCACAGGCAAGACAAGCTTTATCAGGAGTGGTAACAGCTTTTGATAGACCAGCTGGAATAACTGAAACAAGAAGCAGACAAGCCTGAGAAGTTCTGTGCTGTTTCTAATCATAGCAGTTGGAGTCTGATGAAAGAATTTGTCTCTCTCTAAAGTCTTGTCTTGGTAAACTATTAGTCCACCAGCTACAGACACATGGAGAATTATTTCTGAAATGTGTTTCCCCCCATATGAACTTACACGTTGAGCTTATTTAAAAAATCTTCCCGGTGGTTACTGAATTATCACCATTACCATCTGAAATATGATAACTTACTTTTTAGAGATGGAATTCTGGAATCTTTTGACACAGGTTCCAAAAGTACAAAGAAAGATACATAAAAAATGCATCTTCAATGAAATCATACATAGGGTAGATTTTATTCGAATGTACAGGCAGAAGTTCACTCTGCTCTTTGCAAAGGCCTTTAAACTCAAATAGAGAACAAATTTTTGCTGCTGATCTGCTTTGATTGTTTTATCACACTTATATTCAGAAGTAGGCATATTTATTACCAGTTATTTACTGCTACAGAAGTATAAGTGGTTCTTGAAGTTACTCTGAAGCAGAAGTTGCACAAAATATTAGTAGATAAAGGACTGTCCTGGGTTTGGCCAGGACAGGGTTAATTTTCACCAGAATCCAGGAAGGGGCACAGCCGGGGGGCGGGGGGGCGGGCTGACCCCCACCTGGCCAAAAAGAGCAGGGTATTCCATACCATGTGCCTTCATGCTGGGTTCCGGTGGGGGGCGGCTGGGGGGCAGGAACTCACTCCGGCTTGGGAGGGCACAGCGGCGGTTCGGTCCGGGAGAGAGAGCAGCTGTGTTCTGCGGGCTCTGTTCTGCTGGTTTGTTTTGTGTATTCCCCTTTTCTGTATTCGTTGTTGTTGCTGTTCCCTTTGTTTGCTGTCCTGTTAAACTGCCCTTACCCCGACCCACCAGTATCTGCCTGTTTCTTTTCATTCTCCTCTGCACCCTGGCGGGGGGAGGGGCGGCCGCGTGGCGCTTTTGTTGCCGGCTGCAGCCAAACTAGAACAAGGACATAAATAAAGCCTCAAGAAATAATCTCAAGATATGTAAATCAGCAGTGAAATTACTTTTTAAAACTAAGTGCACATTCTGGAACCATGCAAAACTGATAATATGCTTTTTTACCTGTTGAAAAAACTTAAAAAATACTAATAATACTCAACTATGGGCCATAAATAGTATTCCTGTGATATTAGCTGAAGGAGAACTAGGTCACTAAATTAAAAAATATCAAGCAAACACAGAACTGATTGCCTTAAAACAGACATCATATGAAGTAGCAGGTTGTCAGGAGACAAATCTATGATAGCATTTAGGGACATGGCAATAAAATGATAGCATAGCCAAAGCTCACTTATAATTGCCAAATTGACTTATTCAATTATTGATGCAACAACGGTCACTGTCAGTTTATTTTTCCCTCAGCTGTTACTCTTTTAACAGAAGTAAGGATGAGGGAGACTGACCTCTGCCATCTCTTTGACTCTTCATGTGGCAGAAAGACATTAGCAAAGAATAATTGCAAGGCACACATCATTCAATTAAGAACTCAAATATTTTTATTTGCTCTCCATATAAAAAATATATACAGGAGAAGATTGGTCAGGAATTACTTACAGGAATGCCTTACTCTGTCATCTACCTGGACTTGTGCAAAGCATTTGACACTGTCCCGCATGACATCCTTGTCTCTATATTGGAGAGACATGGATTTGATGGATGGACCGCCTAGTGGATAAGGAATAGGTTGGATCGTCGCTCTCAGAGAATTGCAGTCAATGACTTGATGTCCAAGTGGACACCAGTGGTAAGTGGTGTTCCTCAGGTGTCAGTACTGGGACCGGTGCTGTGTAACATATTTGTTGGCAACATGGACAGTGGGATTCAATGCACCCTCAGCAAGTTTGCCAATGACACCAAGCTGTGTGATGCAGCTGACATGCTGGAGGGAAGGGATGTCACCCATAGGGATTTCGACAGGCTTGAGAGGTGGTACTGTGCAAACCTCATGAAGTTCAACAAGGCCAAGTGCAAGTTTCTGCACAGGGATGGGGACAATCCCAATCACAAATACAGGCTGGGAGGAGAATGGATTGAGAGCAGCCCTGCCACAGAGAAGGACTTGAGGGTGTTGATGGATGAGAAGCTCATCATGATCCAGCAATGTGCACTCGCTACCCAGAAGGCCAACAGTATCCTGGGCTGCATCAAGAGAAACATGGCCAGCAGGTCAAGGGAAGTGATTCTGCCCCTCTACTCTGCTCTAGAGAAACCCCACCTGGAGTTCTGCCTCCAGCTCTGGAGCCCTCAGCACAGGTAAGACAGGCAACTGTTGGAGTGGGTCCAGACAAGGGCCACAAAAATTATCTGAGGGCTGGAACACCTCTCCTGTGAGGAAAGGCTGAGAGAGTTGTGGTTGTTCAGCCTGCAGAAGTAAAGGCTCCAGGGACACCTCATAGCAGCCATCCAGCACCTTAAGGGGGCCTACAAGAAAGCTGGAGAAAGACTTTTTACAAGGGCATGTAGTGATAGGACAAGGGGGAATGGCTTTAAACTCAAAGAGGGTAGATTTACACTAGATATGAGGAATAAATTTACTTTGAGGTTGGTGAGGCACTGGAACAGGTTGCCCAGAGAAGTTGTAGCTGCCCCCTACCTGGAAGGGTACAAGGCCAGGTTGGATGGGATTTTGAGCAACCCAGGGTAGTGGAAGGTGTTACTGCCCATGGCAGGGGACATGAAACTAGATGATTTTTAAGTTCCCTTCCAACAGAAACCATTTTATAATTCTATGATTCTATGATATGTTTTCAACATAGAAGTACAGAGTTGTTTAAGTTGGAGGAGACCTTCAAGATAATGGAGTCCAGCCATTAACCTAACAGTGTCAATTCCACCATGACCCTAAAGTTCAGATCTACACATCTTCTAAACTCAGCCACTTCCCTGGGTAGCCTGTTCCAATGCTTTACAACTCTTTCCATGAATAATTTTTTTCCTTATATCCAATCATCTAAACCTCCCCTGGCACAACTCGAGTCCATAAACATGAAAGCAACACTTGATTTCTAGAACCTTATATTTAAACTTGTTTTACTTAAAACTTAAGGTTTTAAGTCCATTAACAGTATTTCCATGAAACCTCAGATGTTCAAAACAATTTGCTATTAACTACTATTAAAGTATTCTCCACCTATTAAGAATATTTGTCTTTTTAACTGTAAAGGCAAAAATTGCTTTTTCTCTTAATCTTAAAAAAAATCGCTGTACATTAGTTTTAGAAAATTCTGAAACAGTACAACAAATATCTCATCTTTCTGCTCAGAAATTCAGTTCATATGCGATTGCATTTAGAATAATGACACTTCTTTCCAAATGGATGAAAAGATTCTGGCCAGATTTCTCTGGTGTTATTTGTCCTAATTGTACCTTTCCCAACAATGTATATCCATATACATCTCTAGGAGTGTGTATGAATCTCATGCATTTTATACTTACAGGCGTTTGTGCACATGCATGTATTGCCATTACTTTGATAAGCTAAAGTTTCTGAATAAGAAAATACCATTGATTCTAGGAAAACAGAAAGGTTTTTTGTTTTCAGTCAGACAGATGATTCTTACAAATAATTGTTTATTTTGTTTGTCTTTCAGTTTGAATTAATTTTTACTTATATGGCAAATAATTTTAAAGGATTACAGTTTTGCTACAATGCATTTATTGCTTAGAGGTTGCAAACACTTGTGAAGTAGTCTTTAGGGTATGATTATTGCAAGAGAAGTAGCTGTACTGGTAGTATCGTATTTTTATACTGCAAATCTTTTCTTTGTGTAGTCTGAGACACATTTACTTGCCTTACTTATTGTTTGTAACATGAAGACAGATGAAATGCAGTACTAGTCAAGTACAATGTAATCCACACTGCAAGACAATTTCAACACCTCATACAGCATATTAAATTGTAAATTAACAGAAACTGCTCTGGAAAAGCCACTCAGTGACATAGTAGGCTGTTCAGTAAAAACAGGATTGTTCTTAGTTCAGTAGGCTGTTGGTGATCAGAATGAGGTTGCTAGTGTCTGTTCAGAGAAGTAGAAGGAAATATTGTTATACTGTCACAGAAAATAAACAGAAAGTCTTTTATTACATCATGTTATCTGAATTCTCAATGACCCATTTCAAAACAAGTAGAATTGGAACTAATGCAGTCCATTAACATTGAGGAGTGTGTGTGTGAAGAATGGAGAATACACTGAGAAAGTTAGGAAGTTTTTTTAAAAAAAGTTAATGCCATGAAAGAATGAGGTGGCAAATGGCTTGTGCTCAGAAGAGTATAGTGAATTTCCTGTTCCTAATAGCTCGTTCTCACCTATAGAAAAAGAAGATCCAAGAAGATCCTTAGTAAATTTTGTTAATTTCTTGAACATAAATTATTGTTGAAATTATAAATTTACATAATTAAAAACTTCTATATGAATACTAAGACGGTGATCTATTATTATTCTGCATAAGATAAATCTATTAAGCTTCTGTACAAAACAGGCCAAGTGAAAACATGTAACTGGATTAAACAAATTCATACTAATATCTTTTATGATTTGATTTGCTACAGAAGAAGTAATAACCTTTAGATCATGTGTCAAAAATGACCTGTGCCCTGGATTCCCTCACTAGCTGCCCCAAGGCATGGAAGTCCCTTTTGATCATCCTTGGGCTACGTACTGCAGCTTCTTCCCCACCCACATGCAAGAGCAATAACAGGTAGCAGTCTGAGGGCTGCACTAGGCTAGGAATTTTCCTAGGGATGTCTCTCACCCAGGCTGCTGGAAGGCAGCAGACGAAGAGGGTCTGCCCAGCGTATTGGACCCTCTGTTCTCTTCAGAAAAGAGTCTCCTACAAGTATGACCCTTCTTTTCTTTGTTGTGGATGTGGTAGTAATACAGGGGGTGGGTCTTTCTGTTCTCCACATCTCCTCTGGTGCAGATGGATTGACATCCATATCGTCCACTGACTGGTCCTCAACAGCTAGAGCCTCATACCGATTATGCAGAGGCACCTGGAGAAGTGTGGTGGGCCAAGTGAGGGTTTGCTTGCTCCCCGGATTGTGAACTTGTTTCCGCTTCCCTGCAAGTTCCTGCCTACCTCCTATTGGGGGGAATGTACCAGATCCCTTTGACCACAGTCTTTTTCTGGTGGCTGTCCCTGTTCAGGTTTTAGGGAAGTGAGAGCATGGCTCCATCAGTCTATCTCTCGCTTAGACTCCCTGATGCTCTTTAGCCTATCTCTTTTGTCTCTTAACGTATTAATTAATGTAGAATCTTAATTTAGATACGATTGGCAATTTGAAGGAATAGAGGAAAGTAAAGTGATCCTTCAAGTGAATCACCACACTAAAGATGCAAGTACTGAAATTTGGCATTGATTTATATCATCTCTAGTATGAATGGACACATGTTTGCAGAAGAATGTGTGTGTGAATTAAACTGATATTGTTGTGTACATATAATAGAATCAGCATATCCATGGCAATATACTCAAAAGTAGTCACTTGCAGATTTACTCATTAATGTTTCAGTGACAATATTTTTGCTGTGTTATTGTTTTGGTATTTTTTAAATCTGTTCTCTGTCCCATTCATTCTTTTTGGAATCTTATTTTGACAGCAAAAGTTGAATTTTGTAAAGAGATATAACATTAAGCTAAACAAAATGTTGTATTTTTCCTATTTTACTTTCTTTAGCCACTGTCTAATTTTTAAGTTAGATACTGAGACCTCCCTGCAGAAGGGAGTAAAACCTCCCTCCATTTATCTTAAATAAAACTGATGTCAGTGTAGCTAGAAACACTACAGACAGGTAAGAGAGGGAAAGACTGAAAAGACACTAGTAATTCAGAAAACTAGAGTGTTAAAGAGTGATAGGAATCTATTATGAACTTTCAAGATAACAAATTAATATAAATAATAGACATATTTGTATACACTTGTTAAGCACCTTTCTTTGTACAATTCAAGGTGAAAACATTTTTGTCAAGATGCAGGGAATAATCCAAAATAATAAATATCCTTGAAATGTATCTCTATTTCATGAATTAGCTATGAGCTTTGATTCTTTTGAGACCTGCACTTCTGTAACTGTACATATGAGATATTTAATGTTCAGATTAGAAAATCAACTCAGAGATATAGATAGTAAATTAATATTTTACCTCGACTGCTGGCAGCTACGCACTAGATAGCCTCTCCCTCACCCTTCCTCTTCCCCCCCAGCGGATCTGGGAGGAGGAACAGGCAAAAGGGAAGACTTGTGGTTTGAGATAAAGACTGTTCAACCAAGTAACAAGGGAAATACTAATACTAATAATAGTAATAATAATGATAATAATGAATATGCAAAACAAACTATACGCAAGAAAATTTTCCTCACCACCGAAGAACCTATTTGTGACCCCCCAAAAAAAATCAAACTCCCAGCCAAGAGAAGAGCAGAGAGCCTCCTGCCCCCCCCAGCCAACCCCCATTCATAAACTAAGCATAACATCTATGGTATGGAATATTTCCATGGGCCAGCTTGGCTATCTGTCTGTCTGTACTCCCTCCCAGCTCCTACATGATGATTGCTGTATATACATGTGTAGAAGTTTTAAACTAGCTCAAGTAGAGGTAACTATGTAGTCATAAAACACAGATTTGTTGTAGGCTGAAAAAACAACCAGGGCAAACTGGCTTCCTGGACTGAGCTGTGTGCTGCCACTGCTCTGTCATCATAAGATCTTCAGTCTTCTCATCTACATCTTGGCTTACAGTGGTGAAACTGAAGCTACTTTGCGCACCTTCTGTGTTTCTGTACCACAGAATCCTGCTGCCGAAGAAAAGTGTTTTGGTAAAATACCTCTCTCCTCAATACAGCTGTGAAACAGAATAACTGAAAGCAACTGCTTTCCCCTGGTCAGACAATTTTGATGAGGTTAGCACATCTAACAAAACAAATCAGTGCCTTTCAACTTCTCTTCTCCCTGTATTTTTGTTGTTTTTTTCACACATACTAATAAAAAGTAAGACTTTTATAATTCTCAGTGAGCAATTCTGATCTTGCTGTTATGAATAGTGTATAGCTGTGTCCTTGGTGGTCCTACTTTTTATGGTCTTTAAGAAATATTTTAGGGTTTGGGCAAATAGAAATCCTCCTGCCTATGGTTTTTTCTTTGCAGCTGTATATCATTTCAATACTACATACTGAAATTGTCCTGTTTCTACAAACTGTTATTCTTATCAAGTAGGTAAAGCTATAGATAATCTTTGAGTATTACTAATAGATTGCAGCACCTTAATGCTGTTTTGTGTTTTTCCTGTACTTCAGAATTCTCTTTGATTTTTGACATCATGAATTTAAATGCCATATATACTCACCCCGTTGGAAGACCTGCACTCTCTTTAACTTTTCAGAACATTTTAAGTTCTTTTCTCCACATGTTGAATCGATCAGAGATGGGACAGATACAAAAGACTCAGGCAGAATATCACACTAATGTGACTACGCAGTTTAGAACAAGCTATTTCAGTTGGAAGGGACTTACAATGACCGTCTAGTTTAACTGCCTGACTGGTAGTGACTGTTTCTAACAGTAGTGACTGAGAATTTGGAGTAGAGTTGGAATAACTCAGACATTTCTATGCCTTTTTATGGAGTCATACTTTAGTATTAGTATCACTGTTCATTCCTGAATTAACTGTACCAGGTAAAGAACACTCTCATTCTGAATTCGTGTTATGCATATGTGAATTAATGTAGTTTAAATCATTCTCTTTATGTGTTGCTTTGTACTATTTTCTCTTGAGTTACTTGTAAGGATAAATCCTTAGAAAAATAATTTCTCATTAGGACAAAAATATTCCGAATTGTAAATGAAAGACCCCTTCCTGAAGGTCCATGATTAGGCTGAACAGGTATTGATCTCCTGCCAAGGAGAGGCTAGATCTTCTGCAACTTTTTTTGTAGTCCCACGAGATTTGCATAGATGTAAGCTGATGTTTAATTTTATGAGCATTATCTTCAAAGGGGATTGTTCACCATGGATAAAGTGAAACACATAACTCAGCCCATACAGGAGTAGGAAAGTGAACAGAAATGTAGAGCACTGATTATGGATGGGAGTGAGTTGAATAGAGAAAAAAATAAAACAATAAAAACCTCGAGGAAATAAAGAAGTAGAAAGCCGATAAAGAAAACGGTGAAAAAAAATAGAAAAAAGCACAAATGGGTAGTATGTGACTAGTTTTTAAGGAGTATTTGATCCTCACTGATTCCAGTGTTTTGAGGGATGATTTCTGAATTACGGATTTCTAATTCTGATACAGAATAACTTCCTATGCTTAATATTGTTGTTATTCACAACATCCTCCAGTATTATCAAACAGAAAAAATACACAAACTAGCAGAGGTTTGCCTTAAAAATTCTAGATACAAACTGTGTTATTTTGGCAAGTAAATAATGAATTCCCCCAAGATAAAAACTGTAAGCACTCCATGTGTGACCTATTCCCAAATATAAAGAGAAGTAAAGAATATGCTTATTTTTGCTTATACAGAGTTACCAGATTGTTTTCAGAAATATGGCTATGTTACTTAGCATTTTCTGTCATCAGCCGTTTTCAGGATCCGAGTGCCTGCAGCATCTGTTATGAAGGTGGAGTAGCTACAGGGGCTGTTTTTGGGGGTGGAATGGCTGCAGAGGCTGTTGTCAGAGGTGGAGTGGCTGCAGGGGCTGTTACCAGAGGTGGAGTAGAGAGGTGGAGCGGCTGCAGCAGGAGCAGCAATATTGGCAGTGCTTGTCGTGGAGGCTGCAGTAGCTGCGGTGGGGGAGGAGGTTGCATTGGCACACCTTGCACTGCAATACCTTAAAAGAGCTACATTAATTCCAAGGCACTTACGCCTGCACCAAGGTTTAATCAGACATAACACCTGAAAATCATTCAGGAAAACTGAAAACAGAGCAGTGGTTTGATAGTCCCAAGCATATCTGAAATGCCCAAACTCTGGCAAAGTCAGGTTAGCATAACAAGAAAACATATGATTTCTCAAATTAAAAGTACGATTACTGACAAAATCCACAAGGTAACTCCTGTAGTACTCAAATAAACTTGTTGACACTGGTCCAGGTCTTACACTTTTCATGTCATTACTTGACAAAAATGAGACATCGGAATGATAGTGGCTAATCTTACCACGATAAAGCTCAGTAATAAACCCCACATCACAGCAATGCCTTTCCTCCTACACCTAATATTCATACACTTCAAGAAACCAGTGGCAAACAACCCAAACAGTACCACAACCCCTAAGTCTGAACAAAGCTCGAAAAAGAAATCACGTAATATCAAGCTTCATGTCATGGCACTTGGCATGGTGAATGAAACCTGCCTGTTTTAATTCCAAACTCCTCGAAACTCTCAAAGAAAAACCTTATACCCTCTCGACTGAGCCTGGTCTCCTGCTGGAACCTGACTTTGAACTCAGACCCACTCTGAAGCCTTCGAACCCCACATTGGGCACCAATAAATCTGTCAACGTTTAGAGCAGGGCGGCAATAAACAGAGTAGCAGATGCTTTCTATTAACGTCCACCCTCCCACCAAGGAGGGAAAGGAAAGGAGAAGCTTACAAATTGAGCACTGGAACAGCTTTACTAATAACACTAATAATACTAAAAATATTAACAATAAGAGAAATAAAACAAAACATACAAAACTTATACTGAGATTCCTGAAGATCTGTGCCAGGGTGCTGGCATCCCGCCAGCAGCTAACAAGCAGCACCAGGAAGTCCTGGACTGGCAGCAGACAGGAACTGGAATCAGGAATGCACAAATAAGAATCTGGATTAAGAACGCAGGCAAGACAAGGAGCAAGGTCCTCTCCAGAAACCATCCATGGACAAAGAGAGCAAGACCCTCACGATTTCCCAGCTTTAAACTGAGTATGATGTGCATGGCATTGAATACCTCGTTGGTCAATATCGGGTCACCTGTTCTGTCCACCCCTGCCTGCAAGTATGGCCCTTTACGTCTTCTCACTTGCGAGACCTAAGAGGTCTATGCATGACCTCGGCTGCTATAGTAACGAATATTAACAGTGGTCTTCTGCTGAATTCCTTCCCTACCGTTAGCTCAGTGTAACTATAAACATTAGGTGTTATCAGCTTTGGAGTGGACACTGTCTGTAAAATATACAGCCAGCTTCAGAAAAATGTAGTTACATAGAAGAATTTAGCTGTAAGGAAGATTCACTAAAAGAGAATCAGTTCTGTTTTAAGCAAAACCAGGACAGGTTGGTATGTATAAAAGAAAGCCCTAAAAATGGGAAAGTGATCTGCTTTAACAGACTAACTGGTAATTCTTACACCATCATAGCTACAACAACGAAACCACAAATAATATACAGTCATCTATCTCTCTTTTTGCGTGTATAAAAGTATAGCTTTACATTACATAAAGCCTTGTTTACTTGCAAGGAATTATTGATTTGAGAAAAATTATCTGAAGTTGAAGTAACATATTTTAAAACATTTTTGTTAATTCTGAGGTTTACAGTGAAAACTGAATACTACATGTAAACCTGTTCGCCCCCTCCAAACTCAAAACACAGAATACCCAGCTGCGTAAACAAAGCAGAACCTGTGGAAGACACAAACACTGACACAGAGCTAATTAACGTACATCTGTACAATCACACATCTAGGCAGGAGGGAATGATGAACCGTTTAATCCTATTAAAAGTACATAAGATAGTACTTAGTATTTCAATTAGAAAGAAAAATAAAAGATTTCTAAATCCCACCATGTTCCTGAAACAGGAAATTAATGGGGTGAAAACCTGAAAGTACAGTAGAGATCAGCTTCTTTTGTCCTCCCATGCAGTAGAATGTAAGTCTTTCCTCTTAGATTTGTGAAAACCAAAGAAAGAGTTGTTTTGTTTGGTAGGTTTTTTTCCCCTAAAAGAAAGTTTAGAAAAATATTTTAATGTTATCTGCTTACTAAATAGCAGTTCTTTCATTCATTTGGTAAATGAAATCTTTATAGCAGGTAAGACTCTTCTAACTGTTCCTTATGTCTTAATGGAATGTCATGGTGGCTTTGTGTATGAAGCGTTCATGACTGATTTACTTGCATCATGTCTTTTTCACTACTCCTAACATACCTAAATCAGAGCTAGTTACTTCGGTAAAAATCAGCTATCTTCATAGCAGTTGATAGGAAAACTTCAAAATCTAAATAAAGAAAAGTTATTGCAGAAATCCACAGCATTGTGCAAAGGCCGGTCGGAAATTACAACTGGTATCTGCCGATTCACACTGTAAGAAAAAAAAGTAAGTGTTAAGTCCATCTCTGTGTCTGATCTTCTGTCATCTTTGTATGAGGAATGATGTTTAATCCGATTTGTAAGAAAAGCAAGAGGTACCTTCCTTAAAATGTGATCTAGAGACATTAAACAATTCTTCTAAAAGGCAAAGTAGTATCTACACTTCTGTAAATTTTTCTAAGAAAGATTTTAATATTGTCCAAAGTTCTCTATTTTCTGCTTGGTTACTATAATCAGAGAGAGAGAGAGAAAGAGAGAGAGAGAAAGACTTTTTTCCTCCTTAGACCTGCTATTCAGGCTGTTGATATGTGGCTGGGCCTGATCTCCCAGGTGACTGGGACAAAAATATTTATTGTAAACAGAATAATTTGTGCTGATACAAAAAGAGGCCTATTAACTTTCATTCCTATTTTGATAAATATTCTTTCAATATTTATCAGCCCAGATCACATAACTGCTTCAGTGCTAAATAAAGATAAATATTATTTTCTTGTCATGAAAAATGGGTAAATATATCAAAAGAAGAAATGGCCTAGATTGCAAGCAGATAAATGTAAAGCTCAAAACTAAAGAGTTTTGGAAGCAAGAATTCTGCTGAAATTTAGTAACTAATACCTGAAATAAGGAAAAGCTTAACTGTTCTTCTTTCCTCTGAGGAAAGGTAATATTTTTCTTTTTAAAAATTCAGGGTTCTAGTACTGCTTTATCTTCTTCCACTCCTTCTTGTATCTTATTCTCACTCTCTGATATTGCATTTTAGATGTTCCTGACTTCAGTTTAACCTAGATGAAATTAAAATTCTTATGTTTCCTCAAAGCAGGCAAGCAAGCAAACAAAAATTCTCCACCCTGTATAGCCAATTCTCAGCCTACCTCATTACACTGCTTAAAACCTCACCTTCTTCTTGTCACTCAGGATCACAGTACACAGCTCATCTCATTTCTTGTCAAAAACATTCAGACTATGCAAAGTTATCGGTGTATTTTCCTTTATAATTTTCCCAAATTTCACAGACATGAAGATTCTTGTTCTGTAGAGAAAACAAATGGGAAGTGTTATTTTGCTATACCGTAGTACAAGAGAACAAGAGAATAGAAAGGTGTAACTGTAACTTCAATGAGATGCTATAGTAGACTTTTTTGAAACAAATATTCATTGGTGAAACATTTCCTATATTCAGATATTCTTATATTAAATATAAATAAATACATGTTCTACAAGAAGTTGCAAAACAACTTCATTGTTACAGACAAATCACTCTGCATATGAACCTTGTTGACAGTCAATGACTGTGACACCCTTCTTTAATGACGTTAGCTGACATAATTTTCACTTTGCCCTGCGTTTTTATCAAAGCATTTCGTCATCTTCTACTATTTTCTCTTTTTGTCCACATTCAAGGATTTTTATCGTGTCAGTTTCACCTTAGCTGTTTGCATTCTCATTGTAAAAAATTTCAGCATACACACTGGTTGCATCTATGGAGTGAAAAAAAAAAAAGAAAAGAAGCAACAGTTCTTACAGGTCTTACAAATGAGGAAAATCAGATAGAATAATACAGTTTCTCCTTGCCTCTGACATGTATTTGAGTATGAGTATATCCAAGCTTCTCTCTTTAGTTACTGAAACAGCTTTCACATGGAGCTCTATACCCTGACACAAACAGCTTGCTTTTGTCGTATACCTTATACTCATGAGAACCTGTATAAATGGTTCACAAGTCCTCTCCCTCTACCAGGGAAGTTTTGATCTAGAGGTGTTCTTGTAGCTACTAGTGTAATATTGTCCTTAGCCTCTCAGATATTTGTGGATAAACAACTGCTAGAAACAGACTGCACCTCTCCTTTTCTTGCCCCGTCCTCTGCATGTTCTGATCTTGAGATGCTTACATCATTTTTGTTATTACTGACTTATTCTGATAGTATCTATATCAGAAATCTATGGGAGGATTACATTAAAAACAATCTCAAGTCGTAAGAGTGAGAAATAGCGGAATGCCTAGAAAGTTGTCTTAATAGAAATCCTTCACCATACACTCGCAACTCACAGATAGTTAAAAACCAATGTACCTTCTGCTGAAGTTGGGAGGGTATGATCAGAAACTTACGAAAAGTTAATAGATCTTAACAGAGGCACTTTATTAAAATGATTGGACCTTTGATTTTCTGTGTGTGCGTGTATTATACGCATCCATGTATCTTAGAATAATAATTATTTCTATCTATAGCAATTGTACAGTGTAGTACCATGGTGCATTGGGACCCTTGCAGAACACGTTGTAATTTGAGGAGTTAGTGATCTCAGACAGGTCGCGCTTGCTCTTTTGAGCCTGTTACTCGGAGCTTGAGAAGCCTATATGTTATTAACAAAATTTGTAGATTATCGTATCTTAAGGAAAAGTGAACTGTATGTGCATGGAGGGGTGGAATGTAGTGATCCTCATCAGAATACAACTGAACATCAAGGAGTCAGTGATCCACACAACAGTTAACCTGAGTAAGCACAGGAATGTGGTGTGCTGTGCCATGCTGCACAATCAGCATGGCCTTCAGGCTATGCCATGTTGCATGTACAGCTTGACCTTTGGGCTGTGCTGAATGTAAAGCATAGCCTTCAGGTTGCGTTGTACTCCACAGACTCCTTGGCTGCAGGATAAACCCAGCCAGCTCAGCGTAGCAGTGGAAACTGCAGACAACTTCCCCTTGTACATGGAGCTGCAGCAAAAAGTTCTCATGTGAACATACTTTTTGAATAGAATTGTGTTTTTTTAAGAAATTATATAGAATAGCTTGAATGAACACACAGGAGGAACCTCTCTCCAAGGACAGGATCTGTGCCTTGTACCTTGGGAAAAATCCATTTGGGCATGATTTGAGGCTGCATGAATGTGAGATCCCTAGCATCAGAAGACAAAAGATTTACTATCTGTATTCGTCTTAACTTGTCTTATTAAACTAACCATTTTATTAAGACATTTGTTTTCAGGCCTTTCTCACTGAGATCAAGAAAGAACCCTGCACCGTTGTTTTAGTTTCGGCTGCCGCCGGGAACAAAAGTGCCACGCGGCCGCCCCTCCCCCCACCGGGGTGCGGAGGAGAATGAAAAGAAACAGGCAGAAACTGGTGGGTCAGGATAAGGGCAGTTTAACAGAACAGCAAACAAAGGGAGCAGTAACAACAACGATACAGATAAGGAGAAAATACGACACAAACTCGCACAACATACCCACTCTCCCAGACAGGACCAGCACCGCGTGCTCCCGAGCCGCGAGCGAGCCCCCGCCATGCCGCCCCCCCCACCGGAACCCAGCATGATGGCACATGGTATGGAATACCCTGCTCTGTTTGGCCAGGTTGGGGTTGGGTCAGCCCACCCGGCTGT
>Ga0065711_1039470_pt1 | contig 17821 bp, 11 predicted proteins | sample Hoacrofraction12_FD_59098 | JGI IMG/M metagenome (GOLD analysis project Ga0065711, IMG submission 59098) | Hoatzin crop microbial communities from Cojedes, Venezuela - Epithelial fraction 12 v2 (version 2) | ecosystem: Host-associated > Birds > Digestive system > Esophagus > Crop | place...
AAAAAAAAAAAAAAAAAAAAAAATCCCAAGTCACAGGGGTAGGACATGTATTTCTCATTTCCTTGACTATGACACAATGAAACAAAGAGGCACTGTAGCTGTAGAGATGGTTACAGTACTATACCTCAGAGTTTAAATGCAGTTTGAGGCATGAAGATGGGGGAGAGGGCAAAGGGGTGGTATTTATCTTTGTCCTTATAGGAAAGAAATCAGGCACTGCTATGGTATTCTTTAGTTTTGGTAGAAAAAGCCAGCTGGTTACAGAACCAGTAAGTTTCACCCAGAATAACTTTGGCTTTTAAACTACTGCAAACCAACCACCCCAAAATACAACAAATTGCATACACACAGTGTGAGCTGAACTGAAATGCGGACAGATGCTTCTCTATAGCATCATGGAAACAGCTCTATCTTACACAAATATATGCACACTATATACAAATCTGACCCCAACTTGAAACAGATTGATGCTAGCTTTGCCATTTGTATTACACAATCCACTCCAAAAATCCAGTTGAGGACTGTTATTTATTTTCTAAGCTATAAACACTGTCGGCAAATCAATTTGCCCTTTAGATTAGCAGCTCGGATCGCATTTGTATAAATATCCTGTTGCAAAGAGGAAGACTTTATTACCACTGTAACTGGCAGCTAAAAACCAATGAGCACCTTAACCCGTCAGGAATTGCGTTCAGCAGAAGAAGAACCTACTCCCCAGGTGGTTGCTCTGCACAGCACACCTATGTCCACACGTGTCTTACCGTACAGGAGGAATCTTTCTGCACATCAAGTCCTCATATTTCATTCTGGGTGCAAACGAAACTGTTTAATAAACTTTGACCATTAAGGTACCGTATCTTCCTTTGATCACTAACACAGGCCGCTGTGTTTTTCATAGATCAGTTGTTTGGACAGTGTGGGAGTGTTTTGAGGTCTGCATTAGCAGGATATTTACACTTGAAAACATACTGATGATCCAAACCAAGGACTAACATCTTTGATCAACCATAAACTGCCATCCCTAGTCCTGACCTGACACCTCTCCGGGTGACAGCAAGGAAGTTTCGAGAAAGAAAAATAAATTAATGAGCTGTTTCCAGGGACAAACTCATTTCTTCCCTTCCCTCGTGAAGGTCTCGCTTACATGGCAATCCCACTCCCAACAGGCATCGGAAGTCACAGAGGGCTCTGCTGGTCCTTCCACAAAACCAGCCTTAGAAACAAGCTCATGTGCAGGACTTAACTGTGCATAGGTACCACCGAAGGGAGGAGAGTCGCGGCTCTGCAGCTCCTGCCTGCTGAAACTAAGCGCGCCCTCAGATACAGCCAAGGTGGGACAAGCACCTGGAAGCTGAGGCCACTTGTCTTCCTGAACTGGTGTTCTGGCAAAACTCCCTGCTTTCTGCACATACCAAAAAAAGAGAAAAAAGAAGAAAAAAACCCCCACTCTAGCCTTCAAACAGCACAGTCTCTTAAACTCTGGGGGGTCAGAAGCTGAAGGGCGGCAGCATTCAGCGGACATTTTGCCCATTCTTTCTTCCAGTGTCAGCCTCTACAGCCCACAGCCCATTTCAAAACCCAGAGTCATCTCCTTCAGAGCAAACCAGATGTCACCCTCAGCCCTATTTGGTGAAGTCTCTTCTCCACACAATCCGAAATGCATACCGCTGATGGCTGGCCACAAGCTTGACCTATCCTGAGGACTTCATCAACCTCTTTGCAGCATCCCACTGACAACTCCAGCAGTTTGTGTTATGACAAAACGTGGCTGTTAACTGCGGTTTGGTTATAAAACAAAAGCGTAGTTTCTAGGAGCTATTTTTTTACCTTACAAAAGGGTGGAAGGAATGGGGAGATGAAAATAATACTGACACAAGTGAGTCAGTATTAAAATGTTTTCTTCTGTTTAAAAGAGAATGTACTTAGACCACACTGCCCTCAACGTGTGTTTCACCGCCCAGAGCACGAGCATTGTTTTTGTATTTCTGATGGCTCTGATCATGGAAAGGGTCAAATTTATCCCCGAAGGTTTAATACTCTGATCACTTGCGCTCTCTCCACATACACCCCTATCTAGGAGAGAGTCTCGAATGGGCCCATACAATCCTCGCTTTTAGCCTTGTCTACAGTGGCAAAAATCAGCTTGGTAATTCCATAAGTGGTAGAAATTTTAGCCTCGGGCTTGGTTTTGGTTTTAGCCATCAGGGAGTGGCCAGCAGTGCCTTGCATTTCTGTCCAGCAGCGCGCACATCTGGGCTGGAGTCACACGCCTATGCTCTCACTCTCCAGATGAGCTTTTTTTTTCCTTTGCTCAAGTAATACTGAATTAAGCCACTTCATTACACTTAATCAGATCCAAGGGATACTTCCAGGCTCTGAGCTTTGGTGAACATTTGTATTTACTGAATCCTTCTCTTATCTCCTGCCCTCCCAAACTCATTTGTTTGAGAGGAGCAGGCAGGTTTCTTTTTATGTTTTTTTCCCCTCAGAGGTGCACACTGCCCTTCTCTTGCAGACTGCTGGTTTGAATTCATACACACCAACTGCCCTGTTAAGAATTATTTGTGCCCAGAAGTATTTCATTAGCTATCAATAATCACTTCAGACAACTGTTAACTCATAAAAGCCAAGATTAACATGGTGTCTTTGAACTTCCTCTGGCAACTGCCGATGTTGACTGAGCAGGCACTTTCTGTGGCCTTCAGAGATGAATTTTCGTGACCAGAAGGAGTATTTGTCAGCAGAACAAGATGAAAAAAGGTGCTACTTCAGTTCCTTCCATCTCACCTGCCAGTTCACCCATCAGACTTCAAGATCTCTACAGACTCTTCCTTATGCAATGAAATGCCATCAAATGTCAGGAAATATGAGGCTGTTATTCAAACCTTTAGACCAAAGGAAGTGTGACACAACTCTTTTTAAATATTTTTTTTTAAGTCAAAGGCAGCTGTTATTTTCTGGCTCATAAGATGTGTGCTGAAATACAACAGAAGACTTACAAATATTTAGCAAGTTCCTTAAAAAAAAACAAGGCTTTTTTGTAATTTAACCTTCTAGTGTTCTCAACAGGAAAAGAAAACATTATATTCCAAATTATTCCACTGAGATAAAAAGGGGAGAAAAAAAACACTTTGGATTTTTTTTTTACCCCCTCCACTAAAAGCAAGTAAGTGAAATGACTATCAAAATCCAAAAACCATTCATAGAATACAGCTCCTTAAGGCATACCAGAAGAATCTGAGGCATTTTTCCCCTCCATGCAGAGACATTAGTGAACAGCTAAATACAACTTTTTAGTATTTGTTTTCAGGAACTTTTACAGGCCAAAGTCCACCCAGGTCACCAACACAGCTGCATGTTCGAATCTGCAGCAGCAGCTGCCTACGGAGTCAGAACCTCAACTGAAGGCAAAGAGTGGTAAGCAGGTTCTAATATTTTAATTGTCTTTTAACATCTGCATATTTGTAATATAAAAAGGACAATTACTATAGATGACTATTAATATATATACACTTTTATATACAGATACATATAAAGGGTACATACATATGCACGTAGCACATATTTAAACATAAGCACACATTTTCATATGTGCTTTTGTACTTTACATGTACATGAAAGAGTTCTGTAAGCTGAAAGGAAAAAGAGAGTAAAAAGGCACGTCCTTTTTACAACTGCAAGAATCTGTGAGCCACATTTTGGCGACCTCTGCACAGATGGTGTGACAAGTCCCACAGACTCATCCAAAACGCAAGCTTCTTTAGTGAAACATCTCCCTCCTTCCCACCAGGAAAAATAAATAAATAAAGAAGAAACAGAAACAAAAAGGGAGCCTTGAGGGACTGGATGAGTCAGAGGTTAGTAATGAACTACAGACACTCATGCCTGGGTCAGCAGTTCACGCCTAGCCCGTGTCCGGAGGGACGGTGAATTGCTGGCAGTCTGGACCTAGAGGAAGCCACTTTACGATTCCCAGTCCCAACAGTGGGATCCCCTCAGCACAGCTGCCGGCAGCAGCAGGAGGAACATGGCAGAAGGGAACTGAAAGACCCGAAATACCAGCTCTGGAGAGAGACCACCCTGGTGACCCCCATCCGAGCTGCTGCCTCTGCTCAATCCGTAGGGAGGTCTCCAGCACCCACAGATGCCCAGCACGTGCGGACACCAAAGTGTCCCGTGCCAAAGCACATGCGTTGCAGCTTCACAGCACAATCTGATTTTGGCATGTTTCTCACATGATATTTGAAAGCAAGATACAAAGTGCCAGCATCATTGCCGCACACAGAACTAGTAGCCACTTTCGGAACAAAGAGTTTGCAAATCTGTTGGCAACACGGTACATTAGGGGCTGGATCCTGTATTTTGATTCTCTTTTCCACAATGGATTACTTCTTTGCTCAGTTTACCCTGAAAGAAGGTTATATACATACAAAAGTTGACAGTTGTCCTTACAAGAGTCAACTTTAGCCCTGACATACTCTGCGCCCTGCTTTGGTGACCGACCCAGAGCAGCATAATGATCACTTCCACAGATGCTTGGCAAAGATTGCCTCCAGCTCCAGAGGTGGGATCTCCACTTAATGAAATCTAAACCAGACCAACACTCCCTATTTTTTATTCAATGTGGCTACAAATGAACAATACAGCTAACATCTATGAAATCTGCATGACCGTCTGGACTTCCATCAGTTCTTCAAGTGGGTATTGACGTAACATCCTAACCAGCAAGAACGTTACCCCAGGAGGCACTCCAGCAACCCCCAACTTGAAACGCAAACAGAACACTGACCTTTTAAAACTAACACTTTTTCCCCTATCACTTGCATATCCAAGCATTTCTCTCCATTTCCCCAGAGGCCATACACCTCACAGAACCACCAGTAACTATTTGATGTTGCCCTCACAACAGCAAATCATCAAAGGTGGATCCCCACAAATGGTATTGATGGAAAGGCTGGAGAAAGAAGGACCAGAAACAAAAACACCCAGAAAGCCTTCACAGAGGAAAGAAACGAAGATTTTTTAACCTGAGTGCTGAGCGCTGCTTCCGATTTCTTTCTTTATGCCTGCAGCAGAGCAACAGTCAGAGTCCTGACACATTTCGGCAGAGGTTATGAAGCATTTCTGTACCACAGCATTACTCTGACATTCAACTGACCATGTATTTCCATCTTTTTGCCTTGCACCATTCCCCCATCAGAAACATTACCCTTTTTGAATTAATCACTCCATCTACACTTGTTTGGATTTGTGTCACACTTTCTGTTCAGCCTCTCTCTCTTTTGCCTCTCTGATTGCCACTGAAAACCCAGGAGTAATTTTGTACTTGTGGTCAGCATGCTGAATATTCTTCTATTTACTGTAATGCAAGTCCATCTGAGAGCAGGTTGAGTCCGCACCAATTAGCAGTATTTTTCAAACAGGTTATGCTTTTTATGCTGATAGTATTAAGTTGAAAGGGATATGTGTATTTCAGTACACAAAAGCAATGCCGGCATTCTAAGTTTAGTTTAAAAATCTACTGCCTCCCATCAGATTCTTGCTCTATTTAAAGACACTAGAAAGATTGCAGCTAAGTGACACCCTAGGCTACAATACTGTGGACTTTCTCCAGCTGAGGTCCATTTTTCACTCTACCATGCCAGTTTCCCACAAGGAAAGGATCATGCAATAACATAACCCTGTTAATGTGAACAAAACCGGTATTTATTTAGCAGTCCTCTCAACGTAAATGCACAAGCTCAGCCTTCCCCAGCACAGCGGCTGGTGGCACAGAGCAAGCCCCTTCTTGCATACCTGTTCTGATGTTCCTGCAGCACTTGGTAGATACTGATAAGGAAAGTTTGGTTTTTAAAGCTCCCCACAACGCAGTCCTTGTAGATCCGAAACTCGGCGGCTGTGACAGCCTCGCCCTCAGGAATCTGAGACAAATTAAACTTGAACTCCTTGTGGTGCCGCTGGTGAGGCGTGAACTCCTTGTCATACTCAACTGCAGATGGGAAAAGGAAAGAAAAGGAAAAAAAGGAACTGTGACTAAAATTTAACAACGCAATGTTTCCACATGCTGCCACCTGTTCCTTCAAAAAAACCCCAAGAATCCTATTTTCTTCTCCAAAGATAGCCTTGGCAAGTGCCAGGAAAGCTTATGCAGCTAAAGCCTTTCAAAAACAGTACTCAGAAAAGATGAATGTTCACCTTCTCTAGCCAATGCCTTTGAGATTTCCTATTTTTTAAAGACAAGCCAGCTTTGACAGGTGAAATATGACCGTGCATTTTGCTTCTGTGTGGAACTCTGAAGCTGTGACTGCCCCCAGCATTTCCCACCTCTGGATCTCCGTGTTCTTTACAGCATTTCCTGAAGTCTCGCACCCCTCTTCCAACAGAGGAGATTTTGCTTTAGCACATAAAGGCACAGACAGAAGTAAGTGTTAGCACCATGTCAAGCAGTTCCTTAACTGTCCTAAAACCTGCTGTTTTCTGCCTCCCAGGTTTGTGTGTCAGTCATCAGACTGCCTTGCGAGCAGAATAAGATTAACGTGACACTTATTTCAAGGGTTAAAGTTAACCAGAGCTCCTCTTCCTTTTGCAGAAGCTGAGTCGAAAATGAGAGAGTTGAGAAGGAGTGACCCCTTTTGGTTTCTGGCCTTAGCCCTCCTCAGGTACGCTATCGGGTACAGAGTTCAAGGCAGATGCAAAGCAGAACCCCTCCTTCTTCAGGCCTCAGGACTTGCATTTTCTCTGTTTGAGGCCCCCTTTGCAAACCCTACCTCTAGTCCCACTCTTGTACTACTTAATTACATCTTGCTGTAGTCTGACTTTGATTTATTGTTCATTATTTCTTCTAATTTTCTATCAGAAATTGCTTAAAACATTAACATATTATATAAACATACAAAACTACATCTTTAAAGCCCTGAGGGGGGAAAAAAAAATAAAACCTAAAACCTGTTCCCAACAGTGCAACTGATGTCAGTGATGAATAAATCACCATTATATTACCATTAGGGACATGATTACATTCAGAGAAGGTGGTGAGGGAAGTACAGATCCCTTTTCACATTCGTCTTTGCGCTCACTTTTTGTTGCCCCCCCTTAATACATCAAACCGCAAAGGCGTCCAGGAGCCTACCCTCACAACATCCCATGAGGTAAGCAGCAATCCCCATTTTGCAGCTGGGATAGTGAGTCACCGGGAGAGTGACTTGTCCAAGGACAGGCAGCGGAGGCTCACGGTGGAGCCAGGAACGATGGCCAACGCGCTTGAGGTTCATTGCTCTACCCACAGGTTACCTCTCCGCGGAGCAAATACGTGTCCCAGCTGCTGGAAACAGCCCACGGATATTCTCCTGTCTACCTTTCCCAACTGCCCATTCCTCCTCACACCCCAGTCCCAGTTTCATCTGTGTCCTCTCCCTTTTCTTTGGCAGCCCTTTCATGTGAGCTGCCTCATCTGGCTGGGTCCACGTCCTGGCTCCCTGCGAGACAGTTAGTCACATCCTTCTCTTTGAAGCTCGCCTGGAAATCTTTTCACCTCCGTATGACTGCTGCCGAGCACTTTGTGGGACACCGCACTTGGAGATGCTGCGTAAAGAGCTGCCATGGGGCGAACAGGCAAACTCCCAAACCACTGTCGGAGTCAGACGCCGCTGCCAGTTTTGGCAGTCTCACATTGCGTCTGTCTGAGCAGTTTAGATGTCAAACAACTGACAAATGCGGATTACCAGACCCTACGACTTCCAGAAATGAGGTGGTGACACCCAGCATCTCCATCAGAGACTGCACCAAGGCAAACACTGGTACCGCTTGCTTCCAGTGCCACCTGGGAATCACCTCGCTGGCCATCAGTTATCGGCAAACTGGGCTTTCCTTTGAAGCATCCAGCCCTGCATTTAACTGGGAATGACTCTGGCAATGCTGGACCGGTTGGTGTCACCCACATGTACGCCCTCCAAGAAGGGGCCTGAGCCGCCCGGTTACTCCCCACCCCGAGGCGCACGCTGCAGGATGCACTGCCCAAAACAGAGTGGCCACGTACGTTCAGAAACTCGCAAGCATCCAACCAACAAGCAACTGCATTTGGCTGCTTGCAGCAGGACGACGTGCCCAACACGGCCTTTTTACTTGCTGCTACAAGATGAGAGGATGTAATTAACGGTGAGGGAATGTCTAAATCCACAGGTTTGGAGAGACATGTATATGAAGCAACGATGCTTGATTTAGAACTTGCTAAATCCTTGCTTGCGAGTGCAACGAGCAGCTGAAACCCACGTCCCCCCCGTGTGCCACTGCGAGGACGAGCTGACCTGTGGGCGAGATGCAGCGAGGAGGCTCTACCCAGGGCTTGAGAATGATAAAGGATCAGGAAAAGCCAGGGGAAGGACACAACCAGGATGAGCAGCAGAACCCCATCAGCATGCCGGAAAACTAAAATTACACCAGAGAGAAACAGTGATGCGAATATTCAACACTTGCTGCCAGCTACAGCCCCACATCATGATGCGATGTAGCCTGCAAGCACACGGGGCAGAGCGCAGAGCCATCCCACCCAGCACAGGGCTCAAAACAAGCCCAAATGTCACTTTTTATTGTTCCTTTCTGACCTCAAGTCAGCGACGGCAGCCTGACCTTCACTACAAAATACGCAGTTTAAAAGGGATATAGCCAGACTCTAGTCCTCTAAATCAGTATTTTCCCACACCCCTCTTCTAAAAAGTCACAAGAGGAAGAAAAACCCACCAAAACATCTAACACAGAGCATGAAAAGTAGCAGCAGGTATGGTGCTTGACTCCAAGTACCCTTTCCCAGTTTCTAACTTGCCCGATTTATTTACGATAGTATTTTCCTGTTTTTTAAAACTTTCTTCCTTTATTCCCGTCCTTGTCTGAATGCCCCATGCAATCACAGAAGCTGACTAAACTGATTAGAGGGGAAACATTCAGACTGATTTCGTTATCAGGCTTGGCAGAATAAACAATCTCAAATGTACAAACAAGGAAATCTTTTTTTAATCCTTCAGATTAAGTAATTTAGCTTTTTCTGTTATAAGAAAGGCACATTCAGAAAGAAATATTGTTAAGTTGATGGTATCCTCCTCGACTGCGTTCAGAAGCCTCCCTACAACACCACAGGATGGAAAAAAGCCTATATTAAGCTTGTATGAAGTAAGTATAAAAGTTTAACGAGTTGGAAAGTTTTTCTGGCTATGTATCTTCCCATGATACAATGGAGGGTGGGTTTTTCTTTCTTTGTGGGAGTGGTGAGATATTTAAGTTCTATATACTCATTGTCACCCCATCAAGTTAATAATCGACTGTTTTCATTCAGCAAGACAGCTTAAAAATATAAAATGCCAACAGTTCTTCTCTGGGGGTTTTTTACCCCATGGAAACTGTTCATTTTTAACAAAGAAGTCAAGTTTTAGAACAGTAAAATTTGGACAGACAAGATCCGAGCTGCTGGTTCCCAGGATTACCCAGTCTGTATTGCTATCGCGTTACAACACATCAGATGACCTTGTATTCAAAACACAGACAGCGCATGTCAAAATGTAAGACAACAAAAAAAAAGGACAAATCATTTCTCAAGCTGCTTTCCAAATTTTTTTTTTCCACGTGAATTCATTCCGGTCAGTCTGGCTGGTGACATGTGAAATCCACAGCTAATTTCCATCCGAAGATGGACATGTGCACGTCCCAACTGTGCAAAGGCCTTGCAGGGAAAATCAGGCATCTCACAGCCAGGACAGGGTGGAAGTGAGCAGCCCTGAGCCATGCTGGCCTTCCATAAACCTCTCCCCAGTATTAGTCAGAACACCAGGACCAAGCCAGGCAAAACCAGGGACTGCAAGGTCACAACATGAACTACAGCCATATAAAATTCATCCTCATGGTCAGACTATATTATCCTGAATGTTATTACTCATTTGCTGGAGTAGCTTCTCGGAGAGTACAGATCCAGGCATGCACGTACCAGGGCCAGTTGGGAAAGGAGATTGTAGAGGTTTTAGCCCACCATGGGTGCACATCCTCTGAGCCTAAGGGACTGCCCACTCCATTACACAGGTCTCTGCTCCCATCCTGGCTGGAGCTGGGGCAGCTCCTCCACTTGCAACAGAAAGCAGAGTCGGAGCTGTGTACACCGGCAGTACTTGCCCCTGAGTTTTCACTACAGCTCATTTCTGAGCAGAGTGGCTGGGCACACACAAACAGTTAACAGAGAAGCCTGCCAGTAGCTCTTTACATTCCCCTTAACAAATATTTTTAAATACTATACAAACACAACACTATTGTTAAGCAGTTAAAAAGGCAAGAATGGCAAAATCAGGGTTACTGTGGTTTTGAATTTTTTGTATTCTAATTCTAACCCAGTGTTGCAACAGCCAATTTCAGCACAAAATGTCCTTCATTTAAAAATAACTTACTGTTTACAATACTTGTTACTTTAAAAACACTGCACCAAAAAAAATTAATTAAGAAATCAACACAATGCATCTATTTTGGTAACTATACCATCCTACTTCCATTTGAGTGTGCTGCATACACCTTGGACCAAATGAAATACAGTCACGGAAATAAACTCTCAGCATTTCTTTGCTGAACTAAAGTAACTGGTACACAGAAATAACAGGACAACAGTCTTTCCCAAGTAAACACAATTTTCATTCAGAACAGTAGCACCAAGCGTCGTGATATTTGGTGGTTTTCTCCAGTTCTCAGCTGGTGAGAAAGGTGTTAGGTCAGGTCCTCAGGTGAGAATCTCAATGGTGGCTTAAGAAAGTCTTTAGCTCGTACTCTAGGAGCTAAAGCCAAAAATGCAAACATGTACACTCAAAACCTAGAGCTCCAAAAGCAAACTTTCTGAAATATATTGTCTATATAAATAATTACAATTTCTACAGCAACCTGGCTTGTTGAAGGGGGAAGAGGAGGAGTGGGATTGTACATGACTATTTGGGATGGGACGTTCTGCATCCGTCCTGTCCCCAGCAAGGCTGAAGCTTCTGAAGCTTCATTCACACCCCAAGATCTTCGGTGACGACTTGGTTTTGCAGAGCCACTGCAACCACTCTCCAGTGAAAGTGACCAGTTTTCACCACCTCATGCAGAAGTACTGCATGAGTTCTGCACAAATATTCATTATTTCAGTTTGAGTTCAAATATAAGCCATTCCTAGTAATTTCTTCTCAGCCTTCATGCATGACCCCCTTCCTAATAAAATGAGAAAGGCCCTGACAACTTGAGTCACTAACAGGAGATTCGCCACCATAGCTACATAACATGCTCAGAGGCAATTTCTCCATTTTACGTCACCAATTTTTGCATTAAGTCAACAACAACATTTATCACATCTGGAGCAATGAAGCAGTGGATTAGGCCCCAAATACTTTAAGCATTACCACAGCTCCAATAGTCCCCTCTAATAAAAGGACCGTGTACAACATACATGATTGATCTACTGCTGCAACCTTACAGCTGTACCACCAGAATTTCTTCAATAATAGCTGTCATTAGTTTACACAGGACAAAATTTATGTGAGCTTAAAAAACCTCCTCATTCTTGGTTACAGTTGTAGAAAGATGCAAAAGGCAGTAACAATCAAAACACAGGGCAAGATTAATATAGAAGTTGGCAGGTCTTTTCTAAGACTAACTGACACACGGTGGGGGAGGACAGAAGACAAGCTTTCAGACATACAAGATTTTCGTCCATCCAGGCTGAGGGATGTCTGACTTCAGTGTAAGACTGTCTTCTTTTAGGTCTTACAATTTACCTCCTACTTCAAAATAAGTGCTTATGTAGTCAACCAGACACCGGGATCTTCATGTATGAGACCTGCAGCACATCCTTTTTACTCTGAAGAGATGGCCAGGATATGCCTGAAGGCTTGTCTGTATTTTCCACATCTACCAGGTCAATCTAAAAAAAGACACCAAGCCTCCCAAACACTCCCACCTCATTGGCAGACGATCATAACTGTAGAAGCGGTGTTACTACTAAAGATTAAAGCTGACCTTTATTTCTAAAATAAGCAGTATTTCCTAAAAACCGTGTAAAAATGAGCAAAGAGTACAAAGTACCAGTTTAATGGCTTAAAATGGGAAGAACAGAAGACCAAAAGACTTCACACCTAGTTTCTGCTGGTTAACAAGGAAACTGAAGTTAAGCTGTACTGCGTGGACCTGCAGGTGTAACAGCAGCCCAGCAGCAAAAACCAGATGGCTCCTGGAAGTAGCGAGGCTGCATCAGGGAAAGAAAAGATTGCTGCTGTCTGGTTTTCACACTTACATACAGCACGTGCCACTGTCAGTTGGATACCAGGCTAAAGACACAGGCGGTCTAACCCACTGTAGTGACACCCTAAATCCACTACCGCTTAGGGACAGGACTCATCACTTTGTCTTTACCGTAAGGACCCAAAAGAAAGCAAAACCTTCCCATTCTCCAAACTAAGGTTTATCAGCATGCCATTTCACAAATAGTGAGCAAGAAAATTCTTTAAAATAGAAGAATCTCAGGTGAAACATTCATATAAAAGGTCTGAAATCAAAGCCCCCTCCTGCCCAATATGTGCAAGGGTGGGCGAGATCCTTTCTTCCTACGTTGCTCTCAGCCCAGTGACTTCAAATACCTTCCACGATCACAGCAAATCTACACAGCCCCTCAGGACCTCTAAGAAAAGGCTGTTTCTTTCCATCACCCCGACTGTGGTGACAGATCCATCCCCTACACATCAAGCGCGTTGCCTACCGCTCCTGCTGCCACTTTCCTATGTGCCAGGTCTCCCCCAGTCCCTCCCTCTTCACCTTCTTCTGAAAAGCAGAATGAGCAAAAATAATTAATTTCAAAAAAGGAGCAGTCTCTCTGCTTCCCAGACGTCTCCCCCAGATTTGCAGTACAGCATCCCCAATGAAGGTTTGTTCTCATAGATAAAAGCATGTAAAAGCTCATCAGACATAAGTAATGAACTTCTCCCGCTTGCACTCTTGGTGATAAAAAGCACTTTTAAAGAGAAAAAAAAGTCAAGATGGTTATGGTTGAATCTGGCACTGCACCTTTTGTTGATCCCTCTGGGTCCAGCTGAGGCCGTCCAGCTGTGCTACCATTAATGTATTGCAATTGAAAGTTAATGCCTAGAAGGCTTAAATAGAAGAAGAAGATTCAAGGCCAACAAACTCCAAAAGGATGCTTTCTGTGAAACAGCTATAATATCACATCTGGGCCACCACAATATAAAGTGGAGTTATTCCACTAACTTCAGTGGAGCGATGCCAGTTTACATCCAATGAAGACCTGGCTTTATACTCGATAGTTGGAAGTGCCAGAAAAGAATGACTCAGAAAAATAACCTGTCATTAATCCAATCCCAATGTAATTATGGAGATTAAATTTAAACAATAGCAAATCACTCTCTAAGCTTAACACTCTACAAAAGATCTTCAAAGGAGTAGGTCCTTTTACTTTTGGACGAAAAACACAACTGAGCCCTTCTTTGTTTCTCTGTGCTGGGAATCAAGCCGGAATCGGCTTGTAAAATCAGATTAAAACAGTTGCACAACAGCTTCCATTCAGGATTCTTGAACCAAAGGCAGTTGAAAAATTAAAATAATGCACTAACCAAATATATAATACCCACGAGACACCAGAAAGTACTAAAAGGCATTTTCACAGTATCCACAAAGATGCCTACTGTACGGCCAGTAAAACTCTTCCACTCTGCACTGGGAGGCAGGCGGCAGTGGGGACAACCCTCGCTCCTGCACATGATGCCAAGAGCTAAAGCGAAGGTGCGGAGGAGGAGGAGGGGGAGGAGGAGGAGGAGGAGGAGAGCCCTCGGCAGAGCTCTCTGGGGGCAGCTAAGTCTGGGAGGCTGACTGCAGGCCACTGGCACTTCTGCCATGGGTGCTCACTTGTGGGCTTCCTGTGCCGTTCCCCCAGCAGTAACAGAGATTGCTGTGAAACTGCAAAGGCAGCTGCTTCCTTCGCCCCCTCCCCGTGGCTTCTGAACACCAAGTTAACAAAACTGGTATTTTTTTTCCATATGCTGGCACATACGGCAGGTCCCTGAACTGAAAACTGTGTTGTATCTTAGGAAAACAAAACAACTTTCTGCTTAAGAGATGCCAAACTGCTTTCTCAAAGGCACTACTGTTTGCATTTTTGTGGCAACATTCATGCAGTTCCCACTGAGAAGTTGATAAAGACCCTGACTGCAAAAACACCCCTCTGGAAGAAGCGATCTGAAGCTATTTCTGTATTGAGTTCTCAAATAATTTATGATTAAAATAATATTATGCTTTCCAAGAACCGTTTCTACTTCACAGCCAGGTTTCACGCACGCAGACCCAGCATCTGAGGAAGCAGGCGATGCTGTCAGCCTGGCCACAGGAACACATGACGGGAAGCGCTTCACAGCCCTGCACGTGGAGGCAAGAGGATGCTCCTACTGCTCCCTTGGCTGTACATTTGCTCCTGCGTCCGTGCCCACGCAGTAACTGCCCGGGACACTTAGAGCCACCCGTGGAAATCTTCTGCTCACAGCGTTTCCCACCCTCCAGGCTCGCCACGGGTCACACCGCATTTCCTGCTGGCACGGCCGCTGGCACGCAGATCCCAGGAAGAGTGCAGCTGCCCCGGGCGCACTGACTGGGTCTGGAAACGTTTTCAGGGTTTTTTAAATGGTGTAGCAGTTTGCCTGGCTTATCTTGCATCATCTCTCAAAATCATCCGCCCTTCCGCAGGAATTAAAGGCAGTCCAAACCAATTCACTTGCACGTTTCAGCTAAATTTCCAAATCGACGTTGTGCAAAGTGGGAAAGTTTTTTTTTTAATTTATGGGCATTTCCCTCTCTGCTTTTTTCAGAGGAGAGGTTTTATGTTTGTCAGTAAGACTGTGAATCAACCAGCAGCAAGTGGGAAAGCAGGCAACATAAAAATGTTTGCAAGTTAAGTTGAACGCTTTCATTTTGTGGAGCGCTCATCTCTTAGCATCACAGGCAGGTTTCAGCTCTTCATTTCATAGCCCAGCTGAGAAAGACATCTCCTGAACACAGCACAATCACTCCTTGTAAAAATACTGCCCAGAGCGCTTCAGGTTTTATAAATTATTGAAAAGGCTTAATCCAGCACTCAAGACACCAATACACAGAAAAAAATCAGCCACTCTTCAGAGCTTGTCATGCTGTCCTGAAGCCTACACCACCACACCATAATGGTAGCATTGCTGACATTTTACTTGTGGCTCCAGCAGACACCATGAAATGCTGTTGCATCACTTCTTATTTAGTGTTTAGTATTTTACACAGGGCTCCAATTTCAAATGCCCTCATTATATCAGACATCCAGCATCCAGGACTACTGAAGAGCACGGGCGTTGGGGGACTGGCAGGGTGCTCTGTGAGAGAGCACGAAGAACTCTGGCATCGTCCAGAGAAAAGACAAGACATGAGAAAGGAGGAAGCCCCGCACCTAAGGAGGGCAGAAAGTGACGGGAGGGATAAAAGGAGGACAATTGTGTTCTGAAGATGCCACAAGTTCCCAATGTTCAACGTGACTACGGAGCAAATGCTCTCCAGGAGAGTCGAGGAGAGAAGACGCCAGAGCTCTGAAGGCTGAGGACAGTGAAAACACGAAGTGTTTGAGGGGAGTCTCATCACTTCCACAGCCTTCTCCAGCCAAGGCAGATGGGCTGTGAAGCCTCTGAGGGATCTCGCTGTGCAACCCTAATGCCTCTGGGTAGCATAAAAGAGCTGCAACCATGAAAACTGTAGGAAATTTAACAAGAGACAGAAATCCCAGAATATTTTACAGCGGTGACATCGATGTGAGGTTACTGTCCCTCTCTCCGAAGCAATAACACCTTGCAAAGGTCTCTCCCCACACTTGCCCCATGTCACATTTCATGCCCACCATGCCCACCCAAGTTCACACTCCTCCATGCGAGCTGCATTTACAGGGGACCGGCCATGCCAGATCCAACCAAAGCTCCCTGCCACCCGCCCTGCACCCGCCGAGAGCAGATGCCTGCGGAAAAGCAGAACAGGGCAAGCCTAGCCATCCCCAAAGCCCTCTCCTAGCAAGCACCGTGGTGCGAGCCCATGCCTGACACCACCCAGACCCCGGTTCAGACAAGACAAGCTCTGATCACATTTGCCCTCCATGCAACCTAGAGGAACAACGCGGTGGGGGGTAACCAGCGGGAGCTCCTGGCATGCCTCGGTCATAAAAATGGAGGTCTGCTGCCCTACCAAATCACTGAAATCCCAGTTTTTTTAGTCTGCCCACTGGCCATGCCAGCAGGGTGTGATCTGGGATGTGACACTTCTAGCTCCGAAATCTCATCTGCTGTCAACCAATCTAATGATGCTGCAGAGAGCCAAGCAGCCGTCAGACATTTAAAAATTTGTAGCCGCTGTGGGCGGTTGGAGCAGGAGTCATGAAATGGTCATTAATAGTTTTACCTAACCTGCAGCCTTTCAGCTTCTCAAAACACAGCTCTAAAAAGAAAAGAAAATGACATCACACAGCTTTAACGACCTGCGTAGGGGTAAAGAATTTCACCCTTCGAAAACAAAAAAATTAAGAAAAAAACCCAACTTGACAAAAAGCCCCAAGTTTGCCTAACAGCTTTTCTCTAAGCCTTCCTTTTCCATTATTTCCAATGTTCCCATATCCCCCAGAGACCAGAAGCATACTTGGAATGTCTCTGTCCATCTGATAAAGCCATCGGCGACTGCAGCCCCACACCGGGCCCACGGGGGACACAGCTCTTCTTCTCGGCCTCAGAGCACAGTGCGTAGCCCGGTCAAAAGCCAGGGAGATGCAACGCTTTGGGGAAGATTGGAAAGTCCTGATCGGGGAGGGAAATCCTAGGGAAAAAGCAAGACTCGAGGAAAAACACCATTAAAAGAACTATTAAAACAGGATTTATGGAATAATCCTTAGTTCCACATTGTTGGCCTGACTTTAATACAGTAGCATGGCTGGGTAGTTCACCTGAAAAACATCCAGCAGGAAAAGGGACAGCCTCTGCCAAGTTCTACTCTTTTTTTTTCCCCCTACATTTTTTTCCCCCCTCTCACTTTCACCAAATACACAAAGCAACCCTTGGGCTCTAGGCATTTAAAAATCAAAGTTACATACAAATGGTCTTAAAGTAACAGCACATAAATTGACTCCAAAAGTCCCCAGGAAATCAATAAACGTCACTGGTTTAAAAACCAAGCCGGTATGTAGGCATTTCTGGCTTTCAGTTTATCTTGACCCTTTTTCTTAAATTATCAGGTTCCTGGAGACAGAATTTAAAATGAACAAAAGAGAAGGTGTTAAAATTCTCAGCAGAGCCACTTGCCTGCAAATTAATTTTTAGATGTTTGGCTTCCACATCTTTCCTCTTTGCGATTCACGTCCCGGCTGTTTGGCTATCCCAGCACTTCTCTGCCCCACCCAACCCAGCCCTGTCATCACTGATCTTATTTTTCCGCTCCTTCTCTCTTAGTAATGCCCTCTCTTGCCTTTACTGGTCACATGCCATCCTTGGAGAAAAACATCAAGCCTCTTCCAACTTTTATTAAAGATAAATGTACAGGAGATCAATTTAAATAAACACCCACAACAGATTTCAAATTTTGGTCTTAAAATATGTCTTTTTTCTTTTCTTGTGCCTGAAGAGTAGGGAAGCTGCCCGGTTGTGTAGGGATGGGATCAGGAAGGCCAAGGCACAGCTGGAGCTGACTTGGCAAGGGATGCGAAAAATAACAAGAAGGGCTTCTACAGGTATGTCAGCCGGAAAAAGATGGTCAAAGAAAGCGTACCCCCGCTCAT
>Ga0065711_1039471_pt1 | contig 17820 bp, 14 predicted proteins | sample Hoacrofraction12_FD_59098 | JGI IMG/M metagenome (GOLD analysis project Ga0065711, IMG submission 59098) | Hoatzin crop microbial communities from Cojedes, Venezuela - Epithelial fraction 12 v2 (version 2) | ecosystem: Host-associated > Birds > Digestive system > Esophagus > Crop | place...
TTTTTTTGGGGGGGGGGGTTCATTTTGGGCTTTATCTTTTTTTTGATAAGTAAGTCCTAGTGAAGATGTTGGTCTGGCTTCTTTGAAGAAAGACATGCTTTTAGCTTTAATAAACATAGTGCTTTTTCGTTGTCTGCTTCTGTTGTAGCTCTGGTTCTTTTTGCAGTGATTTTCCACAGATATGTCATTCAAGTGATTGAAATTTAAGCAGGATGTGGGTTTTGTCACTTTGATGGTGATGTATTTTCCCAGCTGTAAGTTCTTCATTAAGCAATTAATATTGGCAGATTGGGTATTACAGTAAACTGAACAAGCTTGAGTATGCGGTAGGACCACATCATTTTGCGTGGTGATGTTCAAGTTCTCCTCTCTCCCCGCACAGGGAAGTCTGGGGTTGATTTACATCAATTCTTAGATTTCTAACAGCAGCAACCCATAAGCTGAACTATTCCTCATGCTTTTGGCTCCATTTCTGAGACATATCACTGACACTTCCATCACAGAGTCAGTATAGCCCAATGAATCAATGTCTGATGTCTGGTTTTTGATAGATGGAAAGGTTTCTGATTATATATGTGGTTGCATTTAGTTCTGTGGCAACAGGATGGAGGAAAATTAAAGTTTGGCTGAGATAGTTCTCTGGGATCCGCTTCACCTAATGCCCAGAGAACACTTGCTCACACAACTTGACTTTGTCCACTAAGCACGCTTTCTGTAATTAAGGAAGCTCTGTGTGTTGGACTGGATACGGAGAGCCAGCACAGCCTTCCACTAGGCCAGGAGTCCAGAGCGCTCTACGTTGTAAGCTCTTAGGAGAAGCAGTACTAAGGTGATTTCTAATCAAGCAAAAGATTCAGTATCTCCATCAAAACAGTTTTCTCTGGGGAAAAAAACAGCATCAAGAGCCAATTTCCTTGAATAAAACACTGAATGCCCTTCTTTCCTGATGTGAGAATAGTGTGCAAGGAATACTGGAGCAATTTTTGTAATGACTGTTTATTCTGCTGTTGGTCCAGTAGTCAGAGGCTTCCTGTAAATCATTTATATTAATGTGGGTATTTTTGAGGTATGTATTTTTTAACAAGTTTATTTAAAATAATAAAAGTAAACATTCACTGCTCAGTTGGTTAGTCACCAGTGCGTCCTTGGTCCTGCCGCCTTCTCTTCTGTTCATATGGACTATTTACTCCTCTGAAAAAAAGCGAATGATAAGAGAAGGCTGAAAACGGAGAGCAGGCAGCTAGGTCTAAAACAATTCATAAGGACATCACCGCAGAGGGACGTTTAGCTTTGCCAAAATGCAAATACACTGCCCATTCTTCCCTCAACGCCGTCGAGCTGCATCCCCTCCACAAGACCAAGTACCTTTGGCTTTCTGACTGTTCTCAGCCCTGCAGCTGTCGCAGTAGGCACCTATTCTGAGTCAGGTTCGCTGAGTTACTGTGGCTCACCACGGTCTGCTTTCTCTGCCTCACTGAGGGCCTGGGGGTCTTACCTGCAGCCACGACCTCGCTGCGACTCCTCTTATTTGCACCATAGCCTTTCTTCTGGGCAAGTTGGACTCCCCGCAGGCTGTGGTTACAGGCACCAACTCATGGACAGGGATGACTTCAGCTGAATTCTGATGCTGTTCCTGCGCTGTTGCCTGCCGAACCCCACTGTATGGATGGTTTTCCTTTTTGTAAAGCAGCTCCTGCATAGCCACAGGTCATGGTAGAGTAATATTTTAGTGGGCTGAGAATAATCTCATGAGTAACTCGGCCTGCATGGGTGGTGGATGTCAGCAACTGCGCATGGAGGGCTAACCTAAGCTGTGCTTGCTTGCAGGCCAAAAACCTCACGGATGTTCAGGCTAATGGAGGTGACCAAATGTGACAGTAGTTTTAGTTGGAAAAGATTCTAATTTTATTTGGCTTTTTTTAGAGGTGCATTTTATAGCTAGTGGTTTTTAGTGTAGTACTTATCAATAAGAAATTAAATTGGCAAGTGGGTAGAATTGAGCTTCTTAAGGATTTTTACTTCTTAAAATTGACTCTAAGCAAGTTTCTGATTTCTTTATTTAAAAAAAATAGCCTTCTAACAATTAGCATGTTACTTTTTTTTCTTATAAGGAGTCCTATTAATATCTCACTTTTTACAGATTTACCATAGTGGAAAACTTTAATCCAAAAATACGTATGAAATCTTTTTTCTGTGACTTTAAAATTGGCAGTGAACAACCACAGTAATTTTAAAGTAGCTATTTTGTATTCTGGTAAAGATTGTTGCAGCTTTTGTCTTCCAGCTGAAGAATATTTTTACTTTTTCCTTTTCCTGTTTTCAAAGAGAGTAGAATATTGTGAACAGTTCTTCCTTTTTTTTGCAGTTTATGTATTACAAGAAATATTATCTTAATTTTTCAAAGAATAATGTAGAAAACAGGCCTCATTTTTTTACAGTATCGCTTATTTGGATTACTTTCTTCCCGTTTCCCTTTTTTCCTTCTCCTTTCTTTTTTTTGGTAGTTTTGACTCTGAGAGTGTTTTCTGAGCTTCTGAAAACCATTTCTTCTATGCTAGTTCATACCTGCCAAACAATTGTCAACAGTTTCCTAGAAACATTGTTGTCCCAGTGCCTTTGTTGTGCTAGGTTTGGGAGTTTAAGCTTCAAGCGTGCTAATCTAAAGTCACTCCGTATAAGACAGACCAATTTTTCTTTCCATTCTCGAGTCTCCTTCTACTGCATGTTACGTGATGTGGCCAATTTGCTTCCGTAACAGAGATCACCATTCGGTGTTGAGTATCCGAACTCCTCATGAAGTCTAAGACTGCCGACTATTTCCAAGTAAGAAAGAGGTAGTTGCGTATGAACTGTGTACTCATGAGGGCACACAAACTGTTTTTTGAGTACAAGCAGATGTAGGGATAAGCATTGTCCTATACAGAAGACCCCCACGGCCTGACCTGCACTTTTACTTGAAGTCCAAGAAGAAAAGAAAAGTTTGTGGAATTTATACTCTCTGTGGAGTTTGTCTGTTGTTAAAGAAGAAATAAAAGTGAAGTGCGTGCAATTTTGAGTCATCTGCTAACTGACTATAAATCTACAGCAGTCTATTTATCACTTCCACCAAGGCTACAGCAATTTAAACAGGCAAGACAATACAGCTGCCTGTGTCTATATGCAGAGCCCATAGAAGGGTCAAAAGCTGAACATAAATCAACAATATTGAGCTGCTGCATTAAAGGCAAAGCCCACAGTCTGAGGGAGAAATGGAGTGGTGTCTGCATACGAAGTAACGTCCAGGACTGTGCGGGACAGTCAGGATCTGCCAAAGTTTTAACTTGGATATTGTGCCTAGTTCTGGGTGCTGTGCTTAAAGATGCCTACCAGACTGAAGACAGAAAATCCAAGACCACTCCTGAGGATGATCAGGGCCATTAACAACATTTCTCTTAAGTAGGGACATAATGAAGTGGTGTTTTTCACCTCAGAGAAGGGAAGACTGAGAGGGAGGTATGATAACTGTGTTCACATATGTGAGCACTTTATGTTGATGGTGAGTGGAGCAAAATCTGGTGAGTTGCAACAAGGAAGATTCAAGTTTGATATTAGGAAAATTTTCTCACGGAGGGCATGTGGAAATACTGGAGAAGTTGTCTTCATCACCAAAAGTCTTTGCAACTGGGTTAGATAAGCATGGGCCAGAAATAGCTTATGTAATCCCTGCCTTTCCCAGGTGACCTTCTGAGATGCTTACTAGCCTTGAGATTTCTGTTGGAAGATCACCTAAGTTTCTGCTTTCCTCTATCCAAATAATATAGCATGTTTTTTCCAAAACCTTGCAGTGACATAGCCTAAAAGCAATGGTATCTACTTAAGCACCCAGTCCTACAGTATTTTGTTACCATTGCCAGGTTTGGTTTTTGTGAGAGGTTATAAATTTTACAAGAAATTTATAAATAAATGTCTTATCTAAAGATATGCAATTACCAAAGTTTTAGAAACATCTTCAGAAAGGCTTGGAGCAAGGATTGCCATCCTGAATAAGAAGAAATTTGTCTCTAGGTATAGGTATAGCTTTTCAGGGCGTGCCAGTCCTGAGATAGCTTGTGAGGCCACTCACTTTGCCTCCACTAACCTGTCTGAAATATGAAGCGCTTACAGAGAGCTCTTCACTGTTAAATCTGAGTTTTTACATTCCCTTGTGCTTTTCTAACTGCTTGAATTCAGACTTGATCTTTTATTTTTAAAGGAAAAAGAGCACACGTACTTCAAATTAATAATGATGCAATAATAATGCTGAGTTGCATTGCTCTTATAAACACGGGGTGCGAGTGTGCAGGGTTAGGAGTCCTGGGGTATTTGGAGAGCACTCTTCTACCGAGCTGCAGGGGCCTCACTGTAGGCTGATAACTCAGGGTGCCAGGTCAGTGGTGAGATATCTCCTTTAAGCGTTAGCCAGAATTTGTTGGCAGGCAGAAGGGATGCGGATAGAGGACTCGAAGGTCAGATGTTGTTCCAAGTTTGTCACAAGTATGCTTTAGGGAACAGCAGCGTGGGGACAGACAGGGCTGAGACGCTAGATTTAAGCAGGAGACTGGTGCCTGACACCATCATTGCGGACATAAGCGTGGATAACAGGACACAAAACTACAATGCTGTTTTTCTTCAGACTTCTGAAATAAAGAAATAACTGTAGGGCTGCCCATAATATATCAAAGTTAAGCCAGCTCTATCTAGTATAGAAAACACGATTGCATACTTCCATAGTTTTGAGGTGGTGTCTGCTGAATGTCATGTAGATTCCTGACGGTGCAGTTGCAAACAGGACAGATTTTAACTGCCTGCGAAGAGGGACACAAATTCTCTAAGTATTCTTCAAAATCAGACCAGCCGTCTCGCCCAGTACACTTTCTCTTCAGCAGCACAAATAACCATACCTGCTATTTAGTGAGACGGTGCAACCATAGTGATTTCCTCTGGTCCATTCCCATTGCATTGCACCAGATCCACCACTGTTCGTTTGGGATGTTACAGGGTGACTTTGCTCCTGTTCCCCTTCTGTGCATGGACCTACTGTCTATGAATTTGTATGATACTTTCTGAATCCACCAAAGCTGTCTGTCTCCATGATCGCCTGTGGCAGCAAGTTCCGCAAAACTCACACGAGATATAGTGTGATTTTTCATGAGAGAGAATCCTGAGCCTGCCTTTCTGATTTTCTTTCTAGAAAGTTTTGTTTCCTGCACCTTGTTTACTTCAGAATAATAGCTTTGAAGAGTATGGAACTGGGGGTAGAGTTTTCCATCTCCACCTCTGTTTGCGCCTATATGTACGCTTTCTGCAAGCTACCAGTGGGAATTCACGGAGGCAAAAGCATCCTCATAGCCTTTTATCCATTTTCATCCCTGTGATGTATGCTTAAGATGGTGTCCATATTTCACCATGTAGTAACAAATCTAGTCAAATATTAACTAAATCTCTTTAGATGTCTGGGTTTTAGTATTTAAGCAACAAGTGTTACGTGTGCCTATAGCTAATTCAGGTCACGATCACATCCTTCTGCAGGAAGATGGGTGATGTAGGAGTAGCTGTATAACAGGGAAGAAGCTGTGAAGAGTACTGCTGCTGGTATTTCTGTCCTTTTTGAAGGGGAAGTGTTTGATCCAGTGTTCACAATATCAGCTGAGGATTATGCTCCATACAGGCATATCCTTGGTCTGTCTCCTGTGAGTGAAGTCAGTCCTGTGGAAACCCTGCCTCTGCCACTACCCTGAGTGTCCTCAGCCTGTGGCAGGAGAACCTGCTGGTGGAGCTTCCTGTGGGTCTCCCAGACGTTCTGCTGGTGACAGGCCAGTATAGCCCGAGGCTTGTAGAGTTTTCCAGGTAGCTCTTGAATGTTCACAGGGCGATGTTATGTGCAAAATGTCAAGTCAGTCTTTCTTCCCCAGTAGTGCCCACTGACACAGAGGTACACTCTGAGGCCCTTCAGCCATGCAGAATTTTGTGACATTGGAGTGAAAGAGAAAGAAAAAGCCTTTGACCTTGTTAATTAGAACGTTGAATTTTCTGTGGCTGGCATTCTTACATCACCTTCATGTCTTTTTTACAGTACGTTTCTGATTAACCATACTGTAAACTACGTCCAGAGGTGCATTTTTAAATCTTAGATCTGGAGCTTATAAACAATTACTTTACTGAATTTGAGAGTGGTGATGGTAGCTCACCAGTTATTATTGCATCCAGAAAAGAGGTTAAATCTAGATGGAAGTAGTAAAAAACTCAACATTGTTTTATTTTCTCTAATAACCTCTGTTTGAAAAATCTGAACAGGTTCATACTTCGGGTCAGGGAGACAGGCTATTCTTTTGGGTTTTTTGGCAATCATCAACACCTCTTTAGCAGTTTTTAAGCAGCAGTTGACAGAAGAAAAAAAAATAGAATGGTTAGAATGTTAGTTCAAAAAAAAGGTATCCCTGATCTTCTGGTATGGATTTATCTTTTTTCCTTATAAACGGAAATCTCTTGGAATTCTGGAGGGTAACAGGAGCCAAGATGAAACATCTTAACTGAATTCCTTCAGATGCACTATCATATATTTTGGGGAAAATTTTTAATGTATTTTTTTAAAGTTTTGAAATGTGGGGGGGGGGTGGTTAAGTGTTCAGAGGAACACACGTGTCTTTATGCAGATACAGATAAATTCCAAAAGCAGTAATTGTTTTTGTGTTTGTCATATACGTACGGATACACTTATGCATATACACAAACCCACATTGTGTTTAACTTCCTTGTTGATGATTGCCAAAGGCTAAAAATTAAAGTCTGAATTTGCTGCACCTCGGAGAGCAACCTCTTCCTTTCAGATGCCTTTGGCAGGAGAGAGCACAGCTAGTGAAGCAGAGCTCTGCTGGGTTGAAAATGCTGCCAATACAGATGACAACAGCACTTTGTCTCGGTGGAAATGCCTTGTAGCTTGAGTCATGGCTTGCCCCTTCAGACATGCTCGGTACAGCTCCCCCTGTCCCCTGTCTCCTTCCCACAGCCTTCCTAAAATGCCTTTCCCTCAACAGGGAGGGATCCTGTGTTCAGGCGAAACATCCAGCTCCACCTATTTCCCTTTTTGTTTTATTTCATTTTGGGTTTTCAATATTGTTTAAGCATAAGATACATGTTGCAGAAATGGCAATTTATCCAACATTTCTTTAAAACTTAAGATATTCAGAAGCAAAATTTTTGCTTTCTTTTGCCAGTATTTGTACTTCACAAGTCCACATAGCATGCAGCAAGTTATAGTTGTTGGTATATAGAGTTATTTCAATAAGATCATTTCAGAGGATTCCTTCTCTCTGCTTCTCAAATTCTTCAGACTTAGCAGGAGTGTCAGAGAAAAGAGGGAAGTGAGTGATACCAGTTACATTACTTATTTATGGGCTCATTGGGTTTTTTTAATTTTTATTTTCATTTTTACTTGCTCTCTACTAGCTCCTTGCTGAATTAGCAGAAACATCTGTCTCCCTTCATTGAGGAGAATCATTTATGAGTCCCAGATTTGCCAACAATATCAGTTACATCCAGCAAACCTCACTCTTGGTCTTATTAATTACTTTCCATCTGCTTTTCCCTCAGGCATCTTGGTTAGAAGAAAAATGCTGACAATCAACAGTAATGGCTTCTTAAGTTAGTTATTTATTAAGTCAAGCCTTTTGTAGATGCAGTTTCAATAAATATATGTTTGGGTTTTTTAGAAAGGGTCATCTCTGAATTGGACCTAGTTGAAAAACAAAAATGCAACAATTCCAGAAGCTGGACACAGTATGCCAGGGGGGAGTGGCTTGCTTTGTTTTATACTATATTTTATTGTAAACTGACTGATGATCTTAGCCTCTGCTTTGAACTTTAAAGCTGAAAGCTTAAAACCATTTGGATTCTGTAGTTGTATGCTCAACTCATGCAAAAAGTAGAGCTCCAGAAGTTACTGTTAGAAGCAGTTACTGTGGGCGAAAGAGGATGCTCCTACCAGAGTTTGGGGGTTTTGCTCTTGTCTTTTTGTGTTTAAGTGAACATTTATGTTCTTCTTTTCCCATGACTTTTCCCTCTTTTGGCTAGGTTGCTCCCTTGATCGCCTACTGGGAAAACAGCATTGAACTTGCAGTGCTGAAAAGATGATTAATGATAGGCAAAACTGTATACAACACACAGTTTATTTGGGGGGGAGGAGTGCACAGAGAAATGCTGCAGTGGAGAATTCTAGGCAAATGGTGTGTGAAATTGTTGACAAATTGCCCTCATTAAGCTCACTAAATGAATGCTTTCATGAGAACATTGGCTTGATATCACTGTGTATAATGTAACTTGTACTTGAAATTGGGTGTGCTGCTATTCTTATCTTTTAAATCATTGTAACAGCATTAACATCCTGATAAAGCCAGCCCTTGTAGCTGTCTTCACTGTTTAGTACAAGGGACCTGAAGGAAAATTGCTGAGGGTGATTTCCATGAGTGGTTCTGAATTATTCATTAATTTATTCATTATAATGAACCATTCTGAGCCTGGCTGCCAGAGTTCATAAATGCCAAGAAATGGGTTTAGAAATGCTATAAGTTCCTCAGACTCTTTAACTTGATCCCTGTCAATAAAAGGGGCAATAAAAGTGGGAATCGAGAGAGTGGGATCAAGCACACCCTCAACAAGTTTGCTGGTGACACCAAGCTGAGTGGTGCAGTTGACACACCTGTGGGATGGGATGCTATCCAGAGGGACCTTGACAAGCTCGAGAAGTGGGCCCATGTGAACCTTATGAGGTTCAATAAGGCCAAGTGCAAGGTGCTACACTTTGGTTGAGGTAACCCTCACTGTCAATACAGGCTGAGGAATGAAGGGATTGAGAGCAGCCCTGCAGAGAAGGACTTAGGGGTACTGGAGGATGAAAAGCTGGACATTAGCCAACAATGTGCGCTCGCAGCCCAGAAGGACAACCGTATCCTGGGCTGCATCAAGAGAAGCGTGGCTGGCAGGTCGAGGGAGGTGATTCTACCCCTCTGCTCTGCTCTGGTGAGACCCCACCTGGAGTCCTGCATCCAACTCTGGAGCCACCAGCACAGGAAAGACGTGGATCTGTTGGAGCAGGTCCAGAGCAGGGCCACAAAAATGATCAGAGGGCTGGCGCACCTCTCCTATGGGCAAAGGCTGAGAGAGTTAGGACTGTTCAGCCTGGAGAAGAGAAGGCTCAGGAGGACCTTATAGCAGCCTTCCAGTATCTAAAGGGGGCATCTAAGAAAGATCGGGGACAGGCTTTTTAGCAGGGCCTGTTGCAATAGAACAAGGAGTAGTGGTTTTAAACTAAGGAAGGGTAGGTTTAAACTGGATATAATGAAGAAACTTTTTACCATGAGGGTGGTGAAACACTGGGACAGGTTGCCCAGAGAGGTGGTAGAAATCATAGTATAGGAAGAAAACAGTGGCATGAATATACTGTGAACCATAGATATACCTGGGGTAAAGCCAGATGTGGCTGGTCCTTCTTAGAGCTTTTACTGCAAGGAGAGCCTGGCTGGAAAAAGCTGTCATATGGGAAAAAGAGGAAAAGCATACCACAGAAACAAGAGAATGGGAGATTTGTGTTCCCTCACCTTTCATCTCTGTCACATGGCTTCGGTAGACCCCTTTCTTTTCATTACAGCTAGGTAAGCACTCGTACAGGAACATCTGGGAACTTTGGGAGAGATTTTTCATTTATAACTTGGCTTTCCAGTAGGGGAAAGATTGGGAATGATTGAGTTACAGCGATCGCCACTGTTATGAACTGCACTAGAGAACTGCATAAGCAGCTGCAAAGAGGGAGGGGATTGTGTGGGTGCTCTGCAGTTGGCCTCAGGCAAGGCCTGAGGGTACCTTTCTGGGCCAGTAAGCTCCCCTCGCTGACTAGCAACTGAAGTACGCTGAGGAGAGTATCTATGGTCCCTTTCAACAGTAACACTGAGGGTGTGAACACACCTATGGTAGGTGACTGGCACAAAATCTTGGCAGCATAAACATCTGTCTACGTTTTAGTTCAGATAAATAAAATAAAGCCACTTAAACCTGTCAAGCTGTCTTGAGGCAAGTTATTTGGTTCGTGTTCTTGCTTGGGGATGAGTGTGAACACATCTTCCCCACTACCACAAACTATGTAGTCCAGTTTCTCACATTTAGGGAAACTCAGCTCCATCACCTCGGTGAGCCATTTCTCTTAATGTGGTGTCTCCCCTGCTGCAAAAATCTACTTATTCTTTGGCTGTGATGTGCTGAGGCTAAAGCTTAGGTGGGAGGTATCTCTGGCATTTGAACTTGACGTCTCCTGTTTCCTAGGCAAGAACTTGAACCAACTAAGCTACTCTCACAAACAGTTGTGTAAATTATGTCCTCACTGATCATCCTGCTATTCAGAGTAGTCTGGAGTGACCTCTCTACTGGTGAGTAGTGTCATTGACTAGAGAGTACATTGGCCCTAAAGTGGGTTTTTAGATCCTTTAGAGAGGCAATGTATGGATTGTTATTAACTCTGAGCACCCTGGTACCTCATAGATGGAGTACATAAAGTGTGTATCTCATTTTATGTGGTACAGGACTTAAAGCTGGTCATATAAAGCAGTTTTTCTAAGACTGGTAAATCCAAGCTTCCTCTCTTTTAGCAATCGTATTGGAAAAAGGTGACATGAAGGAACTGTTGATATGTCCTCCATAGTAAATCTGCTAGTGATTGCAATCTAATGCAACATCTGAGAAATTTTAGAATTAGCAGGTTACAAAACCAAGGAGTTATAATAGTGACTACATTAACTCATTGTGTTTAATCTGGGAGTTAAGACTTGTTGAGAAAGAGGGCAGGAAGGAAGAAACAGGAAATGTGAACAACATGGAGAAATGAATAATAACCTGCTTGGTCAGGAGCAGTGTCCCTGTTGAACATGTTGGACAGATACTCCACAATCAGTACCAGCAGCCTATCTTTATAAGCAGCCTTTGTTGGGAGGTGTCCCTTGAAAACACCAAGGATTATGGCACGAACTGTCTAGGTGATCATGAATATGGCTAGCATTCAGGGTAGTAGGAGTGTTTTTTTGTAGGTACCCCCAAACCTTTGTTGACAGACAGTTTGAGACTGGAAGGAATGTAAGGAAAATCCATAACCTCCACGAGGAGGTGCTCCCAGAGGTGTAGTAGCCCTGCAACAGACTGTGTAGCAGCTTCTTGCAGCTTCGTGGAGCAACAGACTGAGCTGGCAAGGCTGTCAGGGTCTGGAAGGTCTCTCAGACTTGACTGTCCAGTGGCTCAGTCCCAAGTGCTCCCTGCTGGAGTAGACCATATTTAGCTGCTAATGCCTTGGTGGTCCACTGGTTCTGTTGAGAATAGCTACTTTAAATGTATCATAAGCTTGCATTTTGGGACTTGATCTTGTGATGTATACCATAAGTACTTTGCAGTATTACGACCTGAAGGAGAAAGCTGAAGTTCACTGTTTCTCCTAGAAACTGCTTTACTTTAAGACTCTGGCTCCATGACATGTTCCTGCAACAAAGGGCAGTGGGAGCTTAGTATTCCACTGCCCTTTACCTGTTTGTAATGTCCATCCATTGCCCATGAACCTGGTGTGAAGCAGGAGTTTTATGCCCAGATGTCCACAATTCCAGAGTGCTAAGACAAACCTACATTTATTGATGGTTTAAGTGTGTACCTGGCACCTTGACCAGATGTGGCTGAGTTGTAGCTCTCAGGTTTTAAGCCTTTTTGGCTACAAACCAGTGAATTCTGACATAGGAGGACACATAACCTGGGATGATAAAAACCAAGTACTGACAGAGCAATCTACCAGAAAATATCTATTAAAGGCTTTTAAACCATTCATGGCAGTTTCTATGGTGGCTGGAAAATAACAGATGTAAAAGCAGATAGTCTTAATTTAAGGTATTAATTTTGATATTCTTTTAAGCAGTACAGTATCAGATTTTGACATATAAAAAGAAGGCAGTGGGGTGTAAGAAAAATCTAAAGAGAAAATATCCAGAGCCTTAGTAATAGATAATATTTCAATATAGGATCGAAAGTTTTATGTCATCAGTCGTGTACTGATTACTATCACCATCTGTGTGATCTATTTGATCTTCTGTCCAAGAGAAAGGAATGAGATAGGTACTTGATCCCAGCTCCTGTAAGCCACCAGTTGAAGGCCTCCTCTTCATTTCCTTCCATCAGATCCTGAAGAAAGAATCTACCCTTGTCTGTTGCACTCTTTGCACTATCATCAGGTATCTCTTTGAGCCAAGTTTTGTGGTAATGAAATGGGCAGACTCTTCCTGGAGCCATTAGTGAGGGGCACACTGTGTGGTGAAGGGCAGAGTCTCACAAAACAGAAGTATCAATGAAAATCAAACTGAAGAAGTAATGCTTCAACTCTTGGCTCACTTGGTAATAAGATCCTTATAATATTTCTCTTAACGATGAAGGACATGTGCAAGTGATTCAATATGTGTGAGCAAAATATTGAGAATAATAGACGTGAATGTTACAAAGGAAGCAATGACACTCTGTTTCCCAGAAGCAAATGAATGATTTAATTAAGCCAGAAATTGTCCTGTTAGATGATGGTTCATAAAATTTCTGGAAATATCGAATGCATGCTAATTGTGCTGGCTTTGTATGTGGACACTATCCTTATGGCAAATTTCCAAATTAGTCACGGACATATGGGACAAGGCAGGCTGTCTCTGGGGGGGTGAAAACTGGAGGAGGCAGGGGCCCTTTTCGCGGAACCTGATGCACTGCGTGCTGGAACCTCTCTGCTGGAACATTTGCCATAGGCAGAGAAAACATGCTCTGTTGTTACGTGAAAAGCCTCCTAGCAAAGCACACAAACAAGGCTGTCCTATTGTGCAAGGGGAAGTACATGTGCTCTTCATGGGCTGATGCTTGAACCGTTCCTTTGCACTGGGACAGCAGCCATCAGTGTCCCCTGTGGATTCATGCCCGGTGTTCACACCTTAGCTTTGTTTGAACAGGTGGATGCTGGTGTTTACATAGACCTGCACTTTTCCTGCGCTGTAGCTCAGTAGTCCATTTTACAGTGTGGAAAGAGCTTCTTGTGCGTGCTTCTACAAGCACCCATTTTTCTCAGAGTACCACACTGCTGTTTATAAACCAAGTTCTGGTTCTTGGTTAGGAGGGCAGGACATGGTGATAGAGCATCCTTAGTGTTACTGACAACAGAGGCACTATTTGTTGGCTTTACCTTCTCCCAAGGAGAAGGCACATAGCTTGCTCTCAGTTGGCCCAAGCTGCCTCAGAGGAAACCTAGTTCAGCTTCATCTGTGAGCCGGGTGACCCAGTGACTAGGTGAGATATGATTCTGCCAGGCCTGCGAGGAGATCTAGGGGCATCAAAGAGACTTTTTTTCCCACCATTAAGCCTCATACAGAGCTACCCATGCATTCTTCACTGAAAACTGGGGAAAGTCAAGCCAGGATCTGAAGGGAGTCCAGGCTGGCTGTGCAGGGAATAGCACCACTAAAGGAAAGGAGACATTTTGGCTGCAGGTTGGACAACTCCAGTGTGATGTCTCAGAAAGCTCTGAAATACAACAAAACTTTCTGATGAAACTTGGTGAAACTACCCTTCGTGGCTAAATTGTGCTGCCTTTCCTTGTGAAAGGAAGGAAGACTGGGAGGGAGCCCTTCAGGGCTGAACAATTCCAGAGCCACTGCCCGTCAATTTGCCTAGGATGTTTTGCATTAACATCAGTCTGAGGAAGAAGAATGGAACTGGCAGCGACAGCGGCAAGAGACCAGAAGAAAGCAGTTGGTCAGGGAACACCAATGAAGACTGACTATAGAGGGAAGTTTGTGGAGATTAGTGCTGAGGAGAAAAGCGTTGTGGAAATGTGAGAGGTTACTGGTTACCGCCTTGCGAGGGAAGACTAGAAGGGTGGAAGGGAGTTTTGTTGAGTGAGGTATCAGGGATAAAGGGGGTCTGAGAAGCTGAGACTACAGCTAGCCAGATGTGAAGAAGGGATGTGAAATGAGGTGTCGACATGTGTGTGTGTGTGTGATATGGCACTGTTTGTATGGGTAGTGGACCAAGGTCAAAGCAGAAGGAACAGTGCTTACAGAGATGCAATGGTCAGAAGAAGCTTGGTCTAACGCAGTGTCCTTTGTCCAGTGCCCCATGATCCCGCAGCACCTGCTGCTTCTTGGGAGAAGATAAGCATCACTGAAAAAATGCTTGGACTTTCCCCAGTGCTGATTCCTGCAGGCTGTTTCTCGACGGGCATTTCCAGATTTTGTCCACATACCTGCTTGGGGAGCGTCCACAGTGTGAATTTCCACTGTGCACAACCCAGGCACAAATCTCACTCAGCTCTGTTTTTCACAGAAAGGAATCCTGGCCACACCAGCTGCACAGTGTGCTGCAACCAGAGTCCCAGAAAGAAGAACAGTGTAGACACAACCACGGTGCTTGGAAAATCATCTTGCCATCAGTGCTTCTGTTAGTCCACCTAACAGCCTTCTGTTTAGCAGAGCTTAGGCTTCCAACCCTGCAAATGATTGCTATAGGGGTCAATGAGATGAGGCAATGTATCTCCTCCGTTTTCATTCTCTGCTTGGTTCTTGGAGAATGCAACAGCCAGCCCTGTGTGTTAAACCAAACAAGAAATCTCTACATGAAATCGTAAGGTCAGACATAAGCTATGAATTTCCAGAATTAATTTTGCCTCTACAGTCCTGCTATGCCTCCGTTGTGCTTACACATTATAATGTCGTAATTTACATAATCACAAACTGCTTCTGGGAATGAAGTGGCTTTGCAGCATTGGCTATAGGCCCCAGCCTAGTCTGTTGTGGAAGGTGTGTTGTGGACAAGGCAGGGGAATTCAGGATGTTGGTTCTGCAGTTGCACACAGTCTTCATTAGTGTGTTTCTGACACTTGAGAATTAGGAGCTTGACTTTGCAGACTCACTGTCCTTTTCAAGAGATTTTACATGTAATACAAAACATGTTTCTACACAGTCTGAACTTTATTTATTACTTTTGTTGTTGGAAGAAGGGAAAAATCAGGTCCAAGTGAGGATTTTCTCTGTAAAACTGAAAAAAATCAGCAAAAATTTCTTACAATCTCAGATTGGTTAAAAAGTTTAAGATTTGAATTAGACGAACTTCTGAAAGAAATTCAAAATGAAACTGGATCCTTCTTTGATAGAACCGCCTGTACTTCATCTGTTCTGCCATCTCATCAGCACCTATCATAAGACATATTCGCTAAAGTCAAAAGCATCCTAGAACTTGAGCACCAACTTGATTTACTGCATTTTAACCAGATCTATTGAAGTCATTGTGAGACCAGAGCCAATGCTTGGCTGGAGCAGCCTGACCTCATGGGAGGGGATGCTGTGAGAGTTCTCAGCCAGCAGAACAGGCTCTACTAAAAGCTACCCCTTAAAACACAATCTGAGGTATCCTTAGATCCTGCAGTTTTTAGCCCTGTAGATCAAGTCACTCACAACTATACAAAGGCTGCTAAGGATAAAATGGCACATACTGTCAGGTCGTATGGTGATGAGGCCATAACTTTTATCTGCAATCATGAAGATAATACAGATTTTTTTTTTTTTTCCTTTAGGTGGTAGGTAGCATTAAAGGACAATTTTGTAGTTAATATAACAATATGCTTTTGATAACTGCTTTAAGTTGCCAGCAACATACTAGTCAAATTTCTTTTGGATTCATTTTTCACTTCAGAATGCCCCAAAGCAGTCAACACAGATATTATTATGGAGCATTTTCAAAATATATGCAGCCATACTAACATGGTGAAGTAAAGTAGAATTAATTAGAGAAATGTTACTTGGCTTCTGCTGTCTTTAAAAGGACACTCATTTTTTTCATCATTTTATTTAACTACAAAGTGCGATAACAAATACTTAAAATGTCTCAAATGTAAAAAATCAAAGCTTCCTACACCAAATAGGACATTAGTCTCAGCTTTGTTGCTGGAATTTGAAGGCCTGGGACTTTTAAACTGAAGTTCGACATAAAGCTAGTTGGAAGTAGATGGAAGTTTTTGAGTTTTGTTTATTATTATTTCAAAAAGGAAAGCTTAGACTAAAAGTGAAGAAAAAAAAAACCACCAAAAACAACTGTGGCAAAAATTCCAGAGCCAAAATATTTAGTCTTGGAATTGCTCTGATGATGCCTTGTGGAAATAGTTCAGTTGCTTTCAGGCTTTTTTTTTCCTTTATCCAGAACCCTTTGTTTGGCTGCCTCTTCCAAAATCACTGTGGTTTTATTCATGGAATAAAAAAGTAGTGCATCATGAGACATGTAATGCATCACAGGGGGAGGCCCTTAATGAATAGAGATGTAATACAAACACTCCCAGGAACGACTGTAGCAATGCATCCAAATAGAAACATTTTGGACCATGGCTTTCTCGCTCTTCCTCAGCCGTGATAATTTCTAAGCTCCTCGCACAGTGACAGGATACAAGTCTAAGAAAAAAGCATTGATGTCTCCTCACGAAGAAGGAAAATGGCGATGTAGGAAGGCACATCTTGTATAACAATGAATCTTTGCCAATCTTGCAAAACCAGTGGTTGACAGTACACCATCTCCTCCCTTCTTAGGTAGGCTCATACTGCTTGTATTAAAAGGCAACAAACCTGAAAGTTATTGTTGTCCTAACAGAAAGCACTTCATCTCCTTCGGGTCGTTGAAAACAGGGCCAAACTGATGTGCTTTCAGATTCTTTGCACTGTTTGAAGACTAGGGTATATTAAAGGGTTATTGTAAACAGTTTCACAAATGAATTATGTGATGTGGTTCAGGCAGCTTAACTCAGTCACAGCCAAGAGACTCCTACCAGGCCTTTGTATTTACAGATGAATATACTATGTTTGTAGTTCAAGCTGAATAATCTCAACATGTAAGGTGTCGACCAACTGGAACACAGGCAGGAAAAAAAAGAGACTCCTGCATAACTTTTCCAAGAATGAGGGAAACATCTCTGAAACTGTTGAAAGAAAATATCTTCTTAGGTCTCATCCACAGGCACCATAATGGTTCTCAGCCCCAGACCATATGGTGAGGCCTAACAGGCCTCCCAGACTCCCACACCGAATCCCACTATGAACCAAGTGTTTAGTAAATACTGAATGGCTATAAGATGACTCAGTTCTAGCTGAGACTTGTAGGTCCCCTTTGAACTGGCTTTTCCCAACTTCTTTGTTCATGTTGGTGCTTTTGGGCTTGTGAAGCTCCAAGACTGACTGTCCTAAGTGCCTTGTACAAAACGGTTACCCATTGTCAGTGATATCCTCTGCGACAAATACATTTCTGCTGAGAGTTTTGTGCCTTTGTACAAAGACGAACTTGGTACTTTTGTGCTTCTCCATGTGCCCTCCAGTCCATTCTCCTGTCAAAACGGTGTAATGGGATGTGCAGCAGAAATATTCAGTCTTTCACCTGAATGCTGAATTCAGATGTCCTAGATCAAAATCTTCTTTACTGTTTCAGCTTTTTTTCCTGGGTTTGGTGATTTTTTTTTTTTTTTCCATTTTGATTTGGTGGGCTTTTTCCTTTCCTTTTCATTCTGGTCATACCAGAATATTCCTGGGCTTTATGCTATGAACTTGATGGAGTGGTAACTTGTTTGTCTGATGTCTTTATTCTTTACAGGGCTCGCTGAACAGCTGAACATCATGTCACACAAAGCACCAGCCTGTGCTAGTCTTAAAAATATTCCTTGACAAAGAGATTCATTTCAGTTGTGGTGCAGCAGATTTTGACTTTGGAGGAAAACCGCTATGTTTC
>Ga0065711_1039472_pt1 | contig 17820 bp, 10 predicted proteins | sample Hoacrofraction12_FD_59098 | JGI IMG/M metagenome (GOLD analysis project Ga0065711, IMG submission 59098) | Hoatzin crop microbial communities from Cojedes, Venezuela - Epithelial fraction 12 v2 (version 2) | ecosystem: Host-associated > Birds > Digestive system > Esophagus > Crop | place...
TTTTTTTTTTTTTTTTTTTTTTTGGAAGAGAAGCAGGATTAGGTCCTAATCCTTCTGCCTCACTATCCAGTAAAGTGAGGATAATAATTGTATTGACAGGTAATTCTGTCTCACAGGAGTATTCTGAGGATTACGTAGCGTCTGCACTGTGCTGTGAAATGCTAAGTGCTAAATATGATTATACAGGGATTTCCATCCAAAGATCTCAAAGCACTTTCCAAACATTAATAATTGAAGCTTTATAATACCCTTAGGACTGCACATGTAAAGAAGGCAAACAAGATTCAGGGCTCAGCAAAGCAGGCAAGGATTATTAGACTTATTTTACAGTGGATAAACTGAACCACGGTGAGATTAAGTGACTTGCCCAAAGTAACAGAACAAATCAGTGACACTTCAGAAAGTGAGCCTAGAAGGCATCACTCCTTCGTCCTTTCCACAGGAAAGGAAAGATGCACGTGGAATGAGGGTCAGTCAGCTCTTGGAAGGAGGTGGATGGATCAGGCCACAGCAGAGAAGTGGCACACTCAGAAGACTCAAGAGAGCACAAGAAGCAGAAAACCAAACAAAACCCCACTTTTTTGGAGAGTGGCAGAGTTTGTTTATTTTTAGGTACACAAGTAAGAACCAATAGAAGAAAAGACAATGCCTTAAAGCAGAAAAAAGTATAGTTTATTCGCAGGAGCTATAGCCACTACTAAGAACAACATCAAGTCTTTACCTCACAGATTCAAAGACGGCAGAGAACACATGTCAGAACTCAGATTAATTTCCCCAGGGAAGCAAACACAGAAAGAAATTAAAATCGTGTTAGAACAAGGAATCAAGAAATCAGAATGACTGAAGACTGGTAAGACTTACAGATGGAATAGACTCCTCTCAATTTCTGGAATAAAAGGTTAAGTATTTACAGAATCCTGCAAAATCACTTCGGTATCAGAGTTACACAACCTCATCTGACACTGAAATGGACTTTAAACTCAAGATGGCTAGGATAGTTTCATGAAATCACAGCAGTCTTGACATACAAGAGCAAACATAAATGTAATCAAAGACAGCCTCTGGGAACACTTATGAACTCGGTTTTGTACATGCTGACAAAAGAAAGATCTTGTCTAGCATCAACATCAAAAATATGACTTGAAGTGAATTTACTTTGACTGTGTTACAGGGTTTGAATAGGAGCAACCAACCACGTTACAAAGTACTGATATTCTAGCACGCTAAAAGTAACCTTCATCTGACAGCCAGCAAGACTTCGGAGCAGAGGACTCTGGTATAGTGCTGCAATATTCAGATGAGACATCGCAGCAGATGCTGAACATGAAAGTTCGTTGTCAGGACCAGCACTTGGAGACAAAACGATTTCTCTCAGTGTGTGTACGTACAAATCCCACAGGCTTCTGAGCTCGAGGGAATGCAAGCCCAGGTTTGAAGGAAGCAGCAAGCGGAGCACGCTGTCAGCGGTTACCTCAGCATTGCTAATTCTCATTGCATTGCAAGAGTGAAGAGGAAGAATGTTTGCACCTCCTCAGCGCAACACAGGAAAAAAGTGTTTTGCCCTGATGAAACGAAGACAAGTCCAAGATCTGTTTTAGCTACTCGAAAGGTTTAAAGGAAATACTATAGATCCATACCAGCACAGGTTGTTTCTGTAAACAAAGAGGAAATTAAGAAAAAATACATTACAGTAAACTCAGAGGGAATACAGAAATGTTATATAGTTATGTATCTACACAATTGCACACAAAATCATTGAAAAGTGTTTTAAAGTATTTGCTGAAAAAATGACATTGAAATATAACTGTTAACTTAAAAGTGGGACTCCAGAAGTATTCTTGGCTCCACTTCATTTATTTTTAGATTTTGGTAAAGGAAAAAGCATTTATGTGGTAATTTCATTGCAGGAAACAAGCCTTGAAATAAAATACAGGAAAGTAGCATTTGAAAAATGTAAAGTGTTGTCTTTTACTCTGATTCCAGTCTCTTCTGTTCCAGCTTCTCAGCTTTGCTTTTGCTGAATGTTTTTCTTCTGTGTCATGCCATAAAATGCTGGGCACTTAGCTTGAAAAGAGAATATCTAGTAATTACTTAAAGAGTGCTATTAATATACATGGTCAACACTGACCAAAAGGATAAACTCCAGAGCAGTATTTTCTCCTCTTTAATGGAATTAAGTTAGAGCTGAGCAATAGGATTTGATACAGACAGAAGCCTCATGACCTGCTTTGTTACAAATACACTACAAACATTTTTAGTTAAAAGGGATCTGAAACAAACAATTTGGTGTTTTCCTGCTTAAAAACCTTTTAGGCTTATTATGAAAGATTCTAGAGATCTGTAGAAAACATTTGAAACTACTCTGAAAACAGTGTCAGGTATCTGAAGATCTGAATCCATTTCCCTTTAAGTCAGTGTGGAAGTTTCCATTCATTTTCATGGACTCATTATGTCAAAACACAGATACAAATGAAGTTTATAAAAAGATGAAATCTCCTTTTAAGCCTGATTTCCTATGTTTCCACGCTTTCAGCTGAGTTAATTGGAGTTTTGCCACTGAATTCATTAGCAACAGGATCAGGATCAATATTGTCTGATATAAAATGCTAAATGGTAACTCAGTTCTTTTACTTCCTAAATGACATTTAATGTTTCCATCATTCAGATGCTTTTTTGAATACAGTCTAGTTGGTAAGAAGCTGATGATCTCTCTTTGGCATATAAAGGCTGTTCTTACTCTAAACAGGCTTCTGTAAATTCAGTTTTCATACAATCTGATTCCCTGAAAGTGAAGAAACATATCAGGTATCAAACCTTCATCCTTAAATTTCTTACTGATATGCGAGATTTGCCAGATTAAGGAATTTTGCTGGCATTAAGATCGTGGAATTTCATCCATTATCCTTTCCTCTATCCAATGCAAATAACATGTACTATTCCTTTTGTACATTAAAAATACAATGAACAAAACAACTGAAAGATAACAAATAATAACAGTCTCCTATTTGTAATCAATTTCTATCTTTCAGACTAAATTAGACAGGATTGAACTTCACTATTTAAACATTACAGATTTTCTGTATTTTTCACAATACTTCGGAAATTACGTCACTTAAGATACAGATTGTATTATCCTCATACTGAAGAAGGTTTAAATACTACCAGCATAAACCTAGAATACCTGACTTGATGTTGGATAACTCTTGCTATTTAAAGTAGAAGAAAGAAATTGGCTCAGTTAAGTGTAAATATTTGTACTATGAAATTAAACAAAAACAGTGCATTCACCTAATATATTTGTTCCTTGATCTTTCTATAATACATTATGTTCAGCATCACAAGTTTATGTCCCAGAAAAAAGCACAAACATTGTGTTCCACAGATCCCTAACTCTGATAACCTAAGACAATAACATTAAGAAAATTTCTTAAAATAATATAAAATATGTAGCTTCTTTTCCATTCTAAAATAAGCAAATTTTTTTACTATTCATTGCCATTATCAAGGAATTTGTGATCTAATAAATGTCACAATCGGTTTCATTTAATTAAAATAATAAATATTATATAGTAATGCAGATTGACATTTATATCTTCATTTATGTGAAGTTTGATTTATGGTCAATGCTTTATTTGATGGAGGCCGCAAATAATGGCTATTAAACTGCTACAGGATGGACACAAGATCACATTAATGAAATTAGACAAGGCAAGGCACTGATATACAAAGCCCTCCTGCTAGAAAATAAAGTCAGTCATGTCCAAAGCAGATGCTTTCTTTGGCTGCAGTTTAAGTTTGCTAAATTTTTAGTGGGCAGTTTAACTCCACATACACAACAGTGGAAAGCAACAGAACTCCCATGACAATGCCTTTCAAGACAAGACTGCAATTAATGCAGCACATGAGCTCTCCTTCCCTTGTCAGACACATTCATGCCAGAATGATTCTTAAGTGTAAAGAAATGTCTAATAGAGTACTAAATATTAAATTTGAGTTAAGAAGCCTGAAATAAGTTTTTGTGCTTACTGGTGGAATAAATACATCATCTCTCCATTTGGCTAAACATACATCCAGGAAGTTAGCTACAATTACATCAAATTTCTTCTTGTTTTTTTAATTTCTTTTTTGAAAAATAAAGAAAAGTTTCAGGATATTGGTGTAGGGTTATTACAGGGCAAGCAGAAGGGATCATACTGAAAAGACATTTCCACAAGGGAAGATTCTCCTCTTACCTCCACGGCCGCACCCTCACCAGTTTTTCTAGCCCATCCTGGAGCATGATGCACTGGGCGATAGCCCATTGCTTCTCACCCCAAAGTTCTCCATGAAAGATAGTACTGCAGTATCTATCCTCACAGCGCTTGCTTAACAAATCAGGCTAGTCCATAGCTCTGCTGCAGTGAATAAATAATCTCAAGTAGCAGAACATTGTGAAAAATGAAACAAACTTGCCTTGTGGGCAAATTATCTAACTGGATGCCGTGTGTGAAGTTCAGATAAACATTCAGTTACACAGAACAGCATCTCAAAGTTTGATATTTATCTTTGTGGATTTATTTTCACCTCAGGATCTTCATGTGCCATGCTAATATGATGCCACACAGGTTCAGGAGGAAAAAAAAGTAAATAGGATACAGTCATTTTGGGAGGCAACACAGACAATAAAGACCCGAAACAATGAAAGTCATTATATTTTCTGCTTCTGAACTAGACAAATTGCTTTTAAAGCTATGCCTTCGAAAGAATGGCTTGGTTTGGTCATTTATGCTAAAACTTAAGCATTATAAGCCTAAGGGTCTGGTCTAAATAATAATACCTTCATTAATCAATTTATAACAGCTAAGATCCTATTTCTGGCTCTAGAGAGGAATGCAATATAGTCAGCTGAAATTTGGCCTCACATTCCTCAGGCTCAGGTGAAAGTGACACTGCAAATAATTTAGACATCTCTGGACAATTTATTCAATAAACCGTCCAGCTCCTTGATCTATTTATCACAGGGTACAGAGCTGATTTAAATAACAACTTTACCTGCCTTATTCCAAAATAATGTCTGCATTCCATTTCAAATTCTCTCCTGAACAAAATTAATTTCCTTGCACAGATAAATCTATGCTTAGGTTTCTTGAGAAACCAGCCACAGATAAATCCAAGGCCTTAGGCACTTCTACTTCGACACCACAAAATCACCCAATGATGAAATACTTTTGGCTCAGCTTATGACTTTGAGCCATTGTCAGACACAATACCAGGTCTGAAGATACTGCAGGCCCTGCCCAAGAGTCCTGCTGGATTGGCTAAACATACAGGCTAAGCTATTCCCCTTGTCCTGCACCGTGTGTTCTACCCTGCAGAGCCCCGGTGCTCTGCAGAGCGATGCAGACATGGGCAACGCTACAGCCCCACTTCTTGGAGCAACGTCTGCCGCACCCAGAAGACCACAGGCAGGTCTTGGGTCAACCTCCACAGGCATACAACACAAAGTTGTCAGATGGCCTAAGGTAACCAAATGGCTCCCTTGTTCATGATCGCACCCCTCGGAGCCTAAGGAATTGAGATCTATTATGCTCAAACCGCAACACCCAACCTGCCTATGGCCCCAGGGAGTCCACCCTGTGGAAAAGCATAACAATTAAAATGAACATTTTATCGGGGTATTTCCCTTTTGCTCTGTATCTGCCTTTATCCCCCTGGAGAGATTCAGGAATGCCATGGGTGCAGAGCACTCCTGGGTGTATGTGAGGTACGAGAAGCACAGGAAGGGGTGTGCTGGCCATGCGTGTGTATGTGCCCACACACACCAACACCAGCTCCAACAGCCCCGCAGTGGGCTGCCCACCTCCGTGGGAAGGAACATGCAGCACGCCATGCCACCAGCACGTCTTCAGTGCCTCACCATGAAGCACCACACAAAGGTTTCACTGCTGTTTCAAAACTGTGCTCAAGAGCAAACGGTGTGAGAGAAGTTAGCAAAAAGTTCATTAGTTGGACTAATTTGCTCAATTTATTCTAATGCTGAATAAACACATTTGCAAATAAGTCAAAGGAAAGACTCTGATCCCTGAGGCACACCCCAGCTCATCATCTCTATGACAAGCACCCACTTTAAGGAGAATTGCTACCTGGTTCCCTCCATCAGAGTCCCAAGATTTCTGGATGAGTATTACTCCACTGGGGACTGAGTACACCTCAGGCTTTACCCAGATCAATCTTATATGCAGTACCCACTTCTCTGACAGCAGATGCAGCATCTTTGCCCTGCTGCCAGTGCTTTCTAGGGTTGTCTCCCACATCTTACCCCTCCACACTGCAAGGCTGACTTAAACAATTTTCATTTATGTGCACTTCTGCATTACACATTGCACTAAAATTGTAGAAACACAGGGCAATTACAGAAGTAGAAAAAGCCTGATACATACATTTGAAAGCAAGAGAAGGGCAGCTGGAAAACCAAATTCATGCTGATCTTAACTGAAGGACCGAGCCCTTCATTTTGGTCAGCTTTCTTGGTAAGTTGTGCTCTCTGCTACACCTTTCACATTACAGTTAACCTTTGTTAAAAGGAAACAAGTTTTCCCTGGTGCACAAAACCCATATCACATTTCAACGGTAAACAATGTGTAATCACCAAGTGGAAAGCAAACATCTCACAATATACTGTTATTTTATGCATACATATAATTTTGGAGAAATTAAGAAAACCAGCATACCAGCTGCAGTAAGAGAAGAGCCCCAGACATGCCTGCAAACACTGTTCTTTTGTTCTCACACATCTCTCCCACGACATTCTGCTAAGCCAGCCCTTCAGGAAAGGACTTCACGACATTAAGTGTTTTATCAGCTCATGCAGATGAATCATTAAAAATCGAATGTTTGTTGCCAGAAAGCCAAGCATCACTCATTCCTTTACAGATAGTGACTTCTGGAAAAAAATAGTAAAATATTTGTCTGCATCAGGTTTCTGTACCTGTGACCTGAGTCATAAATATGGATACACAAAACCAAATTTCAGTCCTCCCAAAGTCAAAAGAAGTTTTGCCATTGTAGTGCTGAGTCTACCAAGTTTCAACTCAGTCATATTACAAATCAGGCTACCGAGAAAGACAGGGTTCCTCTAAACAATCCCGACTGCCTTTACAAGCTACATTGCTTTCCACTTTCCTCGTTTACCATGCGAAAGTTAGGGCAACATTCCTCCTGTCAGACTGCTCAGCATGAATAATAGATATGTCATTTTTTTAACTGTCAACAAAGTATCTGTAAGAGGTGCAACTTGGTCCTTTTGAATATCTACAGCAAACTGTTTATTTGGCATTACACAGAGCTCATTTTCCAAATAGCAAAGAAATTATTAAAAAAGACATACATGTTAAACCATAGAAATAATTTTACTCACACTTTATTATCCTTATGTAATATTTAATTATCTCCTCTCCTACTCCCTTGCTTCAGTGACAATTTGCTCAATGATGTGTCAAGGAGATAGAGAAAACAAAACAAATGAGGTCAAATCTGTGCAATAATACATTGAGTTTATTTACTGAGGGCCAAAACCTCAGCAGCCGCCAATGGTGTGACTCCTGTGCAGGCAGTTGAGCTCTGCTGACTTACACCAGCTGCAGACTGAAACACAACCGCTGAGAAACAGATTACATTAATCTTAATTGTAAACCAGGCGGTATTTCAGATACCAACAAGTAAAGACCTTACAAGAGAGCTGAAGCTGTATTGATAGGGTGACAAATACTCCCAGACACAGAAGAGGACAAGTTTGTGGGGTGTAAACGGCCACACTTCCCCTGGAGCTCAGCAAAGGACCACCCAGTGTTTGTGTTGCTGTGGTCTCCACTACTTCCTTCGTAACCATTAGTCTCACTTCTCCTACCTTCCCTTTAATAGACCGTTCAGATAGTGCTTCAGCATCACTCTTCTGTCGGCAGCATGACTGAGGCATGTGGCACACTCATCTCTCCGCTGCCATTCCCTCTCTACCACCACACACTGAAAGCGACTGTCCTCTTGGTTGTGCCAGCCTGGCCATCTCCAGGGCCATGCTCCAAGTCAGCTACATGAAATGACACTCAAGAATAAAATATAACAACCTCCATGGACTTCAAGCCTGACCACACAAAAAGCTGAACAGGAAAGGCAGAGTAGGCATGGGGAACAGGAGTCTCAAGTGATGGTGGGAATGGAGGAGCCTCTGAAATCAGATCTGCTACAACAGCATTATTCAAACGCTAGCAATCGGTCACCTTATTTCTTTGGATTATGGCTGGGCCTCAAGGGCCTCAAATTTTGGGGGTTTCCATCACAGTTTATGCCAAGTGCTACCTGACATTTAAAGAGTAAATACTTCCTTCTCAGGTGAGGATTCACATGGACACTTCCAACATTTAAAGCTTTATTACATATACACAGATACATAAGTAATCAGCAGTTACTTATGTGCTATAGTATAACAATTTGACAGCGGCCAAAAAGTGGTTGGTGACAGAGCTGGGATCAAAACACCGATGTTTCTAACTAGATGACAGCAAACATGCCAAAAAGTATCACAGCCGCCTGTGCAATGGCCAGCACTTATCCCTTGTGCTCTGGAAAGGGTTCACTTGTGTGTGCTCAGGCTGCCACACCGCTCTCCTTCCAGTTTGGAAGAATCTTTCCATTTCCCTGCAGCGTTATTGCCAACAGGAGCAATGGTGGGCACATAGCATGGCAATTTAGGAGTTGCATGCATTGGATCTGTGCAAGGCAAGAGGTCCCTTTAACAAAAAAAAAATAAAATAAAACAGCTATCCGCTTCCCACGCATTAAGAGTTTTCCTTCTTGATAGCACTACTAGAGCTGAAAAGCTGATAGGAGACATTGGGGAAAATTAGGACAGGAAAAAAAGGAATGAATAGACAGCCCTAAGAGTGAGGATACCATTACTATAACTTGACAGACCATTAAAAAAAGGTCAGTATCCACTTTAAATATATGAACAAATTAACAGAATACATCATGTTCAGCTACATCTTATGAAGCATTAATGAGAATGAGAATAGCTTGCAGTTCAGTTTACTTAGCTCTTTAAATAAACATGGGCTATTGGAAATGTTATACAACAACACAAGCACCGTAAGTGTAGCTCCAACTCCTGTCATTCCTGCAGATGAGTTACAAATCTACAAGAACTTGTCTGCTCCATGCTTGCAGCCACCGCTAAACTTAAATTAGTAACTATGTAGGCCTCTTCCAAGGCATATCAGAGACCAGCTGTGCAAGGACCTGTCACCTTCTTGTCAGTGAAAGTTTTCTGTCCAAAGAACTTTCGTCATCCCCCATTCCTCAAGTAGCTAGATGTCACTTGAAGAGACAGCTGAAGTCACTTGCAATGAATGGTCTCAAATCAGAGCTCACTGCCCTTGTCACAGAAAGTCTCACCCCGCAGCTAAAACTGTCACTGATCATGTTTAGATATGTACGCTGAGGTATCAGATTAGAAAAGAGTATGCACGAGATGGGAGTTTAAAAGAGGCCAAGTTGCAAGGAAAATCTTAATAGGGAGAATCGAGGGCTTGAAGGGTTAGCCCTTTTCCAAACCCAATTTATATTTCCCATCAAATCCAATAAAAAATATCTGGCTTCTAAAAACGGCATGTTTCCAACCAACATATTCAAGAAGAAGCTAAAACTTTAAGTACTTTGGCCAGAGAACATGTAGATTGCTGGGATATTATGGCATCTCTGCAGCAAGTTACTTCATTAATAGGAAAATACCCAAAAGGCATATTCTGACCTCAAGATTAATGCTCAAAAATGGTGGATGCATATGCTAAAGTTAAAGAAAGAAAAAATGCATTAAATTGGTATATTCTTAAGAAACTCTTGAGAATATGATGACATTTGCTGCTTGTTCCTGAACCTCTTGCTGGTATTACCAATAGGAGCTTTGCCTACTGGTTATGGCAAGAGAAAGAGCAGTCAGGGCTCCACAGTTGCTTTCCCATCTCAGGTACTGACTTTTCAGTGACTCATTCAGACTCTCACTAAATTCTAGGAAATCCAGCTTAACCGTTGGCAAATCTAACTGTGTGGGCTTGCCAAGGAGCACTTGAGGACACATTTCTAAAAATAGCAAAGCACAAGTTGGGTTGCAGCTGCTAGTAAAAATACAAAGGACACGGAAACATCCAGAAGATGCTCATTATGTTCTACATCATTTCATTTTACACTTTCCTTTTAAGATATTGCCATACCAACACATCATAGGAGCTAGATCCTGGGCAACACTCTGCAGATTTGCCCATGCCACACTGCAACCTCTGGTGCTCCTCAGGGCCAGCCCCAGAGCAGTGCAGAAGCAGCAGAAAGATCTAAGAGATGACATTTCCAGTCTAGTGGCTACAGAACAAGGGCTTCTCTGCTATCTATCTCCTCCAAAGGTGAATTTTAGTGGGACAGTTAGCTGAAGGCATGAGGACTGGGACTAGTGAACAGCTCCAGAAGACATTCAAAAGAACACAGGCATGCTTTCTGCTCTGTACACAGCACCTCCTGAGAAGCTGTAGATAGCCAAGTAACCCTTGACAAATCTCAAATTCTGCTGCAGCCTGGGAATTGAGAATACATACTTGAGCTTTCACTCGTGCCTGCTCAGTTCTCCTTTAAGGCTTTGAAGGACTTGAATATAATATTTGGGCTGGTCTCTGTCTCAGAAGTTGAATTAGCCAGTACCTTATTTTTCATATATAAAAGAAAATGTAATCTTCAGTCAGAAGCATCATAAGCTTTTTTTCCACTTTCTCACTGTTAGCTTGAAAGTGAACTAGTTTGTTCCAGCTACTTATTTGTAAAGACTACTTGCTTTGTTTCTCCTAGAAAACATGGCCAGAGAAATTTTACTCCAAATTTCATATGCCAAAATTCTCTCCACAAATGAAGGTCCATAGAGTGAAGGGAATTCATTCCAACTTTTTTTTTTTTTAGTATATTTGTTTTGTTCCTGCCTGAAAACACACTAGAGAAATTTTATTCCAAAAAAATATGCGAGAGTTCTCTTCAGAATAGCAACCCAGTTTTAGCCCAGGAAGTTTTATTCCTCACCTTCCAGGCTCCCCAAAAAATCACAAGCCTGGACAAAACAGAATTCCAGTCTAAAGTGAGTCTGCAACCAGCATTTACAATTTTTGCTACTGAGGAGTCCTTGAAATACCAACTGCAGACTAGGAACCAGCAGGAGCTACCACAGTCCACCTCACACTGAGGAAGACCCAGTGGGATACTGCGACCAATCAATGAATCCCTACCATGGAAGGTGGCTCAGAGAAGACAGGCAAGGCTGGTATGCTCATGAAGCTCAGAACAGAACATAGGAAGTGACCACAGCTATCTTAAAGTTCAACTTTACACAAAGGGGATCAGAGGGTGGCCTTTGTTTTACACAAAGACTGTACCACTGGAGTAGGTCAACCGGTAAATGGACTTCCTTCAAATAATCAGTAAGAAAGTATTATCTTCCTGAGCCAACCAGGCCAGCGTGGGCAAGTGTATATGTGGTTCAGTCCATGGTATAAAATTGAACAACCAAAGCAAACTTTGAAGAAAGGAACATGCTTGAGTGGCTTCAACCCCCATATTCCTTCCCACAGACCAGGGATGCCCAGCATCACGACCGTGAGCATGTATAGACCAGCAAAGGCAATCACATTTGTATTGTGATCCAGCTGTAGGGTGCAACCACTACATTGTGTTTGTGTTGTGATTTCAGACTACTACTGTATCACTCTACTCAATCAAAATCCCACACAACACCAAATACCTACAAATAAGTTTTACATTAAACATTAAACCCTTCTCACGTGGAATACCTAAAAACCTGTCCGAAGAGTACCGGCCCCAGGCAGGAGCTGCCGGATGCTCAGCCCTTTTGAAAATTCGGCCACTGCCTTAGAAATCTAAACACAGGCTAAGGTTCCCAACTGTAGGCTCCTATTTTTGAAAGTCCTTGGTCTTTAATTTTCATAGCATGGTAAACAAAGCATCTTTTTTCTTCCCCACTGGAAAGTACTCTGGGTTCAGAAGTTTATTGGAAACATAGCTGACATCCAAATCAACACAGACTGCAAAAACAACAAGGCTGACAAGACAGAACACTTTCAAAACATCACACTGATCATTAGAACAGCAGAGCAAAACATTAATATCATAAGCTTTTGCAGTCAAGGACTCTGCTCTAGCTGGGTATAGCTCTTTAAGCAACGGAAACCTGGGAAAATAGACTTTGAAGATAAATAGATGGATTTGCTTTCCAGCAAACAAATACAGGATCAACAAAATTGAACATGATGACTATTCCACAGGCAACAGTGATGCTGCCATGCAGATTTTCAGAAATGTCACTATAGCAAATAAGCCTCTGTTTTGCTCTTGCAAGGCATAGAAAGTGAGAAAGTAGAGTAGATAACAAAGGATGTTTTGGCAAGAAATAATAGATGAAAAATAAAGAACCTCTCCCCATCATTAAGCTCAACTTTCAGTTGACTCAATCTCAGGTCTGGGGTGGGGAGGGGATTGTAGCTTTAATCCAACAGTATATTTTTTCAAAGATCTGCAGAGAAACCATTATTTTAGCAGTGTGGAGGAGAGAAAAAAACCTCAAAGTTAGTAATTCAGCTCTAATACAGGAGGGTCCTATTTACAAAGGATGTTTAGGAGTAAGACCAGCACTATTCCCCCTAAATTCAAGCCAGTTACTGGATGAGAGCCTCATTTGTCTGACCCAGACTGAAATAAATGGCAGTTTATTACACTGGTAAGACCGGAGATACATTTTTTTTTGAACACTGAAAGGTCTTTCTTTTCGAGATCTACATTGAAATAAATCCCTGCAAATATGAACTTCATACATTTTAGTGACATGAGTGCCTGTAGTCCTTTCACAAACAGACCTACTAATGATCTCAGTGGGAGTTACATGCATAGAGAATCAATACTGCTGACATGGAATTAATGGTGTGCAGATATACTATGTTTGATACATGAACATAAGAAATAATAATTCAGTTTGGTCTTCAAAGTTGACAACTTTTAGTGGAGGTGCTAGGTCCTTCACTATTTATATTATTGCATTCTTTTTCGGAGCAATGCCTTTGACCTGACAAACACCTTTTCCTTGCCAAAGTACGTATATTTACAACAGGGAAACTAAAAAGCATCATTCCCCTAATGCCTACACAAGACAGTTTGGCAGTAAAGCATATCTTTATTATCGTGTCACACACTGTGCTGTTATAGTTAACTATCTGAGTTTGTCAGTATTTCCATCGTAACCCTGACCATAAAAGTGTGTTTTGAGTGAGACTTACAAGTCGAAGGCCCTGACTCTCCTCTCACCTGAAGTGAAATAGCACACATGGCATGCATGAGAAAGGAGAGAGACTCAGGGTTTTGGGGGAGGAAAAAAAGAAAAAAGGATGCTTTGCATACGTGATGCTCAACTGGCAGACATCAACATATACAAGAGTAAGCCCATTCCAGTCCCATTCAGTTCACAGATCCATTGCAAAAGCATTAGCACAAGTTCCATACATACTCTTCTGCTAGCTCTAGGCTTACTTGTCTCTGAAAAAATACAATATTGGTATGAGTGAGACTATTGTTTAATTGAACAGGTCAAGTTTGAAAATTGTGTTTTCAATGAAAGGCTAATCTGATCCAGTGAAACAAACATGGGACTATAAAGGCAGGAATTTCCAGATATTTATGCCATTGCTGCCAATGATTCGACGAGGCACTTTATGAGAGTTCACTTACCGTTTACATTATCACACATTCACCAATTTTTAACCGAGCATACTAACACTTGCTTACTTTTCATATCGTGGTGTTGTGAAGATTCAATGACATTTCCACGTGTTAAGCATTAGAGAAGTGCTAAGCAGTTATAGTGTCTGATTTAATGTTCCCTTTTCTGGAAGCTGACGTAGAGTTACAATTTTCTTTCTAAGCTTACCTCATATTGCTTGTCTTCGTAGAGGAAAGGTCTCTCCTTAGCTACATATCACACAAGCATACATTCCAAAACCAGAACTGGTGAGTAGCAGGCCAAAGTAGTAAAGCTTTAGATGGCCATGACGTGCATTCTAGTAGACATTAAAGAACAAACTCAACCCCATGCACCAGTCTATTATTCTTATCTTATTAAAATTCATTCATTTTTTCTGCATATTTTTCCATTTTTGCTGCCTTAATTCTGTCCATCTCCAGCCTTCACCAGGCTCATTGGCTCACCAAGGTCATGCTGCTGTATACATCATCACACATCACAATCCCCATGGTAACTGCTGTGTTGTCACAAACAGTGTCATGGAAGGAGGAGGGGAAATAGGGTTAGAAAAGACTATTTACACACAAATATCTTGGCAATCAAGCAGACTGGGAAAGGAAATGCACAAAAAAGCCTATGACAGCTTAATGAGGTTTTGGTAACATGCTGTAGTTTTGCAACTGTGCTCAAGTGTGATCTTGGTTCTTAAAATCTGATTTTCCTTACTTTTACGGACTTAAAAGAACTACATCCATTTTGCTCAGCACAGCAATCTGAAAGTTCACATGTCTGATTTTATTATTTAATGTGTAGGAAGAATTGCATTTCAATGCCTGCCGAAGAAACTGCCTTTTATAAAGACAGTCTACAGAGATATGTTTGGAATTTTAAATCCTGGTGTTTTGCTTTTTCTTTAATCTTTTATTAATGGTTTGTGTTCCCATTACTCCAAACTGAGCATTAGGTTGCTGGGGAAAAGCGCCAATCAAATGTGTACAGCAACTGGAACTTATTTGAAAATAAAGGAGGGCTAGCCGATCAAAATCGGTATTTCTGAGATTTGGGCCTGTGATGGACACCTTGTGTTGAAGGAAAAAAAAAATAAGAAAAAAGAGAATCATTTTGACAGCAGCAGGTTGGGAGGCAGCAAGAGAAACTGGAAACCATCTCCATTTTGCTCTAATTCTGACTGACCAATCTCAAGAGGTTACGACAGACCCAAATTCAAATGCCATTTACTTCTTTGGGACAGAGATGGGCATAAATTAATTCTGCTGGCTGCCCTGACCACAGCTCTCCTGGGGTCCCTCCTTGCAGCTCACTCCTGCAAAGGGCATGTGCAGTTTGAGTCATGAGGGATGATGACCATGATTTGCTTATCTGAATTCAGCCTATGAGAAAAAGGAAACAAAGACTTTTTCTGTCAATACTCACAGCTAAACCTCCGTTTTCTGTCCTTCCTCTGGAAACCTAAGTAATTGCTCACCACTGGGTTATAACTGTATGTCCAAAGATTATAGGAAAAAATTTAAAGAGAACTGTGTGGCAGAAAAAGGCTATTTTCACATACCCACCTTCCCTTCCCCAAGCAGAAATGCAGCCCTGGTTAATTGGGTTGCACCATAACCAAGTTCCTCACTAGACACAAAGTCCCAGGATAAGAGGTAGCAACTCATTTGCTACTTCCCCGTGAGAAGAGACCACAGAGTAGAGATGATGGCTGGGTAACTTCCCTCTGCAATATGCCCTCCTATTTTAGTGGGGAGGCCAGTCTATCCTACAGGGATGTTTAGTAGGAGTTTCCAGAACTATGTATATTCAACCGCTGTTACCACTATGAGAGCACACTATCCTTCCTTCTCCACAGAGTTATCATCATTAAACTACCTTGTAGAATTTAGTAGGAAGTTTCATCACCACTAAGGAATTCTGGATTTAAAATTATCTACAAGGGTCATTTTAACCTGGCCAGTGATGGTGCTCACTGTGTCTTGATTCTAAGGTCACTGCTGTTTTAAGCAACATTAGCAAAATATTAGCACTTAACTGTTTTCTTTTGTTCACCTGAGGACTTGTGTGGATACCACAGTGTGCTCCACATGCAAACCATACAAACAAGTAACCTTTAGAAAAGTAACTCAAACAGAAGGCAGCTGGAGGCAACATCATAATATTCCCTTCCTTGAAATTCACATGAAAAAAGCTTGCCGAGGTGTTGGTCAGTGTGCACGGCAGGCACGTGAGAGGGGCAGGGAGGGCAACAGGTCAAAGGCGTGCACAGTATTAAACAGGATCAATCACAAAATCAAGGTCATTATGTTCTGAAAAGGACAAACAATGTTCACTGGACAAAAACACACTTATCAAACAAAAATACCAATAAATTTTTAGGAATAATTTAGCATTTCAGCATTAAAAAACCCACAAAAACACCTCAAAACTAACAAAGCTACACAATCCCAACTTCTTTTTATCAAGAGCCTTAAGTGCTCAGGAAAAAAAAAGAGATATGGGATTTCCATGATACTGTATATTTGGTTTTAATCTAAACATGGATTACAGGTCCAGTATTCACTGTTTACCACATCCTATTTATGGATCTTCACTTAACACTTACCTGTGTCTTTGTTTTAAAGATACATACTGTACCGTAGCAAAGAATTCGACAGAAGTAGGAAGCTCCTGAACAGCAGCATATGAAGAGTTTTTAAAATAGTTTAAATTAAGAAATTGGACTACTTCATACACACCGTAAAATTGGAAAGTATAAAAAAAAGTTTGCTGCTCGTCTAATTTAACTTATCTGTCTTTCACTACACATCTAACACTACCTGCTTCTAAGACACTCAAGTAGCCCAAATTAAAAAATTGATGTTAAATATTGGTCAGATAAAATTAAGATGATATGATATCTCCTATTTTCCTAGCTAACATCTTAATATTTAAGTTGAAAATGAGTAAAAACAAAGTGTCAGATAGTACCGTAGCAGTAATGCAGTGTTTCAATATTCAGTTGAAACATTCTTTATTACATGCAACCAACAAATCATTGATTAAACAATACAAGATAGATACTGACAAAATCTTAAAGTTGTGAGGAATGGCAGATGTACAACATGGGAAAATCAAAACGATTAACCAAAGATGAGGCATGTTGCAATAAAAACTGCCTCTAGTTATATCAGCTAAGTTCTACAGGAGCCATTTTGCAGCTTAAAAACAGACTCCTTAGACACAAGTAAAATGCATTTCTAATAAAATATTATTAAAAGCAGATGCGCTCAAAATATTTTTTTCTCATTTGGTACTAAGATCATCTCTGTTCTGCAAGTCTTTTCTGCCCATACAAACCAGCTCATTTTTCAGTGGTTTAAAAGCGATGCACAAAGTGCTGTAATCACACCCAGAATATATGAAACATGATATAGAAGCCTTAAGCAGCACAGTGAGTGCCAGGAATTCTACACATTTTCACCGTTGAGTTTACCTGCTCACTTCTCAACCTCCCTGTGCTGGACAGTTGCTGCTGTTTTGCTTTTGAATCTTCCCAGGAGGATTCAAAAACATGGTAAGGGTTCAGTCCCAAGGTCTAGCCTTTGCCTACTTGCGCACATCTGAGTGCCACATACTCTTGTGAGCACACATTTCTTTTGATCATGTAAAGTATCCAAACCTCACCTTTTAGATCCCCATACATATAACAGACATTGGATTAAAGGGATATTAAACATCCCAAGTATAGATTTTAAAGCAAACTCGGCCACGAGTTTTGTGTTCTGTAACTACCAGTACACTTCAAAGGCTGTGGGACACTACCTTGCAAACATACATTCATGTTTAAAGCAAACTATTTTCATGTTGTGATACAGATTTTATTCTGCATTCACCTACATAAGACTGCACAGGAAACTCTACATGCTGCATACCCAGAGCTCAGAAATGACATGGTCTATATCCTCACAAGTGCAGCAAACGTTTCCAGTGGCAATGCATGTGTCCCTCGGGGG